>ERZ795060.1499-NODE-1499-length-27278-cov-5.810161_pt1 | contig 27278 bp, 16 predicted proteins | sample MGYA00375144_ERZ795060 | MGnify/ENA primary metagenome ERZ795060 (study PRJEB30189, sample SAMN05720157) | activated sludge metagenome | isolation source: anaerobic digester from wastewater treatment plant | place: Japan | collected 2015-05-15 ...
CGGCCAAGCGGATGCCATCATCTCACGCCTCTGCGCCGAGCTTGGGCCGGAGACGCGGGTGGTTGCCACGGGCGGCCTGGCAGAGCTGATCGCTCCCGAAACGCAGAGCATCCGCCACGTCCGCCCGGAGCTGACGCTGGAGGGCCTGGAGATCATCTGGCGTAGGCAACAGCGCTGACCGTTTTCCCCGGCGAAGGCCAGGATGCAAGAGCAGCGCGCGGCCTTCACCGGGGCGCCTTTCCTAAAAGGCACTGGCCGGGTTGTAGCGGACGAAAAGATTCGCGTGAGGCCCGGTCTCTGCCGCGGGGAGATAGAGAGTCCGGTAGGGATCCGTGGGCTTGCCGCGCTCGTAGTAGATCGGGCGCCCTTCCACGGCGTGCCCGATACGGAACAGCGGCAGCGCCTCGCCAAACCGCCGGGTCTCCACCGCCTCCCAGGCAAGGCCACCATAGGCGAAGGTGCGCGGCAGGCCACCATACTCCAGGACCGCGGCGACGCTATTCACGTCGAGGGCATCCTTCGGAGAGGGCGTTGCCAGCCCCCTGCGGGAGAGCGCGAGACCAAAGACGGCCAGCAGAACAAACGCCGCGAGCCCCCCCACAATCCCGGTGCGTAAGCTCATGCCTTGACGAAGCCCGATATCTCGTTGCGACATCCTTGACCCTCCCGTGCTACGTTACCCCGGGCGGGGAGGCCAAAAACGGCGGGCCACTACGCCACGCCACTCCCATCGCCCAACCCCTCCCACCGCGCCGTGACCCCTCGCAAGGCCAGCGGGGCCGCGGGCGGCTTCCGGCACTGCCTGCGATGAGGGCTTCACCACGCCGCCCACAAGGATCCCCCTCCAGTGGGGCGAACAGGGGGATCAAACCTGGCTTTGCTGCATGAGGGAGGCTGACGATGAGAGTACTTCCGCTGCTGATCCTGGCCGTTGGTATCTGCTGTCTGCCGGGCGCGGCACGCGCCGGCGAGCGTTTTGAGATCGAACCGGTGGCCTATGCCGATCCCGCGGCCGCCCAGGCCGCCTGGGAACCGCAATTCGGCTCGCAGCCGGTGATGCTGGCCCCGGAGAAGACCCCGGACGGAAAGCCCGCGCTCGCGCTACCATGCGACATGGCGCAGTTGGACGAACGCGCCTGCTGGGACCGCGCTGTCACGCTGGATCTCTCCCGCTTCGGGCGCATCGCTTTCTGGGTGAAGGTGGAGGGCAGCCGCTCGGCCATCTCAGGCACCAACATCTACTTCAACGCGGGCGGCGGGTGGTATGGCAGCGGGTTCTCGCTCCCCTCCACCGGCTGGCGCAAGATCGTGATCGACCGCGGCGCGTTCCGCACCGAGGACTCGCCGGAGGGCTGGAACGCGATCAAAGCGATCCGCATCTCTTTCTGGAAGGGGCAGCCCAACAAGACCACCGTCTACTTTGGCGGATTGGAGGCGATCGCTAGCGACGTGGTCCTCGTCCGCAACTCGCGCGCCGGGAAAGAGGCGGAAAACTCCACGCAGCAGACGGCCTACATCCTGAAGCGCGCCGGCATCGACTGCGGCACGATCGACGACCTCGATGTGGAAGCGGGCCTGCTGAAGGGGAAACGGATCGCCATCTACCCGCACAACCCGAAGCCGTCCGAGAAGGAGTTGGAGCAGCTGCGGGCGTTCATCGCTGAAGGGGGCAAGCTGCTGGCCTGCTACTCCCTGCCTCCTGGCATCGCGGCGATACTGGGGCTGGAGAACGCCGGCTGGCAAATCCAGAAGTACCCCGGCCAGTTCAGCGCCATGCGCTTCGTTGCCGAGAGACCGGCCGGCCTACCGGCGGAGGCAAAGCAGGCATCCTGGAACGTGACGATTGCTCGTCCTGCAGCCAAGGGAGCGCGTGTCCTCGCGTGGTGGTTCGACCAGGGGGGCAAGGAGACCGGCATCCCCGCCATCCTCCTGAGCGATAAGGGCGCCTTTATCTCGCACATCCTCCTGCGCGATGATCCAGAGAACAAAGACCGCCTGGTGCGCGCGCTGCTGGGCCATTTTGACCCGCGCGTCTGGGAAGATGTCGCGGGGAGCGCCGTGGCGGCGGTGGGCCAAGTGTCGCAATGGGATAAGTTCGCGGATGCCGAGACAGGCATCCTGGAGCGCGCGAAGGCCGCCGGGCGCACGGGAGCTGTCACCCCGGAGCTGGCCGCTGCGCGCGCTGCCTGGGAGAAGGCTCAGGCCCTTCTCCAGGCAAAACGGTACTCCGAAGTTCTGGAGCCGGCTGCGGAAGCGCGGCGGAGGCTGCATGCCGCCTATGCCCGCTGCCAGCCTGCGCGCGAGGGTGAGTTCCGCGCCCTGTGGTGCCACTCGGCCTACGGCGTCTCCGGGCTCACCTGGGAGGAAGCGATCCGGCGGCTGAAGGAGAACGGCTTCAACGCCGTGGTGCCCAACATGCTGTGGGGCGGCGTGGCGGACTATCCGAGCAAGGTGCTCCCAGTTCGCGCATCTGTGGCTGAGCGCGGCGATCAGATCGCCCTGTGCGTGGAAGCAGCCAAGAAGCACGGCGTGGAGGTCCATGTCTGGAAGGTGAACTGGAACTGCTCCGGCGCCCCTAAGGAGTTTGTCGACCGGATGCGCGCCGAGGGCCGCCTCCAGAAAACAAGCGCCGGCGAGGAGCAGCCGTGGCTCTGCCCATCCCATCCGGAGAACTTCAAGCTGGAGCTCGAATCGATGCTCGAAGTGGTACGCAATTACGACGTGGATGGCATCCACTTCGACTACATCCGCTATCCGGGCAGCGACAACTGCTTCTGCGATGGCTGCCGCCAGCGTTTCGAGGAGAGCGCCGGTGTGAAGGTGGAGAAGTGGCCGCAGGATGCTCGCCGGGGTGGCGTCCACTACGAGGCCTATCAGGAGTTCCGGCGCGGGAACATCACCCGTCTGGTGAAAGCGGTGGCCGAGGGCTCGCGCGCGATCAAGCCGTGGGTCAAGATCTCCGCCGCCGTCTTCAGCACCTGGCCGGGGTGCCGCGATAGCGTCGCGCAAGACTGGGGCCACTGGGTGGAGCAGGGCTATCTCGACTTCGTCTGCCCGATGAACTACACCAACTATGACGACGGTTATCGCACCACGGTGCAGATTCAGCGCGACCTGATCGCGGCACGCATCCCCTTCTATCCCGGGGTCGGCGCCTCGGCCCCCGGTCTCCCGGTGACGCAGGTGATCGACCAGATCCAGATCGGGCGCGCCGAGGGCTCCGACGGCTTCATCATCTTCAATTACGCCGGCGAGGTGGCCCACGAGCATGTGCCCACTCTTGGCTTGGGCACCACTCAGGGGGAAACCACTCCCCCGCACAACGCACCCGTGATCGAGTGGCGGGTGGTACCTGGCAGCCAGACTGCCTCCGGTGCCGTGATGCCGGACGAGCCGGTGCAGATCGAGGCAACGGTGACGACACGCGGGTCGCTGCGCGAAGCGATCCGCTCCGCCGAAGCCACCGTGAGCCTGACTGCCCTGGATGGCACGCCGGTGGTGGAGCTGGGGAAAACGACCGCCGGTGGCCCGGCTGCGCGTGGCCAGGTGAGGCTGCCGGCTGGCCTCTACCGGGTGGTCGCCCGCGGCCGGATGACACTGGCCAGCGGCCAGACGCGGGAGTTCACCGCCCGCGGGCCATTCGTGCGCGTGGGTATGGGATGGCCGGACCCGGATCGGGCCGGCAACTAGCTGGTTGATATGCCGCGCCCGCAGGTGTGGGCGGCCCGCGTGGCCGCCCACCGGGCCTAACCCTCGCAGATGCGCACAATCGCCAGGTATTCGAGCTCTGGCACCACGAAGCGGCAGATGCCCTCCTCGTAGGAGAAGGGGAGCTTCTGCCCCTGCGGCTCGCAAACAACGCGCTCCGGCTTGCGGCAGCGCACGGCGCACGCGATGTCGCGCAGTGGATCGACGCGCTCGATACCGGCAATGGCGCCTGGCCTTCCTTGGTGTCCCGGGGCGTAGTGGATCAGGTTGAGGAGCAGATCGCTCCCCTTGCGCATCAGATTGGCCTCCACCCGCCCGGAAGCTTCGATCTCGTAAGGCAGAGTGGGATCGGCATAGCGCAACACCGCTTCGACAAACTGACGCAGCCAGTGGTGATGGGTGCGCCAGTAAATCTCAAAGAGCGAGGCCGCAATGTAGATCGCCTGCCCCTCGCCATAGCGGTGGAGCGTGGCGAAGGAGAAGGGTGAGCGCGCATCATCCGGCGGCGGGGGCGACCGGAAAGCACGCCCGGGCGGCTGGTGCTGAGCAACCGGGTAGATCAGTGCCGCCAACTCCTGGGCGCCTTCCCGGCGCACCTTGTAGACCTGGCCGCGTACCTGCAACGGGATTTCCGCCGTCTCGCCCCTCACCTCCTCCGCGGGCAGGAAATGCGCGATATCGAAGCTGAGCGGCTCGAGATAGCGAATGCCAAACACATCCTCGAGGTGGAACTGCCCCCCTTGTAACAGCGACTTCCCGACGGCTACCAGCGTGCCGCCATCGGCAACATACCGGCGCAGGCGTTCGTGCATCCCCGGCTGGTAGGCGCCCGGCTCGGGAAGGATCAGGATCGGGAAGCGGTGGAGGTCCTCCGCGAGCACGCTGTAGAGCAGATCCACCTGGATATGGCTCTCGACGAGCAGCTGATGCGCGCCACGCCAGGGCGCGGGGCCCTGTTGCCCGGTGCGCGCCTCGCCCAATGCGAAGCCGAGGGGCAGCTCCGGGTCGGGCACCGGAAGCAGCACCACGGCATGGCGCACGCTCTCTGCGCCCGCAAGCACCTCCTCGCGGTCGGCCACAAAGCCGAATGCCTGGGAAAAGGCGTCGTAAACAGGGGCTTGAAGCGTGCCATCGACGTTCACCTGGTCGCCCGCGCTGGCGACAACGCCATTGCCGATCATCGCCGCGAACTCGGTCGTCAGTTGCGGCGTGGGCTTGAGCGTCATGTCACCCCAGCTCTGATAGAAGCGGACCGTCATCACCTGGGAGTCGAGGATGTCGTTGCGGGCGACGCGGGCGGCATAGCTTTGCCCCAGGTAATCGCCAGGGCGCGGCTGCGCCTCCCAGACGCCAATCTCGCACAGCTCCTTCACAGGCAGCGAGACCTCGGAGGTGCCTACATCGTTCATGCAGATGACGAGTGCCGGATCCGTGCTGGCAATCAGGTCGCGGATCTCCTGGAGATAGCTAACCAAGGTACGCATCGCCAGGCGGGCCCGTAGGTCACGCGGCAATGAGGGGGTGAGGTCGATGTCATACTCCACCTTCCATCGCCGCCGGCAAAAGGCGCAAAAACAGAGGTTGTCTCCGATGTAGGGCATTGGGATGTCAAGGAAGAAGCCGTCCACCGGATACCCGATGGCGATCTCGGCAAGCTGCGGGATCACCAGCTCGTCTTTGTAGGGCGTGTTCATGCAGAGGGTACCCCACGGCCGATCCTCGCCAAAGGTACGCCCTTCGGCATCCATGAAGCGCCAGGCGGGGTTCTCGTCCCAGGCATGCTTGTCCCAGCAGAGGGAATAGTAGGCCAGCGTCTTGATGCCGCGCATGCGGCACTCGCACGCCGTCTCCATCAGGAGATCCTGGGGCAGCCGCTGATGCTTGTGTCCCGCCTTCGTGTTGTAGTAGGAGTTGCCGAAGTGGCACTTGGCGAAGAGGGCTACGAGATTGACGCGCCCCTTCTCCAGTTGGTCCACGAACGCCCGGGCGTCGAAGTTCTTGAACGCCGTGGGCGGAAACTCCGGCAGATGGCAGTCCAGATGGAGTTGTCGGCCGTGAGCACGAAACCACGAGCAGCGCATCAGGGATTCCCTCCCCTTCGTCTGGCATCTTCCGGGGCGCGCTGCTCCCGAGCCCGGCCGCAATCGCCGCCAAGGACGCGGATGAGGACGCCCAGGTCCTGGCACCGCTGCCTCGCAGACCGATTGGCGAGACTCCGGCCGCAGTCACGCACCCTCGCCGCCGTAATTCGCCATTAGGCCGCAACCTCCCCTGCGCGGGTGGCACATCAAGTGTCTCCCCCGCGATTAGCGGGGCGCGCGGCGCGCCTCGCGCCCGCGGACCAGCGAAGGGATCACGCCCGCCGTGGCGATGCCACCCGCGACCAGGAAGGCTGATTTCAGGGCGATACCGAAGGTGTCGCCCGGCGCGATCCCGGCGTCGATGAGTTGCCCGCTGCGAAGAGCGATAACCGCCCCCGCGAGGGCGATCCCCGTCACCATGCCCACGGTGCGGACGGTCGAGATCATCCCCGAGGCAACGCCAAGGCGCTGGGGAGGCACTGCCCCCATGATGGCGCTGCTGTTTGGCGAGGTAAAAAGCCCGTTGCCCAGCCCGACGAGGATGAGACGCACCGTGATCTCGGCGGGCGTAGACTCGGGATGGAGCCCGCGAAGAAGGAAGAGCGCCACCGCCACACTCGCCATCCCGGCGGACGAGAGGACGCGCGAGCCGATTCGGTCCGAGATCCACCCGCTGACGGGAGAGACGACCACCATCGTGAGCGGGACCACGGTGAGCATCAGGCCCATCTGAGCCGTGGTGTAGCCGCGCACCTGCTGGAGGTAGAACGGCATGACGAAGGTCACCGTCGCAATCGCCATATAGGAGATCACCGCGCTGCTGCTCGCCGCGGAGAAGAGGCGGTTTCGGAAGAGCGACAGGTCCATCGTTGGATGAGGCACACGCATCTCGATGCGGATAAAGAGGATCAGGCTCGCGAGGGAGAGCGCGAACAACCCCACGGTGGGGGTGGATGACCAGCCCCATGCTTCTCCCCGACTGAGCGCCAGGAGAAGCGCGGTGAGGCTGGAGAGAAGTGCGAGCGCACCGGGGAGATCAAAGCGCTCGTTGTTGGCCACAGGCGAATCGGGGCGAAGCAGGCGGCTTGCGAGGAGGATACCGATGACGCCTATCGGGAGGTTGATGGTGAAGATGGAGCGCCACCCAAACGCATGGATTAGCAGGCCGCCGAGCGAAGGGCCGACGGTGAGCCCTGCGCCCACGATCGTGCCGTTCAGGCCCATCGCCTTGCCCCGCTCCGACCGCGGAAACGCGGCGGTGAGTATGGCGGCGCCGTTCGACGCGAGCATCGCCGCGCCGGCACCTTGCACCACCCGGAACAGGATCAGCGCGTGGATCCCTTGGGCCAGGGCGCACAGCAGTGACCCGAGGGTGAAGATGGCGAACCCCACGTTGTAGACGCGCTTATGCCCCACCATGTCGGAAAGCCGGCCCATGCTGATGAGCAGCCCGGCGAGCGCCAGCATGTAGGCCATAGCGACCCATTCGACGGTCGTGATCTCCACCCCGAACTCATGGCCGAGCGTGGGCATCGCCAGGTTCACGATGCTGGAATCGAGGGTGGACATGAAGGTGCCGATCGCCACGGCGATCAGGGCTTTCCACTTGTAATCGAGACGCGACGGCGAGGCGGGATCGGTCAACATCAGGTTCTTTCTCTCCGACGGCATTCTACCACGGCGGGAGAGATCGGCGCAAGGTTGTGAAGGGCCCCACGCCGAACGTGGAGAGCAGCACCAGGCATGACCTAGCCGCCCGCTCGCATGGGCAGGGGTGGCAACACGCGGGCGTGAACACCCGCGCCGCGACAAGCAGCCCGCGCTCCATGCCGGGTGCGACATCCGTGAAGAGATTGGAGCGGAGGAAGAGATGGCACAGCCCAGAATCGGGATCCAGTTGATCATCTATGGGAAGCGGTGGCAGGAGGACCTGGCGGGAGTTCTGCGCGAGGTCGCCGGCGCCGGCTACGACGGGATCGAGTGCGGCGATCTGGCCGCCTACTACCCGGTCGAGCAGATCAGCCAGCTCCTCGCTGAAACCGGCCTGCAGCTCGTGGGCGTTCATGCCGGTTTCAACAACGTGGCAGACCCCTCGAAGCTGAACGCGAGCCTCGATCTGGTGACCGCGTTGGGCGGCAGCTACCTCGTCTGCTCCGGCGTTGGGCAGATTCAGGGGATCGAGACCTACGACCAGGCAGCCGGCGTCTTCAACAAGGCCGGCGAGGTATGCCGCGAGCGCGGGGTGACCTTCTGCTATCACAACCACGCCTGGGAGTTTGAGGAGCTCGGCGGTGAGAAGGGGATCCATCGCTTGATCGCGCGCACTGATCCCGCGCTGGTGCAGCTCTGCGTGGATCTCTACTGGGTCCACATCGGCGGCGAGAACCCCGTCTCGTTCGTCGAGCGCTACGCTGAGAGAGTCGGCTATTACCACGTCAAGGATGGGGCTAAGGGCAGCTTCACCGAACTGGGCCGAGGAACGGTTGACCTGCCGAATGCCCTCCGGGCCGCGCTGCGCACGAATCCAGACTGGCTGGTGTATGAGCAGGACCGCACGGACAAAGAGCCAGCGCAATCGATCATGGAGAGCCGGCAGTACCTGCGCGATACAATCGGTCTCTGATCGCTTCGGAATCTGGGGCGGGGGCATGGAGCCAGGGAGGCAGCAAGCCGCGCGCCTCCTGAAGCCCGTCACATTGCGCCCGCCCTGGAGTGCTCAGCGCTCGCGGGTCACCAGTCCACGGGCACGCTCCAGCCTCGCGCGTGCCTGTGCATCCGAGGGGTTGGACTCGAGCGCCTTCTGGTATTCGGCGATGGCAGCCTGCACCATTCCTCGCTCCAGGAAGCGGTCGCCGCGCTGGACATGGAAGCGGGCATCTTCTTGCGGGCCCCACCGGCTGTCATCAGTCGGTGGTGTCTCCCGCGCAGGCCGTTTCAGCGCCGACGATGCTTCCCGCACGGGCCGTTCGGTGGGGATCTCCGTCGCGGACGGGGTTTCCATGGGGAACAGGCTCTCCTGTTGGCGCGCCGCTTCGGCTTCGGCCTCGGCTCTGCGGGCCCGCGTCAGGCCAGCACGCGCGCGCTGCGAGGAGGGGTCGATCCGAAGCGCCTCCCAGTAGGCCTGCGCCGCCATGCTATACTGGCCTATCGCCATCATGCGGTCTCCCTGGTTGCACCACCGCTGCTCCTCGGCAGCCGCTTCGGCCAGGTCGGAAGGCACTGTTGGGCTCGCGTGATCCGTGGCCTCGGGTGTAGAATTGGAAGGCGCAGGTTGCGATTGGGCCGCCTGGCTGTTCTTCGAATCGGGGGCATCCGCGGGCGGTGCGGGCTTGGCCTCGCCCGGGGGAGTGACCGCTACCGCATCGGGACGCGAGGCGTTCCGGCGCGGCCCCGGCCCGCCGGACGAGAGGATCGCGACCACGAGGAGGGTCAGACCCACGGCCGCCCAGCGTGCCGGCGTCATGGTGAAAGCCGCCCGCTTGCCCAAGAGACGCTGGTAAGATCGCCTGTGGCGCACCCTATCAGCGGCGCGCAGGCCCACCACAATGCCGAGAAGCGCCACAGCTACGGCCAGAACAGATAACTCGGTCACCACCAAACCCTCTCCCGTGAGGCGACAGCAGGGAGGCTCCCCCACTACCCACCCTATTATAGCAGCGGGCACCGTCTCGTGCAAATGGGTGGCACATCGGCGTGCACTATGCATTGACATTGGCTCTTGCGCTATGGTACAATCTGCGCGTAGCATACTGCCGGAGGGCGTCTGGCTTGGCGCACAATTTGTACTGTTCAACCTGCCTGATTACTGTTTGTTTGGCTGGTCTGTGCCTGCGGCATGCGTGCCGCGGGCTTTTGTTTTTGGCCGACACCCCTGTTCTCTAGATTTCAGGAAAGGACTCCGTATGGCTAGACGAAGCAGGAGGCCGGAATCCACGACTGCGAACTCAGGCGCGAAGGAGATCATCGTTAATGTAAGTCCTCGTGAGGACCGTGTCGCGATCATCGAGAACGGCCAACTTGCTGAGCTTTACATTGAACGTGAAGAACGCGTTGTGGGCAGCATCTATAAGGGCAAGGTCGTCAATGTCCTGCCAGGGATGGATGCTGCCTTCGTGGATATCGGCCTGGAGAAGAACGCGTTCCTGTATGTCGGGGATATCCTCCCCAGCAGCGAAGAGGAGGCAGAAGCGGTCGCCACTGAGATGGAAGCCGGGGCCGCGCCACCTCCGCCACCACCCCGGCGCAACGGGCGCCGAACGGGCATCAAAGATGTCGCGAAGGTGGGGCAGCAGATCCTGGTTCAAGTAGTCAAAGCACCGCGCGGCACCAAAGGCGCGCGCGTCTCCACCCGGATCTCGCTGCCCGGACGTTATCTGGTGCTGATGCCCGATACCGACCACGTCGGCGTGTCGCGCAAGATCGATGAAGAAGCCGAGCGCGACCGTCTCAAGCAGCTTGCTCACCAGGTGAAGCCGCAGGGGTGTGGCCTCATCGTGCGGACTGAGGCAGAAGGCCGCGGTCTGGACGAGCTGAAGAACGATGCAGAGTTCCTGGTGAAGCTGTGGCAGACGATTCAGGAGCGGGCCAAGAGCGCCACTGCTCCGGCGGTGATCCACACCGAGCTCAGCCTCCTCTTCCGCACAGTGCGCGACTCGTTCGTCTCCGATGTGAGCAAGTTCATCGTCGACTCGCCCAGCGCGTACGAGAAGATCCTCGAGCTCGTCGAGATGCTCTCGCCGCGGCTCAAAAGCCGCGTCGAGCTCTATCGCAAGCGCGACCCCATTTTCCATCATTTCGGCATCGACCAGGAGATCGAGCGCCTGCTTCGCCCGCGCATCTGGCTGAAGTCGGGCGGCTACCTGGTGATCGATGAGAGCGAGGCGCTCACCACCATCGACGTGAACACCGGAAAGTTCATCGGCAGCACCAGCCTCGCAGACACAATCCTGCGCACCAACCTGGAGGCGGCAAGCGAAGTCGCACGCCAGCTGCGTTTGCGTGACATCGGCGGCATCATCATCATCGACTTTATCGACATGGACACGAAGAAGGATAAAGATGCCGTGATGGCCGCGCTCAAGAACGAGCTCACCCGCGACCGCGCGCGCACCAAAGTGGCGCACATCAGCCCGCTCGGCCTGGTTGAGATGACCCGCAAGCGCACCGGGGAGACGATCATCGATCAGATGACCTCGCACTGCCCCTACTGTGCCGGCCGCGGGAAGATCCTCTCGCCAGAGACCGTGAGCATGCGCTGTGAGCGCGATCTGGGCAAGATGGCAGCTGAAGTCGATGACGAGGCGTTCATGATCACGATGCACCCCGATGTTGCCTATATGTTCATCGGGGCCGGCGGCGACAACATCCAGCGCCTGGAGGAGACGATCCACCGCGCCATCTATGTGCGCTCGGATGATTCGATCCACCGCGAGCACTACCGCATCGTGCCGGGCGATATGCAGGAGATGGACCGCCAGCTGCAACGCATCAAGCCCCGCCAAATTGTGGAATTGCCGATCGTGAAGCACCCGCTCACCCAGGCACCGCGCGCGGCCGCGTGGGCAGACGGTTACCTCATCGACCTGGAGAACGCGGCTCCCTTCATCGGGGAGCGCGCCAAGGTACGCGTCCGCAAGATGAACCGCTCCTTCGCCATTGGCGAAGTCGTCCTCCCCGCGAAGGTGGTGGATAAGTCGGAACCGATCTAAACGGAATCGCATTTGAGGTGTCGATACGCTCGGGTGGGGGCTCCCCCATCCGGGCGTTCCGGCAGGCGAAACGCCCGCCGGAATGGATCTTCTACCGGGGTGGGGGTCTCCCCCGCCCCGGTCTCTGGAGGGATAACCATGCCCGTTCCGGTTTCCCTGAACCCGGAGTATCTTGCTCCGGAGGTGACCGTTGACGAGATCCTCGCCGAGCAGGCGAACGTCCGCCTCTGGCACGACAAGCTGCATGACGGCAGCGGGCCGGGCGCGGAGTTCCGCGGCTGGCTCGAGCCCGACCAGATCGTCTCGCCGGACGAGCTAGACCGCCTGATCGCCACGGCGAATGAGCTGCGCGAGACGTGCGACTGCCTGGTCGTGGTCGGCATTGGCGGCTCGTATCTGGGCGCTCGCGCCGCTATCGAGGCGCTGGCTTCCCCTTCGGCGCCCCCCGTGCTGTATGCTGGTCAGAATCTGTCGGCCAGTTATCATGCACGCCTGCTGGAGGCGCTGAAGGGCAAAGAGTTCGCGCTGAACGTCATCTCCAAGTCGGGAACAACCACCGAACCGGCTGTTGCCTTCCGGATTCTGCGCGAGCACCTCGAAGCGCGCGTGGGCAAGGAGGCCGCCGCCAAGCGAATTGTGGCGACCACCGACGCGCGCAAGGGCGCACTCCGCGCGCTGGCAACCCAGCAAGGCTACCGCACCTTCGTGGTGCCCGATGATGTCGGTGGGCGGTTCTCGGTCCTCTCCGCGGTCGGCCTTCTCCCGATCGCCTTCGCGGGCATCGACGTGCGCGCGATGGTGCAGGGCGCGGCGGCATGCGCGGAGGCATGCCGGTGCACCGATTTGATGCGCAATCCCGCCTATCTCTACGCCGTCGCACGCAACCGGCTCTATCGGAAGGGCTTTGCCGTAGAGATTCTCTCGTCCTTCGAGCCGCGCCTCCATACCCTCGCGGAGTGGTGGAAGCAGCTGTATGGCGAGAGCGAGGGCAAGCAGCAGATGGGCCTCTTCCCCGCCTCGGCAGACTTTACCACCGACCTCCACTCGCTGGGCCAGTATATCCAGCAGGGGCGCCGGATCCTGATCGAGACGTTCCTGGAGATCGCAGGGGGCGAGCCGGAGGTGCGCGTGCCGAGCGACGCGCAGGATGGCGATGGGCTCAACTTCCTCGCTGGGAAGACGCTGGCGGAGATCAACAGGGAGGCCTATCGCGCGACGGCACTTGCCCACCGCGAAGGCGGCGTGCCCAACCAGACGATCACGCTGGAGCGGCTGGATGCATTCTCGCTGGGCGCGCTCTTCTACTTCTTCGAGAAGGCGTGCGCGCTGAGCGGCTACCTCCTCGGCGTCAATCCCTTTGATCAGCCGGGCGTGGAGGCGTACAAGAAGCACATGTTCGCGCTCCTCGGCAAGCCCGGTTTCGAGGCGCAGACGCGCGAGCTACGCGAGCGCCTGGAGACCGGCGCCGCCTCGCCCGAGATCCGATTCTAATAACCCGCGCGGGCAGCCCTCCCGCTGTTCCGGTGGGAGGGCCGCCCCATAACCTTCCATCCCTGGCAACGCGATAGCCAAAGACCCTCTCGACGCGCCGGGGTCAACGCACGCGATATGTGAGGACGGCCGCGGAATGCGCCGGCAGCGTGATCTCCCGGTGCTCTCCTGGCTTCAGCGGGCGCGTTTCGATGCGCACGGCGTCCGGCTTGTCTGGCGCGTTCTGGCTGTCGATCTCCTCGCTCACGAGCGCGGCCCACTCGCCACCCTCCCTCAGCCGCAACCCCTGCGGCTCGATCTTCACGGTGGCCGCCTGGAACGGGTGGCGATTGACCAGCGAGAGGTAGAGCTCCCGCCCATCCTTGCTGAGGGACGCGGCCGCGTCGATCGCGGGCGCCTCGCCCACGCCGGGCAGCGTCACCCGGCCGCCCTCGACGGCCACCGGCACGCCCGAGACGCCGCTGCGCCCCGCGTGCAGCTTGAGCGCCAGGTAGACGGGGGTGGCATCAACCCGCGCCGGCGTCACCTGGAGGGCGCCGCCGGACGGGGTCCACAGCCCCAGGTGAGCCCGGTCAACACGGTCACCCAGGCGGGTCAGTGCGTTGAGCACACCACACGCAAATAGCCCGGCGGCGAAGCTCTGCTCGGGGGCCGCCCCGGGCTTCTCCACGGTGAGGCTCCATTCATCGAGGGCAAGGCGAACCGGCCTCTCCGCGGGCGCGCTGGCGGATGCCGTGGCCGCCAGGCGCTGCAACTGCGCTTCCAACTGCGCCGCCCCTGCCACCGCGGCCGAATAGGCCATCAGCGGGTCGTCGGCGGGCTCCAGCGGCCGGGAATAGCGTACCGAAAGGTAATCCAACTCGGGGGCGGCAGCCGCAAGCTGAGAGCGGCTCCAGGCGTCGCGTCCCCTGCTCTCAACGCTCAGGCCGGCCACGCGGATATTCGAGTCCACACCGCGCATCGCCTGCGCAAACTCGACCGCTCGCACGGCATCGTGGAAGCCGTGCGCCAGGCTTAGCCCGCCGGGGCCAGTTCCGTTGCCGGCGAGCGTCCAGGTGCGCACGCCGAACGGCTCGGTGCGCCCGTTGGCCGCGCGAATCCGGCCCTGCGCCGACTCGGCGAGGCCGTTGCAATACTCCACCCAGCGAGCTGCCTCGCGCGCGGCACTTTCGCCGGCATTCACCACCAGGCAGGGCTCGGCACCTACTCGCCGGCAGAACTCCAGGAACTCGTGCGTGCCAACATCGTTCGTCTCCCACGCGCCTCCCGCGCGGTTCCAGCGTGCGGGGCGCTGGTCGCGCGGCCCGATGCCATCCTCCCAGTGGTAGCCCGCGGCCAGGCGGCTGCCCGGCCAGCAGATCATCGCCGGGTGGAGGGCGCGCGCCGCCTCAATCACATCTTTGCGCCAGCCCCCCTCGCTATCCGCGGGCATCAGCGACACGGCGCCGATCCAGAGCGTGCCTGCGCCTTCGAAGGTGATCCGGAGCGTCGCGCCGGCCACGTCGCGGCCCGGCTTCGGGAAGGTGAACTCCTCCGTGTGCCATCGGGCGTCGGGCAGCCGGATCTGGCGCTCCGCCAGCACTTCCTCGCCCGCGAGGAGGGTGATTGAGACCGGACCGATCTCCCCTTCCTCACGCGCCACCAGACGGCCCATCAGGCCTATTCCCTCGCGCAATACCAGCCCGCTCTGGGCGATGCCGCACGCCTCGCCCGCCTGCGCGCGCGTGATCCGCTGCGACTGCACCGGCGCATAGAAGATGCGATTATCCGGCGCGAAGGTGACTCCCGCGCCGGCTCCCACCGGGGTCCACCCGTCCACGACGCCGGTCTCTCCCGCCGGGCCCGCAAACTTCCGGTTGGCGAGCATCTCGGCCCACGGCCCGCCGCCAGCGCTGCGGCCCAGGCACTCCAGCGTGTAGCTCGCCCGGAACGGGCTCAGCGCCGGGCGTTCCGCGCGGCCATCAACCCGCACAGTCGCCTCCAGGGGCGGCAGCTCGCGCTCCGCCCGCGGGATCAGGCGGATATAGTCCACGTCGAAGGTGATCCCCGGCCCATTGAGGAAGGTCTTTCCGATGATTCCCAGGAATTGCGGGGGCCGAAGGAGCGTATACGTGCCCCCGTCCACCCAGTCTCCCTCGCCACGGCGGAGGCCTGCCAGGTAGGTGCGTCCCACCTTCGTGAGGCGGAGGACCAGGTCGCGCGCCTCGCCTCCCACCTTCATGTAGCCGCTCTTCCCCGTCACCTCCAGCCACGCCTCGGGCGCCTGCTGCCCGCCGGGCAGGCCCGGGCCATAGAAGATCCCCCATGCCAGGAGCTCGGCGTCACTGGTGCCCACCATCAGGCCGGCGTGGAAGTTGCTTCCCGGATCGAACTCCTGCAGCTGCACGCGCGCCTCTAGCTCCCAATCGCCTTCAGGCACGCGGGTTCTCAGTTGGGGGGCTTCGTCGATTTGCCCCGGCTCGTTCCAGTGGTTGAAGCCGTTCTCCTTCTGGGGAATGCGCACGCGTAGCCAGCCCGGGCGTTCCGTGAGTGAGTAGGTGGGGCCCTCGACCGGCACGCGCCAGGTCCAGCGGGGGTCTAGCGCCGGGCCATCGAAGTTCTCTTCCCATCCCTGGGCACTGGCGGCACCCGCGGTCACGAGCAGCAGGATCAAGCTGAAGCACCACATGGCGGTCTCCTTCCCGGGAGGGCCTCGGAGGCGCTCTACCCCACCCCGTGAGGCGGCCATGCCTCCGGCCCATCGAGAATGCAACGGCGGCGCGGCTGGCATCTGGGAAGAGACCGGGCTCCCGGGTTCTGCCGGGCCGGCGAGGCGGGCATCTCCCACGAGAGCTGCCTCCGATATCACCGAGTGCCCCCGCGCGCGAGGCAATCCGCGGCGGAAACATCGGGCGCCAGCCACTCTGGGAGATCGGACTCCCGGGGCGCCGGATGGTTTCAGGGCGGTGACCGATGGCGTCAGAGACCGACGCTGCGCGCGACCTCCTTCAGCGCCTCGGCGCTCTTGCGGAAGCCCTCCACCTCGGCATCGCTCAGCTTCAGCTCCAGTACGCGCACCACCCCGGCGCGCCCGATCACCGTGGGGAGGCTGAGGCAGATATCGTGAACGCCGTACTGGCCCTCCATGAGGCTCGACACCGTGACGACCGTGTGCTGGTCGTGCAAGATCATTCCGACGATCGCGTCCACCGCGGCGCCGATGGCGTAGTGCGTAGCGCCCTTGCGCTGGATGATGTGGTAAGCGGCGTCGCGCACGTTCTCGAAGATGACGCGGAGGTCGCGGTCATCATGACAGAGCTTGGTGGCCCGGCAGAAGTCGGTCAGGCGCATCCCGGCGATGTTAGCCAGGCTCCAGACCGGCACCTCGGTATCGCCGTGCTCGCCGATGATGTAAGCGTGAACGCTGCGCGGGGCCACCTCGAAGTACTTGCCGAGGCTGTAGCGGAAGCGCGCCGTGTCCAGCGAGGTGCCGGAGCCGAGGCACCGGTTGGGCGGGAACCCGGAAATCTTCCACATGGCGTAGGTGAGGATATCGACCGGGTTGGTCACCATCATCAGGATGCAATCCTGGTTGTGCGCGGTGATCTTCGGGATGATCTCCTTGAGGACCTCGATGTTGTTGCGCACCAGGTCGATGCGCGTTTCGCCCGGCTTTTGCGCCACGCCGGCGCTGATGATCACGATATCGGCGCCCGCGCAGTCGGAGTAGTCGCCGGCTTCGACGCGCACGGTGCCCCCGAAGGGAAGCCCGTGAGAGATATCCATCGCCTCACCGATGGCGCGCTCGTGGTCGGCATCGATCAGCACGATCTCCGCCGCGGTGCCCCTCGTCATCATCGTGTAGGCGGTCGTCGAACCGACGCGGCCCGCGCCCACGATCACCACTTTCGAGATAGGCTCCATCGCCTGCATCTGTGCCATAGCCGTCTTCCCCTTCACTTTCATCATAGGACAGGCGTTCCCGGACGTCAACAGCCAGGCACAGGAACGCCCGCCCGCGGGGCTATCCCTATCCGCAGATGGACGCAGATAACCAGAATAGGGTAACTGTCGATGAGGGCGTTGACCTCCCCCACGCCGCCGGCGACGGCAGGGCTGGCCCATTCCCGCCCTCTTCAGTGTCCTCCGCGAGCCCCAAGCGGTAGCTCCCCTTCCCTGGGGCCAGCGCGGGGCCAGCGGTAGGGGAGGGGTAGGGGTTAGGACGTCCCCTTCATTGCGTGGTATCGACGCCGGCGCAGGCAAAGGCCAATCAGCCCCAGGAGCACCGCGAGTGAGAGGGAGGATACCAGGATCCCCTGCTCCCACGAGAGCGGCTCGTAGGTGAAGACGACCTCGTGCCGACCGGGCGGGACGCGCACTGCGCGCGCAATCACGTTCGCCCGGTAGATGGGGGTCAACTCGCCATCCACGCGCGCGCGCCACCCCGGATAGTTGTAGTCGCTCAGGACCAGCCAGCCGCCGCCGGGGCTCTCCACCTCCAGGACAATCCGCTCCGCCTCAGAGGAGACCCAGCGCACCTGGCCGGGCGCCCGACCCGTCGCCCGAGCCGATGCGCCCTCGACAGCCTCTCGCGCATCGAGGAGCACCGTCTGTCGGGGATCGTGGTCCGGCCGGGCAAAGCGCTCGAGGAAGCCCCGCAAACCGTCTACCGCCTCGGCAGTGGGCGCCAGGTAGGCGCGCGGCAAGAGGTAGGGGTTGCGCCACAGCCGGACGGAGGCTTCCCGGCGGCCAGCCGCCGGGAAGCCCTGGATGAGGCGCGCGCCGCCCGGCGAGAGATCGTCCGGCGCGGTGATGTAGCCGGCGTTGTAAAGGCCGAGCAGGCGCAGCCCCAGCCGGATGGCATCCGGCGACTGCCCGGCGAGAAGACGGTTGATCTGGGCATCCAGCCGGCCCTTATCGGTGAAGAAGAAGCCGGTGTAGGCAGAGTAATGCGGCATCCCCTGAAGCACGCCGAAGTTAGGAAGGAGCGTGTTCCTCAGCGGGTAGAACGCCTCGGGATCGCGCTGCCACCCCCGCGAGTGCTCCAGGGCATCCTGCCAGGGCACCACCTCATGCCAGGTATAGACGCGGCACTGGTCGCGGTCGGCGCCAATCGCTGCCATAACGGGCGCCGGACCCAGCCATTTGCGCGCGTCCACCAGCGCATACTGTCGGGAAGCGTGAGAGAGAAGCTCTGCCGCGGTGAGAGCGAAGCAGAGGCCCACGAGCGCGGGCGCCAGCCGGAGGCGCCAGGTGGCGAGGCGACTCCGCGCCAGATCGAAGCCGTAGCCGGCAAGTGCCGCCAGCGCGAGATCGGTGACGAGCAGGAAGCGCGCCGGGATGCGAAACTCACCCATGCCGGGGAGGTGGCGCCAGAGGAAGGGGAAGAGCGGTGTCTGCTTCCCCATAGCGAGGAGGAGCGACACTACGGCGGCTCCAGCAAGGAGGGCCACGCGCCGGTCGCGCCGCCAGAGCGCGCCGGTGGCATAGAGCGCCAGGACCAGGGGGAGAAGGCCCACATAGCCGCAGTTCTCCCAGAAGAGAACGGCCTGGCCGCCCGCGAAGAAGGAGTAGGTGTTGCGCCCCGGGTCGCCAAAGAAGAAGGGCGACACGAAGGTGACCAGGTGCTGCCAGGGAAGCGTGTAGTAAGTCGCCTTCTCCAGAGAATCCTTGGCAGAGCGGTGCGCGAGCTGCGCCAGCTCCCAGGTGGGCAGCAACTGCACGCCCGCCAGGCCCGCGCCAAGCCCAGCCGCCAGCACGAACCCGGCGGCAGCGAGGGCCGCCGCGCGGAGGGATCGCAGGGCCAGACGCCCCGGGGAGGATGGCGTCGCATCCACTGAAACCTCGCGCTGAAGCACCCGAAGGATCAGGTAGACGCCGGTGAAGAGGATGCTATAGTAGGCCGTCTGCGGGTGTCCGGCCAGATGCTGGAGCGCCTGTACCGGCGCCAGCGCCAGCAAGTAGGCGGGGCGGCGCGTTCGCGCGTAGCGCTCGCACAGGAGCAGGAGCAACGGCAGCCACTGGGCGGCGGCGATCAGGTTCAGGTGCCGGATGTGCCCGAAGAAGAACCCCGAAAACGCGAAAACCATCCCGGCGAAGAGCGCTGCCACGCGGCTTTGCTCCAGCTCGCGTGCGTACAGGAACATCAGCAGGCCCGCGCCAAGGTAGGTGAGCACCAGCGACAGGTTGATCGACGCGACGAGCGGAAGCCAGCCCAGGAGCAGGTTGGGCGGGTAGAGGAAGCCCCCCTGGCCCTCACCGTGGATCGGAAAGCCGGTGTTCATCGCGTCCGTCCAGTGGGGGAGGGTGCCACGGCGCAGGGCATCGCCCAGGATCCGGCGCACGGGGTAGTTGAAATCGAGGAGGTCGCTGCCCGCGACCATCTCGCTGACGAACGGCACCTGGCGCAGGAGCAACACTCCTGGAAACTGCAGGAAAAGAAGGAAGAGAAGGAAAAGGGCTGCCGCTGCCACCGGCTGCCGGCGCGCCCACACCCGCGCGCCCGACAGAATGGCAGATGCGCCCACGGCAATCTTGGGGAACAGGGGAGCCTCCTTTCGACACCCGGACCAGGGCGGGGCAGCCTGTGCCGAGAGCCGCTTCGCCGCGTCGCCTCTCTGGAGGCGCGCACCTAACATACCACCCGCCCGAGGGAATGTCAACCGATTCTTGTCCTGCCCAAACGCTTATGATAGAATGGATTCAATCGCCGTTTGGCACGGGGAAGGAGGAGCGCATGCGACGGTTCGAGGAACTGGCCACCGAAGGAATCAACCCGGAACACGCGCGGCTGGATGAACTACCCACGCTGGAGCTGGTCACGGCGATGAATCAGGAGGACCGCAGCGTCGCCGACGCGGTTGCCGCGGTTCTTCCGGAGGTCGCTCGCGCCGTTGATCTTGTGGTGAGCGCCCTGGGAAACGGCGGACGGCTCTTCTACGTAGGCGCGGGCACCAGCGGGCGGCTGGGCGCGCTGGATGCCGCGGAGTGCCCTCCCACCTTCAGTGTCAGCCGCAACGTGGTGCAGGCGATCATCGCCGGAGGGCCGGAGGCACTGCTCCATTCGGTGGAAGCCGTGGAGGACTCCGAGGAGGGGGGTGCGGAGCAGATCACCCTGGCTTCGGTCTCCAACCTGGATATCGTCTGCGGGCTCAGCGCCTGCGGCAGCACCCCCTTCGTCCTTGGCGCAATGCGGGCAGCGCGCGAGCGCGGGGCGCGCACCATCGGGATCGCGTGCAACCGCCCTTCGGAGATGGAGCCCCTCGCCGACGTGATGATCACGCCGCTGACCGGCCCCGAGATCCTCTCCGGCTCCACCCGGCTCAAGGCGGGCACTGCCCAAAAGATGATCCTCAATATGCTCTCTACCGCCGCCATGGTTCGCCTGGGCAAGGTGTATGGTAACCTGATGGTCGATGTCCACCCGGTGAGCAAGAAGCTGGCGGACCGAGCGCAGCGGATCATCCGCGTTGCCACGGGCGTCTCCGAGGAGGAGGCGCGCGCGCTCTTTGAGGAATCGGGTGGCCGGCCCAAAGTGGCGATCGTAATGCAGAAGCGCCACTGCACCCCGAAGCGAGCCGAGGAGCTACTGGCGCGCAATAAGGGGTTTGTCAAGGCGGCCCTCGCGGACCAACGCCCGTGAACGCCTGGCCCCGGATGGCGGGAGGTGCCCCGCGGCTCTCCCGCCGGGTTCTGACCGGGATACTCCTGGGCCTGGCCGTGCTGGCCGTTCCCGCCGCACCGACGCCCACCGATGGTCCCGTCATCCGCGTGGGTCTCGGCCAGCGCGCGACGGCGGTGCGCCTCTCCTCTCGTGCCGGGCTCCAGGTGCAGGGCCCCGATGGCGGCCTCCTCCTGGAGGTCCGCCGCGCGGTCACCCTGCAGCCGGTCACCCTGCAGCCCGTGGCTCCACACGCGGGCACTCGCCAGCCGGTCGCTCGAGAGGTTGGCGCGCGCCAGCCAGGCGCGTCGAATGCCGATGCGCGCCAGCCAGGCGCGCCGGACGCGGCTACGCCAGAGTCACCGGCGCACGGCACCCCGGAAACCGCGCCGCCAGAGACCAATGAGGCGCCCATCGTGCCAGATCGCCCGGCCGGCCCCCTGCTCTCCGCAACCGATACCAGCGATGGCGAGGCGCCCGCGCTGGCCCTCCCCTTCTCCACCCTCCGCATCGTTCCATGCGAGGAAGGCGCCCCCCTGGACCTAGGCAAGAGGCGGTATCGGGGCACGATTGAGGTGCGCGTGGACGCCCGCGGGCGCCTGACGGTAGTGAACCTGCTCCCCCTGGAGGAGTATCTCCGCGGCGTCCTGCCCATGGAGCTCTCTCCCTCCGCGCCGTTGCAGGCGTTGCGCGCGCAGGCAATCGTTGCCCGTACCTTCACCTTCTCAGCTCTGGGGCGGCATCGTGCCGACGGCTTCGACGTGTGCGATGGCACGCATTGCCAGGTCTACGCCGGCGCTGGCCACGAGCGCGACGCCACCGACCGCGCCGTGCGCGAGACCCGCGGCCTGGTTCTCCGGCATGAAGGGAAGCTGGTGCCTACCTATTACCACGCCGCCTGCGGGGGCGCAACCGACAGCCCCTCCGAGGTGTGGGGCGGCGCCTCCGATTTCCCCTGCCTGGCGGGCGTCATCGATGCACCCGCTCCCCTTGGGGAGGAGCTCGCTACCGAGCCGGGCATCCTCTCGCTGGCCCTGCGCGGCGCGGAGTTCTACTGCGGTGGCTCGCGAGAGTTCTCCTGGGAGTTCGAGCGCACGCGCGCCGAGCTGGAACGGACGCTGGAGCGCACGCTTCCTGGCATCCTGGGGAAGCGCGTTCGCCTTGGAACTCTGCAGGCACTCGTGGTCACCGGGCGCACGCGCTCGGGTCGGGTTCGCTCGCTCGAGGTGCGGGGAAGCGAGGGCACGGTCACGCTGCGCGGCGATAGCATCCGGTGGGCGTTCAACTCCGGGCGTCCGGAGGCGCCGGCGCTCCCCAGCACGCGCTTCGTCGTGCGCCCCGTCGCCTGCTCGTCGGGAGAGGAGAAAAAACCCGAGCGGTATCGATTCTATGGTCTTGGCTCCGGGCACGGCGCCGGCCTCTGCCAGTCGGGCGCCATCGGCATGGCCCGGCGCGGGCACGACGCGGAGCGCATCCTGGCGCATTACTTCCCGGGCGCCTCGATTGCGCCGGCGATAGGAGGCGCGCAGTGACCGGGTGCTTTCCGCACTATGCCTCTTTGCCGACGCGCCGGGTGGTCGGCCTCATGTCCGGCACCTCCGCCGATGGCATCGACGCGGCACTCTGCGAGATCTCGGGATCGGGGCGGAACGCCCGGGTGCGCCTTCTCCATGCGGAGACGGTGCCCTACCCGCCGGAGATACGCGCCGAGGTGCTCGCCCTCTCCACGCCGGGCGATGTCTGCCTGTCGCGGCTCTGCCGGCTCGACTCCATCCTCGGCCAGCTCTTCGCAGACGCCGCCTTGAAAGCGATCGCCGCCGCCGGCCTGCAACCGGATGCCATCCACCTGATCGCCTCGCACGGCCAGACGCTCTGCCATCTCCCCGAGCCAGGCGGGCCAGGCGAGTGGCGTGTGCGCGCGACTCTTCAGATTGCGGAGCCGGCGGTCATCGCGCGCCGGACGGGAATCCTCACCGTCGCCAACTTCCGGGCGGCAGACCTGGCCGCGGGAGGCCAGGGCGCCCCCCTGGTGCCGTACGCCGATTGGGTCCTCTTCACCGATCCGAGGCGCGACCGCGCGGTGCAAAACATCGGCGGCATCGCCAACGTCACCTACCTCCCCGCCGGGGCCACGCTCGCAGAGGTGCGAGCATTCGACACCGGCCCTGGGAATATGCTCATCGATGGAGCGGTTCGCCGCTTCACGGCCGGTGCCGAGAGTTGCGACCGAGGCGGCGCGCGGGCAGCCGCCGGGCGCGTGGATCCCGGACTCCTGGCCTGGCTGATGAGCCATCCCTTCCTCTCGCAGCCGCCTCCCCGCTCCACCGGGCGCGAAGCCTATGGCGAGGAGTTTCTGTCCCAGGTGCTCGCGCGTGCGGCATCGCGCGGTCTCGGAGAAGCGGAGATCCTGGCGACGCTCACCGCCTACACCGCGACATCGATCGCCGATGCCTACCGGCGCTGGCTGCCACGGCTTCCAGAGGAGATGATCTTGGGAGGGGGCGGCGTCCACAACGCAACCCTCCTGCGGATGATCGCCGATGAGCTTCCCACCGTGCGCTTACGCACCCACGCGGAGTTTGGCGTTCCGGATGATGCCAAAGAGGCGCTGGCATTCGCCCTCCTCGGGAATGAGGCCCTCTTGGGCGTGCCGGCAAACGTGCCGGGTGCAACTGGCGGGCAGCCGGCCATCCTGGGCCAGGTCGCTTTTCCGTAACCAGCCCAAAGACAGTCACTGTATCGGTCTCGCGTGTCTGCGTGGTTTGGCGCACTCTTCCGTTTAGGTACCGTCTGGCGCCGGGTAAATGCTTGAAGATGCGCGCTCTCCACGTACGGAGTCATCTCTGCCGCCTGGGGGCAGCATGCCTCCTCAGCTTGCGGGGCTCGCCCCGCAGGGAAGGAGTCACGCGACCATGACAGATGTGAAGCATAGAGCGGCCATGGATCAAGGCGAGAAGACGGATCGGCAGTCGCCGCAAGACCGGCGGCCGGGGCAGCCGGATGCTTCCGGGGGCGATCCCCCGCGCGATGGTGACGAGAGGCCGAGCAAACGCGACCAGTCACGCCCAGAAACGCTGCCCTCTGCGACCACTTCGGGCGGGCTCCCCTCCGAACCGGGCTGGATGCGCTCGTGAGCCCGCCGCGGGCTGGCGTCGGCCCGGCCCCGCGCGAGCGGCGACACGGCGGATGAAGTGGACGGACGCGGATGGGATGGTGCGGGCACCTCGGGCCCCCGCCGGCATCGACACCACGAATGAGAGGAACGGGCACGGATGGGCAGGGTGCAGGCACAGTGGGCTCCCACGGGCGCGGGCGATATGAACCTCGCAGGATAGACCAGCTATTCCGAAGGAAGCTTTGTCTGCACCCGGCATCATCCCAAGACGCTTCCAGTTCCATTTGTCCGCGTTCATCTGTGTCCATCTGCGGATGACGATACGCCCGCGCGAATGCGCCGGCCCCAGGGAAAGGGGCTACCGCGTGAGGCTCGCGGCGCTGCAGATTGACACACGGCGGAACGCTATGCTAGAATGGTGCCGGGCGTGATGGCATCGAAGATGCCCAAACGCCTTGCGCGGCAGCTCTTTGCCTGCCGCAACCGCCTACGTCCAAACCCCGAAGGCGCTGCCGCACCCGCGGCCAGGCAGCTTCTCCCCCAAGGGGAGTATCAAAGCACAGGCGTGTGATGCCACATTTCCAGGAAAGGAGGAAGGCGGGGGCCGGATTCCTTCCGCCCGAGGCGGACGCGATATGAAAAGACGGCAGACCCCTGCTACATTCTCCGTGGATCGCAACGTGGGGTTCCTGCTCTGCCAGCTCCTTGCCCCGTCCATCGGCAAGGTCCGGCGTGCCCCCGCTCCTGCACCCGCGCCCGAAGAGGTGGAGCGCATCGCGGTGCTGAAGCTTGCTGGCCTTGGCAGCCTGGTGCTCGCATCCCCAACGCTCGCGTCGCTGCGCGCGCGCTTCCCAAGTGCGCATATCACGTTTATCACCCAGCTGGCCAACCGGCGCCTTCTGGAGACCAACATCGACGTCGATGAGGTCTACTATCTCGATACGAGTTCGCCCTGCGCCACGGCGGCTGGCTTCTGGCGGCTCTTCCGGCATCTCTGCCGTGGCGGCTACGACCTGGTGGTGGACCTGGAGCCCTCCTCGCGCTGCACCGCGCTCCTCTCCTTCCTGAGCGGCATTCCCCTGCGCGCCGGCTTCGACACGCCGGGCCATGCCCGAGGGCAGCTGTTCAACCTTCCGGTACCCTACGAGGAGCACATCCATCTCGTGGAGGCGTTCCACCGCCTCGCGGAGCGGCTGGGCGCCCCCGCCGTCGGGCGGCTCCAGCTCACCCCCATCCACTACCCACTCGCCGACGAAGCCGTGGTCGAAAGCTTCGCGCTCCAGCAGCACCTGGCGCCGGAGCGGCCGCTCGTCGCCATTCACCTGGGCGCGGACGACGGTCCGGCAGGGCCGCGCTGGCCCACGGAGCGCTTCGCGCAACTGGCGGACGCGCTGATCGCGGAGTATGGCGTGCAGGTGGTCTTCACCGGCTCCGCGAAAGAGACCCCCCTCGCAGCCGAAGCGTTGCGCGCGATGCATCATGAGGCCGTGGATGCCTCCGGGCATCTGAACATTCCCCAGCTGGCCAGCCTGATGGCGCGCTGCGCCCTCGTCATCTCGTGCGACGCTGGCCCGCTCCATATCGCGGCCGCCATGCGCACCCCCGCGCTGGGTCTCTACGGCCCGACCGCACCAGAAAAAGAGGGGCCGTGGGGAGAGCACTGCACCACCCTCTATCACCGTCTGCCCTGCAGCCCCTGTAGCAGCCACGCCTGCGGCAAGCCCTCGCGATGCCCCCACGGCGACTGCCTCCGCTCCATCACGGTGCCCGAGGTCTTGGGAGCGATCCGGGCGCGCTACGCCTCGCTCCTCCGCCCGGAACGCATCCTCGCCGCATCCACTCCCGCGAAATGAACCCGCCCGGCGCCGGCCGGCGGGGAGGGACGGGGCGCGTGGCGAACTGCTTCGAGAGCGGTACTCTGCGCGGGCCGGTCAGGCCGCGTATCGATGAGGAAGGAGGATGCGGCGAGAGGCGCGGTTGCGCATCACGCGACCCGGGTTTCGCCCCCGAAGCAGAAGGTTTCTCGCCGCAAGCGTTGTGAAGGCGTATCCACTCCACCCCATCCGGCGCGCCATCAACCTCGATGGCGCCTGGGAGTTCGCATGGCTGGGCGAGGCCGATCTCTCCTCGCTCGACCCGGCACGCCTCCGCTTCGATGAAATCGAGGCCGTGCCGGGCGTCTTCGATACCGGCATCAAGCGGTATGGCGCGCGAGGAACCGGCGTCTACCGCCGGCGCGTTCCCTTCCCCGCTCCGGCTGGGACGCGGCTGCGACTGCGCCTCAACGGCCTGGGGCTGTGGGGCCGCGTCTGGTGGGATGGCGAGTGCCTCGGCGACGTCGAGCTCCCCTACAGCGGCTACACGTTCGAGATCACCGCAAACGGCGCCGATTGCCACGACCTGGCCATCGCCGTCGATAACCGCTTCGATGCGGAGCGCACGCCGCTCTTCCCGCCATACAGCGACTTCTACGCCTACGGCGGCATCTACCGGAGCATCGAGCTGGAGGAGCTGCCTCCCCTGCGCGTCGAGCGCGTCCGGGTGCAAACCCTGGACCTCGACGCCGCCCGGGTGGGCCTGGAGATCCGCCTGGGGGGCGACGTGCCCGATGAGCTCACCCTCCGGCTTGCCTTTGATGGAGACGATGGGGAGCTCGTCGTGGCCCGGCCGGAGGGAGGCGTGGTCCGCCTGGAGCGCGTCTTGCCTGACGCGCGCCCGTGGTCTCCCGATCACCCCGAGCTGCATACGGTCACCGTCACGCTCGCGCACGACCAGATTATCGAGCGGTTTGGCCTGCGCACCGTCGCGGCGCGCGACGGCGCCATCTGGCTCAACGGCGAGCGCGTGCGCCTGCTGGGCATCAACCGGCATGAAGCCCACCCGCAACTGGGGCCGGCCCTGCCGCCCGCGCTGGTCGCCGAGGACCTCCAGATGATCAAGGCGCTGGGGTGCAACTTCGTCCGGCTTGTCCACTACCCGCACGACCCCATCGCCCTCGACCTGTGCGACGAGCTCGGCCTGCTGGTCTGGGAAGAGACCATGGGCTGGCAACTGGGAGAGAGGGAGTTTCTTAGCCCCCGCGCGCGTGCCCAGATGGTGGACCAGGCGCGGCGCATGGTGTCGGATGGGATCAACCATCCGTCGATCATCTTGTGGGCGTTCCTGAACGAGAGCGCCTCAGACCATCCCACGGCGGTGCCGGTCTACCGCGAGATCTCTCAGGCGATCCGCGAGCTCGATCCCACCCGGCTGGTCACGTGGGCCTCGCACCGCTACGAACGCGACCTCTGCTGGGAGTTCGCCGACGTCGTCTCGCTCAACTTCTACCCCGGCTGGATCCACCCGACCGGCGATTGGAGCACGCCCAATCTCTCGCTCATCGCCCCCTATCTGGCGGAGAAGGCCGACTACTGCGCGCGCCCGGGGCTGGAGGGAAAGCCGCTCCTGGTGAGCGAGATCGGCGCGTGCGGGCTGTACGGGTGCCATGATCGCGCCCGCGCTCAATGGTCAGAGGAGTTTCAGGCGGACTACTTTGA
>ERZ795060.1500-NODE-1500-length-27249-cov-5.226962_pt1 | contig 27249 bp, 20 predicted proteins | sample MGYA00375144_ERZ795060 | MGnify/ENA primary metagenome ERZ795060 (study PRJEB30189, sample SAMN05720157) | activated sludge metagenome | isolation source: anaerobic digester from wastewater treatment plant | place: Japan | collected 2015-05-15 ...
CTTCCACCACGAAGACCCTCTCGCACCCGCAAGACCCCTCATCCTCGCAGAGCACCAGCCTGCACACGTTGGGCCAGTTCTCGAACCTCTTGGATCCGCACCCGTAGCCGGTTCCCGATACCCTGAGCACGGGCGGCCGCCGCAGGGGGCTTGCGAGCGCCGCGATCACCGCAGCGCCCGTGGGGGTGGCGATCTCAGACGGGGGCCCTTCGAACCTAACCGGGAAACCCTCCAGCAGCCTCATGGTCGCAGGGGCGGGCACCGGCAGCCGCCCGTGGGACGAGTCCACCCAGCCCGACCCGAGCGGCACGGGCCTCGTGTAGAGCCTGCTCACGCCGAGCCGATCGAGGGCCACGGCGATGCCCACGATGTCGAAGATGGAATCCAGGGCGCCGAGCTCGTGGAAGTGCACGTCTTCGGGTTCCACCCCGTGCACGGCGGCCTCGGCCCGGGCGAGGACCTCGAAGATCCTGGCCGCCAGGTCCCGGGGGCCGGGCTCGAGCCTCGGCAGGATCACGTCGCGTATCCGGCGGTAGGGCCTCTGCTCGTCGTCCCGGTTCGCTTCGAACTCGACATGAAGGCAGCCGACGCCGCCCTCCTCTCGCCTCGTCACCTTGAGGCCGCACCTGCCGAGGCCGAGCGCGTCCAAGGACTCCTCGACGAGCCCGGGAGGGCAGCCGAGGTGGATGAGCCCGGCCAGGATCATGTCGCCCGCGACGCCGCCTGCGGGATCCACGACGAGCACCTTCATGGAGAGCCCCCTGTGGTCATGGTGTGAACCGGTCTGTCGTCATCCGAAACGTCTCCTGATCACTACCCTTTTTCGTCACCCGCGGCAAGAGAGTCTCGACAGGCCGCGCCATCCCCGATGACACCTCGGCCTGATGTTGGGTGTTGCGCCGTCTTCGTTCAGGGTGCATGATGGGGAGGGGAGTACCCAGGCAAGACTATGCATTCCATGAAAGGGGGGTGTGGCGTGGAACTCCAGGATGCCATCGAGAGGCGCAGGAGCGTACGAAAGTTCACCGACGAGCCCATAACCGACGAGGAGATACGGCGGCTCCTCGAGGCGGCCAGGCACGCCCAGTCGTGGGCGAACACCCAGGTCTGGGAGTTCGTGGTGGTGAGGGACAGGCAGAGCATCGAGAAGATCGTCTCGACGTACGCGCAGGGCAACCCGGCGACGAAGTGCTCCCTCGCCGCCTCGGCCCTTGTGGTCGCCTGCGCGAAGACAGGGGTGTCGGGTTGCTACGGCGGCAAGGACGTGACCAAGTTCTCGAACTGGTTCATGTTCGACCTGGGCGTGGCGGTCCAGAACTTCTGCCTGAAGGCCTGCGAGCTCGGGATCGGCACCGTGGTCGTGGGGCTCCTCGACCACGACGCGTGTAAGGAGGTCGTGGGGCTGCCGGAGGGCTACGAAGTGGTCGCCGTGCTGCCCCTGGGCAGGCCGGCCACGGAGCCGAAGGCGGGCCCGCGCAGGAAGGATCTCGGCGAGTTCGTGCACCTGGACCGCTTCGGGACCCCGTTTCCAGGGTAGGGCGCCGTGGACAGGGGGTACGGGGTCAGGCTCGAGAGGCAAGGGCCCGTGGCCGTGGTCACGTTCGACAGGCCGGAGCGGAAGAATGCCTTCGACGAGCACATGTGGGGGTGCCTGGAGGCCGCCGTTGCAGACATCAGGCAAAGGCCGCCGCGCGCGGTGGTCGTCACGGGCGCAGGCGGGAGGGCCTTCAGCGCCGGCTTCGACGTCAACCCCGACAATCCCATGGTGGAAAGGCTCGCGCGCGCCGTCGAGAGGCACGACCGCGGCCCTGCATGGGAGCTCATCACGAGGATCCGCGGCGCGGTCGACTCCCTCGTGTCCATCGAGGTGCCCGTCATCGCGGCGATCAACGGCCTCGCCTACGGGGGCGGGGCCGAGATCGCGTGCAGGTGCGACCTCCGGGTCATGGACCCCTCAGGCGTCATCTGCTTCTCGGAGACGAGGCTCGGCCTCATGCCTGACCACGGCGGCGTGGTCGGGCTCGCAAGGCTCGTCGGGGCGTCCCGGGCCGCTGACCTGATCCTCACCGCGAGGGAAGTCGGCGCCGAGGAGGCGCTGTCCATGGGGCTGGTCAACCGCGTGAGCGCGCCCGGCAAGGCCCTGGACGAGGCCATGGACCTCGCTTGCGCCATCGCGTCCAATGGCCCGCGCGCAGTACGGAGCGCCCTGTCCGTCATACGGCGGGTGGCGGATTTGGACGCACTCTCCGCGCTCGAGCTCGAGACCGAGACCGCGGTTGACCTCATCGCCTCCGGCGAGTGCATCCACGGCATCACCGCCTTCCTGTCCAAGCAGAAGGCGGTGTTTCCCGACCCGGCCTGAGACCGGGGGCCGCCCCACTATCCAGCGGTGAGGCGGGGTGCACCCATCGCGCTCATGACCACCCGGGCGAGATCGAGCCTCTTGAAGGGCTTGAGGAGGAAGGCGCGGACGCCCAGGGCCTCGGCCTCCGTCTCGAGCAAACCGTCGTGGGTGCCGGAACAGAGGATGACGGGCATACCGGGCCTGATCTTCAGCACCTCGCGGGCGAGGTCAACGCCCGTCATCACGGGCATGGCGACGTCGGTTACCACGAGGTCGTAGCCGGTCGGGTCTTTCCCGAAGAGATCGAGGGCCTCGATGCCGCTCGAGACAGACGTCACCTGGTACCCGAGGCCCGAGAGCATCTCGTGCGCAATGACGGCGATGGACTGCTCGTCGTCCACGAAGAGGATGCGGCCGGAGCCCCTGGGGCTCTCCTCCTCGCTTTCGGCCTGCACCCCCTCGCCCTCGCCCTCGAAGGCTGGGAACAAGAGGTCGAACCTCGTGCCCGATCCCACGACGCTGTTGACCTCCACGAAACCGCCGTGCTCCTCCACGAGGGTCTTCACCATGAACAGGCCGAGGCCTGTTCCGCCCCTGTCGTGCCTGGTGGAGAAGAAGGGCTTGAAGATGTCAGGGAGGATCTCCGGGGCTATCCCGCACCCAGTGTCCGAAACCGAGACCTTCACGTACGTCCGGGGTGCGGCAGCTGTGCCTTGTACCCCGGCGGGGGCCTGGGTGTCTTCGACGTCTATGGTGATCCTGCCCGGGCGTGAGCCGATGGCCGCCGCCGCGTTGACCACGAGGTTGAGGACCATCTGGTGGAGCCTCGCAGGGTCCGACAGGATCCGGGTGGTGCTTCGGGCGTTCAACGCGATCTCGATGTTCGCGTGCACACAGGACCGCATGAGCCTCATGGTTTCCCTGATGACCTCTGCAGGGCGGAGCGCTGTCGGCTTCTCGGGCGTCAGCCTGCTCAGGTTGAGGAGACCCCTGACGAGGTCCCTCGCCTTCATGGAGGCGTCCAGGATGGCGGCCAGGTCCTTGGACCCGGCCGCGTCGGATCCTGCCTTCTCGAGCATGAGCTCGGCATACCCCACGATGGCGGACAGGATGTTGTTGAAGTCGTGGGCTATGCCTGCGGCCATCGAGCCAAGGACCTCCATCTTCTGAGAGGCGAGAAGCTGGCTCTCGATCTCCTTGCGCCTGCCGATGTCCCTGGCCACGCCGAGAACCCCTTCCACGACCCCCTCCTTCACCAGGGGTGCGGCGCTGATCTCGATGAAGGACTTGCCACCGCCGGGGAGACTGATGACGAGTTCCCTGTTCCTCACCGTGGCGCCCGAGCAGACCTCGTCGAACGCCCGAACGGCATCCAAAGCGTCGTCCCCATCGAAGAAGTCGGTGAACCTCATGCCCGTAAGCTCCGTCACGGGCCGACCGAACAAGCGCCCCGCGGCCGGGGAGAGGTACTCGACGAGCCCTTCCCTGGCGAGAAGGAAGATCGTGTCCGGGTTCGTCTCGGCCATGATCCTGAAGCGCTCCTCGCTGCGCGCGAGGAGTGTCTCCGCTGCCAGCCGCTCGCGCTCGTTGCGCAGGGACACGACGTGCACGGCCATGTCCTCGGCGAGCCCCGAGAGCAAAGACACGTCCTCCTCGTCGAGGGCCGCCTGTTCCGGCACATACAGGAGCATGACGCCGATCGGTCTGCCCTGGACAACGAGGGGGACGGCCATCTCGCCGACGTAGCCGAACTTCACCGAGTTGAGAGAGACGTCCCTGCACAGGCCGTCCCACGGCGGCGTCCTGACCGCTATCTTCCCGCTCCTCATGCACTCCGCTATCGGGCACGCCTCGTAGCCTTGGCCCAGGCACGCCTGTGGCACCCTGAACTCAACGCCCGGCAACCGGCACCAGGAGGCTTCCGGGTGAACGAGCCCGTCCGGGCCCACCATCCCGATCCAGCACACGGAGAACCCGCCCGAGTCCACGACCACCCGGGCTATGGACGAGAAGAGGTCCTGCTCCTCTCGGGAGTGCATGAGGGCGCTCATGCACTCCTTGATCATCCTCAAGGAGCGGTTCTTCCGTTGGACCTCCAGGAGGATGGCGTTGCGCCTGCCCCTCTCCTCCTCGAGCTCCTGCATCTTCCCTTCCAGCTTTCTCACGAGCCTTTCGTTGTAGAGCTCGAGGACGCCTCCATCCACCTCGCCGGGGCTGGTCGGGGCAGGACCGGACCGCCCCGCCGAGAGCAACCCCTCGAGTTTCGCAACGAGCTCGTTCGGGGACAAGGGCTTGCGGAGGAACAGGTCGGCCCCGAGGCTGTACGCCAGGGCCTCATCCCTCTCGTCCGTGTAGGTCCCGGTGTAGAAGACGAACAAGATATCCCGGAACCTCTCGTCGGCCCTGCACCTCCTGCACAGGGTGTACCCGTCCATGACCGGCATGAGGATGTCGGAGATCACCAGGTCGAAGCCCGCCCTCTCCATCTTTTCCAGGGCATCCAGCCCGTTGACCGCCGCGGTCACTTCGTGTCCGGATGCCTTCAGGATCGTCTCGAGAAGGTAGCGCGAGTACTCCTGGTCATCTACGATCAGTATCCTCATCGTTCTTCTCCTGCGCGGCCTTTCCCTCCAACCCGTTCTGTGTACCGAGAAGGCCCTTCGCGACCTCCAGCGGCATCGTCCGTTCCGTACACCCTGCATACACTCCCGTTTGCGCCCGGTACACGAGAGGCCCCATGGGCCTTTCCGCGCAGGCGCGGCACCCTGCGACGCGCCCTACCCGGCACGACCCGCGGGAAGCATCACCTTGAACGTGCTCCCCTGCCCGTACGTGCTCTCCGCGCATATGTCCCCGCCCAGGTGATTGACGATCTTCTTCGAGAGGTACAACCCTATGCCCGCCCCCTCGCGGGGCTTGTCCTGGTCCGGCTCGATCCTGCAAAACGGCGCGAAGAGGTCCTCCATGCGTTCCGCCGGGATCCCCCGACCCGTGTCCCTGACCTCTATGACGAGGACGCCCCGCTCTCTTGCGGCATCGATGCTCACCACCCCCCTCTCTGTGAACTTGACGGCGTTCCCCACGATGTTCACGAGGACCTGCTTGAGGAGCTTCCTGTCGGTGAGGGTCCCGAGGGGTCCCCTCGTGCGGACCTCCACACGAACACCCTTGGACGACGCCATGGCCTCCATCATCCCGGCCACTTCCCTCACGAGCCCTTCCACGTCCACGTCCTCCGGGTGCATGTCGACCCAGCCGGACTCTATCCTCCCCACGTCGATGAGCCCATCGATGAGGGATTTCAGGTGCCGGGCGCTGTCCATCACGATGCCCAGCTGTTTTTGCTGCTCCTTGGTGATCTCCCCCGAGATCCCCTGGAGCATGACGCCCGTGAAGCCGATGATCGCGTTCAGCGGTGTCCTCAACTCGTGGCTCATGGCGGCTATGAACATGTTCTTCAGCCTGTCGAGCTCCATGAGGCGGTCGTTGGAGGCCCTGAGCTCCGCTGTCCTCTCCTCCACCATGCGCTCGAGCTCGGCCTTGGCCTCGCTCATGATCCGCCCCGCGATCTCGTGTTCGCGCACCTCGATCGAGAGCCTCCTCGCCCTGAGGAGGATCTCCACGCGGGCGCAGAGCTCGATCTTCATGATCGGCGCGGTGACCAAGTCGTCGACCACCTCCCACAGGTGGCTGCTGATGAGGGTTACGTCCTTTCTGGAGACCACCGCCATGAAGGGGAGGAAGAAGTCTTCGCTATGCCTGCGCTCCACGATGAGCCCCCTCTTCATGCTGAGGACCCTTGCGTCGACGATCCCGAGGTCGAAGCTTTTCCCGAGATCATCGTCCTCGACGCCGATCACCTCGTGGTTGTGCGCCAGGCAAGCCGCGATGAGGTCCCTGTTCGGACCGTGCGGTACCATGAGGAGAATCTTCGCCATGTCCTCACACACCCCGCCGCCCGCGTTCTTCCTCCCACCCATGCCGTCCGGGCGGCCGTGCATATCCACGGCAGCCGAGAGCGCCGCGGCGGCCACGCCCTCACACGGTTTGTCGGCCCCTGCTCACGGCCCTGCCGGAGCCCGGCTATCCCATCATACCGGGACTTGTACCTGGGAGAGGCTTCGCCACGCCTCCGGGGATCCCGCCTTGCCTCCCGCTTCCCCGAAAAGCAGCCCTTGATCCTTAACCCTGCCGAGGGTTTTAGCCAATTCAAAATCAACAAAATAACCACCCATCCTGGATTGTCAAGGGCCATCACTCCTTTTGTGTCAAGACTCGTTAGAAATGTCCCCCTTGTTCAACTCGTCGAAAATGACCCCTGCCCGTATGTCCACCTGAGCACCGTTCAGTAAACACTCGAGGGGGTGGCCTCATCCCTGTTTTCTAAGAAAGATATCCGGCAGATGGGAGCGTATTCCGTCGCGATGGGCCGGGCCCTATCCTTGGGGTTGGGCCCGGCACCGACCACCAGGGGGTTTCCGGAGGACTGTCTCCTCGAGAGACATGATCACTGGGCCGTGCTGACGCCTCTCCTTACGGCTCGGTCCGACCCGGCGCAGGGGGCCCCCTTACCCGAGGTGAGCACCCCCTCGCACTCACTCCCGGAGCAGGCCTCGAACGAGCGTCATCACCTCCCTCACCGAAAGGGGCTTCACCAGGACGCCGCGTGCGCCGTGGGCGAGGCTTTCCTGCTGGATTGCCTGGCTTCGCCTGGGCGAGATCACCAGCAGCATGACGCCCCGGGCCCGCAAGGACTCGCAGCGCTCCCAGATGTCGCGCCCGAATCCGGCTATGTCGACCAAGGCCAGGCCGATCTCCTCCGGCACGGAAAGCGCCCGGTCCAGTTCCTCCATGCAGGCGGCGGTGAGGACCCGCCAGCCATCCGCTTCCAGGCTCCGGCCCAGCAATTCCAGGTTGCGGCGGTTGCCGCCCGCCACCAGGATCGCGGGGCTTGGTCTTGGGGGCCCGTCCCTCATCCAGGAGGCCTCGTCCACTCGGGCGTTCCCGTGAGGATGCCGCGCAGCCCCACGAGCGGCTTGCCCACCTTGAGGCCGTATCGGGTGATCTGGAACTCGCGCAGCGTCCTTTCGAAGTCGCTCAGCCGCTTTTTCAGGACGCCTATGGCCTTGTGCAGCTCGCCCTGCATCTCCAGGTAGCGTAAAAAGACGATGTTGTCCGCCAGGTAGCTGATGCCCACCTCGGTTGCGCGGAACTCGCCGGTGATGTGTTCCACCTCGTTGACCAGCAGCACCGTCACGCCCATGTTCTTCAGGTACGTGCACAGGGCGTGCAGGTGGCCGGTCATGTCCTCGCCGCGCAGGGAGAGACGGTATCCGGAGACGCTGTCGAGCATCACGATCCGGGAACCCTTTCCCTCCACCTCCCTGCGAACCGCGCATGCGAACTCCTCAGGGCTATAGCGCAGCGGCTCTATCTTCTCCACGGCGAGGGTGCCGCGCTCCACCATGATGTAGGCAGGGATGTTGACCGCCTCGCAGCGGGCAAGCAGCAGTTCCACCTCTTCCTCGAAGGTATACATCACCGATCGCTCGCCCCTGCCTGCAGCCTCCTTCATGAACGCCATGCCCAGCGTGCTCTTGCCCACGCCGCTGGGGCCGGTGAGGAGGGTCACCGTACCGCGCTCCAAACCGCCGTGAAGGAGTTCATCCAGCTCAGGGATTCCCGAGGGGATGGTCTCGCGGGCGAACTCCTTCCGGTAGGCCTCCGGCACCAGCCTGGGAAAGACCTCCATCCCCCTGCCGCCAAGCACCATGGCGTGGCGGCCGCCCAGGAAAGAGGACCCCCTGAACTTGCTCACGCTGAGACTGCGGCCCTCGGGCGCGTCATTCAGCCGGATAACCCCGTCGCAGACGAACTGGAGGTCATCATCCGGCGCCTCCGAGCTGCTTTCCGACGCGAAGAGAACCGTGGCGTTTCTCTCCACTAGGAAACGCAGGAAGGAGAGCACCTGCTTGCGGTACTGGAACGGGTCGGCAGCCAGGTAGCGGAACTGGGTCATGGAGTCGATGAACACCCGGGAGGGCTTCAGGTTCTCCACCTCCTCCACGATCCGCCTGGTGATGGGCTCCCGTTCGACCTCCGCGGGAGAAAAGATGTCGTAGGTCTCCACCTCGGCAAAGAACGCCGGCGTGGGGCTCAGGTCCAGGAAACTCACCCCGCCCAGGTCGAGCCCCTGTCGTTCGGCGTTCCTGCGGACCGAAGACTCCGGCTCGCCAAGGCTGATAAAGAGCGCCTTGTCGCCTTTTGCCTTCCCTGACACCAAGAAGTGCAGCCCCAACGTGGTCTTGCCCGTGCCGGGCCCGCCGCGGACCAGATAGGTCCTCCCCGGGATGAGCCCGCCGTCGAGGATCTCGTCAAGCCCCGAGATGCCGGTTGAAACACGATCGTTCTCCATGAGTCCGCCTCCCCTCAGTATATCTCTCTTTCACCTTCCTGGGTGTCTTTTCTTGCAGATCCTTACCAAGGGCAGGGGGCGACTTCCGACAGGAACCACGGCGGCCATTGGGCAATGAACAGGGAAGCGCCGACAGCCCTCGTCATTCCCCATCATAATGGGCCGCTCTCCTGTTGCAAGAGGCTGCCAGGCAGAGGCGTCAATGTTCGTCGAAAATCTATGAAAGGACTGCCTCGTCTGCAACGCCCCCGGCACCCCTGCCGTCTTTGATCCGGAAAGGACCCTGGCAGAATCCGGTCGTGCTCGTGGGACCAGGGCCATGCCCGCACCGGCCGCTCAAGCGCTCGGCGTCCCGGAGGCAGACAGGCTGTCATCGTGCATCATGCCTTACGTGGGATCTCTCCAGGCAAGACAGCGTTCTCCATGTCAAGGCAGGTGCGGCGGCAAGCGTACAATCTGCGTCGATGCGCTGTACGGGGCTCTCATCTGTCAAGGCTGCGAAAGGGGTTCGCTCCTTGCATCTCCGCCTCGAGGAGACACCCATGGGCCGGTTTTGCCTTCTTACCTCAACGGAAGCTCGTTTATGGAGACCTCTCCCTTGCAAACCATGCCCAAACTCATTATTATTATTTAAATATTATCAATGGAGCAGGGAACGACCGGGGAGACCGGCGTGCATTGCCCTACGCATTCGCCGGCCGCCAGAGGATCTTCTCCACCCATTCCACAACGACGACAGGGCTCAGGGGAGACGACGGACATGCGCAGCACACGAACCGATCGCGGGTGCGACAGAAAACGGGGCCTGCACGAGACATCGAACCGGTTTCACCCGCAAGGGGAGACGCCCCGCGCACCTTTCACGACCGCACCAGCCGGCGCCCCGGCCTGGGGTGAGGGGCCTGCGAGATGCACGAACGTGGGCGTTCCTCAGGATCGTCGATGCGAAGCCCTCTGCTGGATGGGTGGGCCTGCGGAGGCAGCATGGCCCTCAACTCGGGCCGGGGCCTTCACCTCGCGCAGAAAACACACCTTCGGCAGGATCTTAGGCCCCGTAACTACCCTGGGTTCCAGGTCAGCACGCCGGGAACCACTGGGCTTCCGGCAGCAAGGATCGAAAGGGGCCGGGCATGAGCAGCGCCCCGTGGCCTTTCGACAGGGATGGGTCCCTCACGGATTCCAGGAGGACGAGGCATGCCTGCTGCCTCTACCGGGCCGCCGGGGAGGGGTTCGAGCTGCTCAAGCGCCTCCTCGTCCCCACCCTCGAGCACGGCGGCAGGTGCCTGTGCCTGTGCGGCAGGGGGATCGGGGAAGGGATCCCGGGCATCCTCTCTTCATCGGGGCTCGACCCGGAAGGGCTCGTGCGCTCCGGCAGGCTCGCGATCTCGACCACCGAGGGGTCATGCACGGTCAACGGCCTGTTCGACGCATCCCTCATGGCCGCGACCCTCGCCCGGTTCCTGGGTGCCGCTCCCTTGGGGACCCGCGACGCAGACCTGCTCGTGGTGGACGTGGACTGGATGCCGTGGAACGCCAGCGGCGGCGCGGTCGACCCAGCCCGGATCGAGACGTGGCTCGCCCCCTTCACCAGTACCGGCCTGGGCGTAAAGACGGCAGCCCTCTACGGGATGGGGCGCTTCACCCCTGCCCAGGTCATGGCGCTGTCCCTCAGCCAGGAGGTCCTCGTGGTGAACCTCGAGGTCGTGCGCAACCGGCGTGCCGTCAGTCCCGCCGGCCTCTCTACCCTGATCGCAAGACGGGAACTGTCCGAGGCCCAGCTGCATGCCCATCTCGACCTCCTCTCGGGGCAGGCGGCAAGCGCCCCAGAGGAAACGAGGAGGATCGCGGACACGGAACGACCGGACAAGGAGCCTGTCGAGACAGCGGCGGCCCTGAGGGCGAGCGAGCGCCACTTCCGGGACATCTTCGAGGCCTTCCCGCTCGCATACCTTGCCGTCGACCCCGAGGGCCGCATACTCGAGGCCAACCCCGCGTTCGCCGCGCTCTCAGGTTACGGTCGGAGCGAGGTGATAGGCAAGCACCTCCACGAGTTCTCGCCGGATGACTCCCGGGATCTCGTGCGCGAAGTCCTGGGGACACTGCTCAACTCGGGGCTCGTGCGCTCGGCGGATCTCCCCGTCCTGAAAAAGGACGGCCATGTTGTCAATGCGGCCATCGACGGTGTCTTCGTGTGCGACGAGCGAGGGTTGCCGTCCGTCGCCCACGTGGTCGTCCGGGACGTGACCCTGGAGAAGGAGGCGGAAAGGGAGAGGGAAAGACTCCAGGCCCAGCTTGCCAAGGCCGACAGGCTCGAGTCGCTGGGCAGGCTCGCAGGCGGTGTCGCGCACGACTTCAACAACATGCTGGGGGTGATCATGGGCCACGCCGAGCTCGCCCTGGAGGCATGCGGGCCGCACGGCGCCCTCCGGCCGCACCTCAGCGAGATCAGGTCCGCATCCGAGCGGTCCGCATCCATCGTGCGCCAGCTCCTGGCCTACGCGAGGAGGCAGCCAAGGGCGCCCGTGCTCCTCGACCTCAACGCCACGGTGCAGTCGGTCCTGTCCATGATCAGGACCCTGATAGGCGAGAACATCTCGCTCGTCTGGCTGCCGGGCAAAGACCTGTGGTCGGTGGAGATGGACCCGGCCCAGGTTGACCAGGTGGTCATGAACCTCTGCACCAACGCGCGCGACGCGATCAGCGGCCAGGGCACGGTCGTGATAGAGACCATGAACCGGTCGTTCGACGCAGCCTATTGCACGGAGCACATGGAATGCGCGCCGGGAGACTACGTGCTCCTGTCCGTCACGGACACCGGCTGCGGCATGGACAGGGACACCTCGGCCAGGATCTTCGACCCGTTCTTCTCCACGAAGGAGCCGGGCTCCGGGACAGGACTCGGCCTCTCCACGGTCTACGGCATCGCCAGGCAGAACGGCGGGTTCATAAACGTGTACACCGAGCAGGGCAAGGGCACGACCCTCAAGGTGTACCTACCCCGCTCCATGAAGGCCGCCCACGATCTGGCCGAGCCCCCCGGCCCTGCATCGCTCGAGGTGCAGGACAGGGTCCACGGTCTCACGGTCCTCGTGGTAGAGGACGACCGGGCGAGCCTCCAGACGACCAGCATCCTCCTCGAGAGGATGGGACACCGGGTTCTCGGGGCCCAGAGCCCGGCCGAGGCCCTCGTGATAGCCTCCGAGCGGGGTCACGCCATCGACCTGATCCTGAGCGACGTCATCATGCCGGGCATGAACGGCAGGGAACTGGCCCGGCGCGTCGAGGAGATGGCCCCCGGCATCGCATGCCTCTTCATGTCGGGCTACACAGAGAACATCATCGTGCACAGGGGGGTGATCGAGCCTGGGCTGCACTTCATCCAGAAGCCGTTCACCAGGCGGGAGCTCGAGGTGAAGATGCGCGAGGCCCTGGCCGACTCGCATGGGGGAGCCGCTCCCCCCCGCACGGGCCCGGTCGGACGAGAGGGGAGGGGCCCTTGACCCGGCAGAAGGACCCGGGACGTACGGGCCGAACAAAGATCGTTCGAGCAGGTGGGCGGCAGGCTTCCAGCCGACCTGAGGGCCCCTGACCCTCAGGCCGAAAAGACCAGCGAGTCGACGAGGTCTTCGTAGAGCTCGTCCGCCTCTTCCATGACGCGGCCGAGGGCTTCCACGGGGATGCCGGTGAGCGTCCACAGCCCCTCGGGGATGGGAGAGACCAGGGGATCCACGGTGTCGCCCATGGCCATGGCCTTTGCGAGCTGGTCCGCAATGAAGACAAACACCCCGAGCATGCCCCTGTGCGGGTCGACGGACGCCGGGAGGTTCTTCCTCGCCCTGGCCTCGCATGCCTGTGCAGAATGGTGGTACCTGATGGCGTGGACGAGGGGCTCTGGGAAGTGCCACCTGGAGGCGAGCGCCGCTCCCACCTCCGCGTGGCTGAAGCCTATGGCCTCCCTTTCCGCTTCCGCCTGAGAGTCGAACGCGCCGGATGCGAGCGCTTCCTTGACGCGGACCATGTCTTCCTCGGCCGCCTCCAAGAGCACGATGAGGCCGATGTCGTGGAGCAGGCCGGCCATGAACGCCTCTTCCTGCATACCTCGGCCGGCCTCGCCCGCGAGGACCCGGGCGGAGGCCGCGCACCCGAGGCTGTGAAGCCACAGCAGCTCGGGCTTGACGAGCGTGAAGGTGGCCCCGGCGAACGCCCGCACGACAGCCGCCATGCCCACGAGCCCCCTGACCGTGTGCAGGCCGAGCACGGAGAGCGCGGTCGTGACCGACCCTACCTTCTGCGCGAGCCCGTAGTAACTGGAATTGGCCAGCCTCAGCACGGCCGCCGCCGTGGGCGGGTCCTTCTCGATGACCGCCGCGATGTCCCTGAGGGAGGCGTCCTCCCTCGAGACGAGCCTCTCTATTTCCATCACGACCGAGGAGAACGTCTTGAGGTGATGGACCCGCGCTATGAGAGATTCAACGGTTCGCTCCACCCTTGAGCCTCTTTCTCGCCTCGACGGACAGTGCAGCCCTCGCGATCGCCTCCATGAGGGCGCCCGAGGGCCTTTCCCTGAACCTCGCGGCGACCTCCCCTTCCACGCTGGCCTGCATGGCCTCGAGGTCCGCCGCCGACCATTCGCAGGCCGCTTCCTCCTCTATGAAAACCTGCGCGATCCCCTTGCGCTCGATGGCCTCGATCAACGCCCGGCTGAGCACGGTCCCCTGCGCGACGAGGACCACCCCTGAGCCCGAGAGCACGGACTCGGCGAGCACCATGCCCTCGCGGGCATCCTTTAACGCTATGCGCTTCCTGGCCTTTCCCACTGGATGCACCCCATGAACGTCACCCCAGGCATCCTTGTGCCCAGGCTCCGGTCAAATACGATACCAGATCCTTACCTGATAACACACCTGAAGATGTTCGTACCACAGAAATAAAGAAAGATGACAACCTGTTCGCCTGGTTGAGAAAAATGATATTCCCTGATGACACGATCGTACTCCCGGCTCATCACCAGCAACCCTTCGCGTGACTGGCCGCCTCTTCCGTCATGATGCACCACCGATTGTTTTCGATATCCCGTTGCAGGATGCATCCGCCAGGTTATTCAGGCCGGGGGCCTTCTCACTAGCCGGCATCTTCGAGAAGACGCCGACCCTATGCTGGTGCGATCACATGGCATGGTCGTCTCGTTTGCCGTCAAGAGAAGCCAGCCATGCCCTTTCATGCGCAGAGCCCTCAGCGATGAAGCTTTGCCCAGGGCTCACCCCTGGGGGCACCCGGCGCCCGCCGAGGTCCTTGTGACAGGCGTTGCGACGGGTGCGCCCTGTCGCAGAGGTATGACCTCCCTGCGGATGTCTTGTGCACCTCGTTGCCCGAGGGTCACCCTCGAGGGAGGGTGTTGTCGAAGGAGCCGCGTGGGAAGAGCTGGAAAGAGCCGGGCCAGCACACCGGCTGTTCGCGGCCGCTTGAAGGGTGGACGCGGCCGAGGCGCCTGCTGGCTCACCGGTTCATCCAGACGAAGACGCCCTCTCTCGAGGGATCTATCCGGTGCATGCGGCAAAGCGTCTCGATGTTCTTCTCGGTGAGCCTCGTCCCCTGGCTCAAGAGGAGCACGCCCGTGCCGCTCGTGACGTTCCTGGACACCACCATGCCGGGCTTGAGCTCGTGCGGCAACAGCTCCACCTCCGCCGTGCCGCCCTTGGCAGCCACGCGCTCGAGGTACGCCCGGACCACCTGGGGCACGTGCACGACGACCTTGGGGTCGAACTCCGTGTTGACCCTGTCCCGGAGGTCTGCGAGGACCATCTCGAGCGCCCTCGGCTTCGCCGGGTTCATGGTAGAGTCGATGTGGTCGGCAACGGCCATGATCCGTGCGCCGAGCGGGATCTCCTCGCCCTTCACCCCGTCCGGGTAGCCCTTCCCGTCGTATCGCTCGTGGTGGTGGCGGATCAGGGCTGAGACGGGCCTGAGGTCCTCTATCTGGTCGACGGCGGCCTGTCCCCTTATGGGGTGGAGCCTGAACTCGGCTATCTCATCGGCGTTCATCTCGCTTTCTGCCTTGAGGAGCATGACATCTGGCACCCCGATGAGCCCGATGTCGTGCAGGAGAGAGGCCACCATGATGGTCTCCACGTCCGCCTGGGGGAGCTTCATGGCCCTGGCGATGCCGCACGCGAGCTCGGCGACGTTTCGCGAGTGGTTCCTCACCCGCTTGTTCCTGAGCTCGATGAGCCCTGACAAGGCGCCGATCACGCCCCTGATGGTGGCCCGCTCGCGCTGGAGGAGGGCCTTGAGCTTCTCGTTCTGCCTCGTCAGCTCGATGGTCTGTTCCTGGACCATGATCTCGAGCTGGGAGTTCCACTCCTTCAGCTGCTCGTTCTGGGCCCTGATGACCTCGGCCATGCGCGCGTTCTCGCGGGTGAGCTCGAATCGCACCACCGCCTCGCGCACCGCCTGCACCAGCTCGTCGTCGACCCAGGGCTTGGTGATGTACCTACAGGCGCCCGCCTTGTTGAGCGCGTCCTTGATCGTCGCGATGTCCCCGTAACCCGTCAGCAGGATGCGCAGGGTCTCCGGCTTGCGTTCCTTGACGCGGGTCAGGAATTCCACGCCGCTCATGCCCGGCATCCTGTGGTCGGAGACGACCACCCCGATAGACCCGCTCGCCTCGAGGATCTCGAGCCCGGCCTGGCCGGAGGCCGCGGTCCTGACCGTGAAGTCCTCGTCCATGAACAGCCTGGAGAGCGCCTTCAGGATGTTCTCCTCGTCATCTACGAAGAGGACCTCTGTCCTTTGCCGGGTTCCTTCACTCCCCATCCTGATCCCCCGCCGTCTTCTCCCCGGCGACTTCTTCAGCCACGAGGGTGAGGAACACCTCCGCGAGCTCCGGGTCGAAGAAGGAGCCTTTCATGGAATAGAGCATGCCCACCGCCTCCACGTGACTGTGCCTCGCGCGGTAGGAGCGGTCCGAGGTGAGGGCGTCGAAGACGTCCGCGATGCACGCGATGCGGGCATGTATGGGGATGGCGCCCGCTTTCAACCCCCTCGGGTACCCCGTACCGTCGAACCGCTCGTGGTGGCAGGCGATGACGTTCACGACGATCTCCGACAGCCGCGCCTGCCTGGCGAGCTCGGCGCCCCACTCGGGGTGTTTCCTCACGATCTCGAACTCCTCCTCGGTGAGCGGGCCGGGCTTGTTCAGGATCGCCTCGGGCACCCCTATCTTCCCGCAGTCGTGGAGCCAGCAGCCGTATTTCATCTGCCTGACCTCGTTTTCGGGCATGCCGATCGCCTTGCCCACCGCGACGGCGTAGCCGGCCACGCTGTCGCAGTGCCCCTTGGTGTACGGGTCCTTGAGCTCGATGGCGCTGGCCAGCGACAGCAGTGCCGGCTCGTCTGAGTCACGCATCACCGTGACGATCCTGTGCCTCTCCAGGGACTCCTTGACCACACCCACGAGCTCCGCGTTCCGCCATGGCTTCTCGATGAACTTATAGACCCCGCAGCGGTTGATGGCGTCCATGGCCGTCGCCAGGTCGGCGTAACCGGTCAGCATGATCCTCACCGTGTCCGGGCTCATGGATCTGACCCTGGCGAGGAACTCGGTGCCCTCCATGGCGGGCATCCGGTTGTCCGACACCACCACCGCCACGCCACCCCCGGCTACCAGGTCCAGGGCCGCCCACGGGTCGTCGAGGACCGTGACATCGAGCCCCGTGTCAGCAAACAGGCGCCTGATGGCCCTCAGGATGTGCTCGTCGTCGTCCAGGAATACCACCTTTCCTTCCATCTCAGTCCTCTCTGATCGCCGCGATCACCACGCCTTCCCTCTTCGAGGGAGATCCCAGCTCGTTCCCCATGAGGGTGACGGGAGATCCGTACAGCTCCCCTCTGCACCTCGCCGAGCCCTTCTCGATCACGAGGCCGCAAAACGAGTTGATGACCTCGGGCAACGCGTCGCGCCTGTCCATCCCGATGAGCCCCCTCCCGCCGACGCCGAGGATCTCCCGCGCGGCCCTGTTCGCCTGGACAACGATCCCGTCCCCGTCGACGCCAACGACCGCGAGGGGGAGGCTGTCGAGGATCTCCTGCGCCCTCATGAGGATCCTGTTCTGGACGAGGAGTTCCTGGGTCTGCTGTTCCACCATGGCCTCGAGGTTCTCGTTCAAGACCTTGAGTTCGTCGTTGGCCCTCTGAAGATCCCTGTTCAGCCTGGCGTTCTCCGTGGCGAGCCTGTAGTGTTCCACGGCGTTGTGAACCGTGTGCTTCAAATCGCGATCGTTCCAGGGCTTTGCCATGAACTTGTAGATGCCGGCCTCGTTGACCGCGTCCACCACCGCCGCGGTGTCCGCGTAGCCGGAAAGCACGATCCTCACGGAATCGGGCCACCTCCTGCACACCTCTTTCAGGAAATCAACCCCGTTGATCCCGGGCATGCGGTAGTCTGCGATCACGACCTGCACCGGCTGCACCTCGCTTAGGATCCTGAGCCCGTCCTCGACGCTCGTCGCGGTGAGCACCTCGTAGTCTTCGTCGATGAAGACCCTCCGTATCGCGCTGAGCACGTTCGGCTCGTCGTCCACGCAGAGAATTCGAGCAAGGCCGCTCATGAAGCCCCCCTGTGCACGGGCAGCCTCACCGTGAAGGTCGACCCCCTGCCCGGCTCGCTCTCGACGCGTATCTCGCCGCCGTGCCGCCTCACGATGTCGTAGGAGATGGACAGCCCGAGCCCTGTCCCCTTGCCCTTTTCCTTGGTGGTGAAGAACGGCTCGAAGATCCTCTTCAGGTTTTCCCCCGGGATCCCGCATCCGGTGTCCTCGACGCTCACCTCTACCCAGCCGTCCTTTTCCCTCGACTTAACGATGATCTCCCCGCTGCCGTCTATGGCGTGCGCGGCGTTCACGAGCAGGTTCATGAAGACCTGGTTGATCTGCTGGGGGTAACACCTCACGGAGGGGAGCTCGCCGAGGTCCTTCCTGAGACGCGCCTTGTACTTGATCTCGTTCCAGACGATGTTGATCGTGCTCTCGATGCACTCGTTCAGGTCCGCCTCCGTCTCCTCGGGGGCGTCGCTGCGAGAGAAGCTCTTGAGGTCGTGGACGATCTTCTTGACCCTCTCCGCACCCTCGAGGGACTCGGAGATCACGTTCATGACGTCATCGAGGATCGTGCCTATCTTGAGATCCCGCCTCCTCTGCATGGCTGTCTCCCACGCACCCTCCCCCCGGAGTTGCCCGGAGAGCTCCTCGAGGAGCCCCAGGTACTCGAGGAGCCTGCCCAGGTACTTCTCGAGCGTGTTCAGGTTGCTCATGATGAACCCGATGGGGTTGTTGATCTCGTGGGCAACCCCTGCGGCGAGCTGCCCGATGGACGCGAGCTTCTCCGCCTTGATCACCTGGGTGTGCGCATCCTTGAGCTCCGTGTATGCCTTGCGCAGTTCCTCGTTGGACCGCTCGAGGCCCATCTTCATCTCCTCGAGCGCGGCGTTCTTCTCCAAGAGGGCCCGCTCGAGCGAGACCCTCTCGCTCACGTCCCTCACCACCCCCCTGAAGCCAGCCTTTTTTCCCGCACTGTCCACGACGAGGGAGATCGTCGCCTCGGCGTGTACGGCGCCTCTCACCCCTGACCTGATCACCAGGGGAAAGTTCCTGATCGGCTTCCCGGTCGTGTAGGCCTCCTCGAAGGCGTCGTGGAGAGACTGCACGCTCTCGTCATCGAGGATCGCGAACACGTCCGTCTTCAGCAGGGCCTCCATGTCCATGCCCGCGGCCCGGCACATGGAGGGGTTCGCGAAGGTGAACCTGCCTGCGAGGTCCGTCTCAAAGTATCCCTCTTCCATGTTCTCGAGTATCGAGCGGAACTTCTCCTCGCTCTTGGCGAGCGCCTTCCTTGCCATGACCATGTCCGTGATGTCGCGGGCGAACCCGCGCACTCCGACGGGCTCGCCTTCCTTTCGCACGAGGTGATTCGAGTACTCGAAGTAGTGGCGGTTCCCCTCTGCATCATCCACCGCAACGATGCCCGAGTCGCTGCCGTTCTCGAGGATCCTTTGCAGGTAGTCGTCGAAGCCGGGTTTCAGTCTCTCGGGGATGAGGTCCCGTATGTTCATCCGGGAGACCTCGGCGCCCACGAGGTTCCTCCACTCGCGCCTGAGGGAGAGGTTGCTCTCGGAGTCCACGTAGTTGCCTTCCAGGTCGTGGTAGTAGAGGATGTCCGACACGTTCTCGAAGAGCTCCCGGTATTTCGCCTCGCTCTCCCTCAGGGTCTCCTCCGCGCGCCTGGTCTCGGTGAGATCCAGCATGACGCCGACGATCCCTTCCGGGGTCCCCTCGGCCCCCGCCACAACGGCACGTGTGAACCTGACGTCGCGGATGTCACCCGCCGCATTCCCGATCGCCACATCGAACGACTGCTCGCAGGGGTTCTCGAGGATCTCCCGGTCCTTCTCCCTAAACAGGCGCACCTTCTCGTTCGACGTGACGAGGTCCTCGACCCTCAGCCCCCTGAGGTCCTTTCTCGAACGGCCCGAGAAACGCTCGAACGCCTTGTTGCACCAGAGGTACGCGCCCGAGCGATCCTTAAAGAACACCGGCACCGGCAGGGCGTCCAAGATCCGCTGGAACAAGGCTTCAGCGCCCACTGCAGGCGGGCCATCGCTGCATCCGGTCGCAGGATTCGAAGAGATCGTTTCTTCACCATGGATGTCAGGTGGGTGTTTCATGAATAACGTCCCTCTCGTGTCGTACCGCCGGTGTCCTGCCTTCTCCTCGACACGTTCCACGTCCGCGGGCCTTTGAAGCCTCACGCCCCTGCCTGCCCGAGACGCCACCGGCAGCGCGGGGTCATCGAGGAGACCCGTGGGACACCTCCGTCTTCTTCTCCCTTCCTGGTATATCGTCACCTCCGGCCTGCCTCTTGAGCATCATATCCCTGAGAAAAGCAAGCCCATCACCCTGTCCGGCCGAGGGCTCAGGGTGGGGTCGGTACCACCGGGTGCCCCCCGAAGGGACCCCATCCCTTTGACATCTTTGTTAAAGTTATGTAAAACATACGCCATGTATTGGACGCTCAGGACAGTCTTGGGTTCGTACCTCTACATCGTGGTCATGATCGTGCCGCACGTGATCGCCTCCCTGTTCAGCAAAACGGGCGACCTCCCTCACCTCATGGCGAGACGGTGGGCCCGCTTCACCCTCAGGTGTTCGGGATGCAGGGTGATCCTCAAGGGCGTCGAGAACATACCGCAAGGGCCGGCGGTCTACATGGCCAACCACGTGAGCCACTTCGACGTGTTCGCGCTCCTTGGGTACCTCGAGGTGCAGTTCCGCTGGACCGTGAAGAAGGAGCTCTTCCGCATACCCCTCTTGGGGCTCGCCATGAGGAGGGCGGGCTACATCCTCGTGGACAGGTTCAACCACGAGAAGGCCATGGAGAGCATGAAGAGGGCCGCCGCCACGATACGTGCCGGCACCTCCGTCCTCATCTTCCCCGAGGGGACGCGATCCTGCGACGGCGAGCTGAAATACCCATTCAAGAAGGGCGGCTTCCACCTGGCCAGGGAGGCGGGAGTGCCCATCGTTCCGGTCACGGTCAGCGGAACGTACCGGATCCTCCCCAAGGGGGGCGCGATCGTCAGGCCGGGGACCATCACCATCGTGGTGGGCAAGCCCATCGACCCGGCCGGCCACGACATCCCGTCGCTCATGGAGGCGGTATACACGGCCATGAAACTCGGTTATACTCTTTGACCGATGATCGATGACCTGCTCTACCGCTGCCCCCTCTGCGGCGCTTTCGACTGGCTCGACAAGGACAGGTGCGTTTCGTGCAGCGCCACGTTCAGGCTCACGGGGAGGTCGGCGGCCGAGATGAACGGCGAGCGGGCCCCCCTGTCGTACTGGTACGACAGGACCAGAGGGTTCGACCTCGCGTGCGGCCCTGACGGCACGATCGCGAAGAGCCGCCGCGTCACGCTCTCGAGAGAGGCCGCAAGCGGCATGTACCATGGCTTCGCCGGCATCACCGCGTACCACTTCACGAGGGCGAGGATCGACGAGGGGACCCTGACGCTCACCCCCTCGAGCCTCACCTTCGCCGGGCTCGCCGCCCGGATGACCATCCCCATGGAGGGCATCCTCTCCCTCACCATCGAGTCCAACACCCTCATCGTGGTGGGTGCGGGGCACGGCGCCCTCTTCTTCGATTTCCACGAGGAGTCGGGCAAGAAGTGGGAGGACCTCCTGAGAAAGACCCTCGAGCGCCACTACGAGGGAGACGAGATCGTGGAGTTCTACCCGCGGGTGCGGTTGAGATCCGGCATCACCCGCACGCCGCGCACGGAGGCTCCCGCAAGAGAGCTCCGCGCGCCCGCGAGGAGATGGTACAGGAAGGACACGAGCCTGCTCGAGACGATCCTGAAACCCCTGGGGAAGTTCTTGGTCAGGGCGCTGCTCACCGTGGAGGTGAGGGGGGTGGAGAACATCCCGAAGAGCGACCCGGCCGTCATCCTCCCCAACCACGAGTCGTTCCTCGACTCGGTGATCCTGCGCTTCCTGACGCCCAGGACCATCTGGTTCATGGCCAAGAACTCGGAGTACAGGGGCGCTTTCATGAAGTGGTTCCTCAGGCACGCATCGACCTTTCCCGTCAGGAGGTACACCATCGACGTGCTGGCCGTGCGCAACGCCGTCAGGGTGGTCTCCTCGGGCAACCTCCTCGGCATCTTCCCCGAGGGCGAGCGCACCTGGGACGGGAGGATGCTCCCGATCCGCATGGGCGCGGCGAGGCTCGTGCTGGCGCTCGGGGTCCCGGTGATCCCAGTGGGTATATCGGGCGCCTACGATCTCATGCCCCGGTGGACCCACTCCATCCGCAGGGCCGATGTGCGGGTCGCGATAGGAGAGCCTCTGAATCTCCCCAAAATACCGGTTTCGAGGCAGACCGCATCCGACATAGACGCGGCGTCCCGCGCGATCAGGGAAGCGATCGAGCGCCTTCGCGGGGGATCGGCGTGAACCGAGTGAAGGTCATTCCCCTGGGGGGCGTCAGGGAATTCGGCCTCAACTCGATGGTCGTCCGGACCTCGGCAGGCGCCGTGCTCATAGATGCGGGGCTCATGTTCCCCAAGTTCAACTCCACCGGGATCGAACAGCTCATCCCCGACTTCTCGTACGTGGTGGAAAACCAGGAGGCGTTCCAGGGGATCGTGCTCACCCACGGCCACGAGGATCACATAGGAGCACTGCCGTACCTCCTCAGGGAGGCTCCGATCCCGGTCTACGGCCACCCGTTCGCCCTCGAGCTCGCCAGGCGCAAGCTGAGGGAGTGCGACGCTGACGTGCGGGCGCGGCTCGTGCCGGTGTACCCCGGCGACAGGGTGGAGCTGGGGGGGATGGAGATCGCCTTCACCGAGGTCGAACACTCGACCATCGGCTGCTACAGCCTCTGCATGAGAACGCCGCAGGGCATCGTGGTCCACTCAGGAGACTTCAAGACCCTGCCGCCTACCGGCTTCTGCCCCTGGGGCGCGCCCGTGGAACTCTTCGTCTGCGACAGCACCAACGCCGAGATAGACCCCAGAAACGCGGACGAAAAGGTGGTCTGTTCCTGCATCGAGGACATCGTGAAGAACACCGAGGGCGCCGTGGTCGTCTCGACGTTCTCCAGCAACGTGATGCGCATCAGGATGCTCTACGAGATCGCCGTGACGCACAACCGCAAGGTCACCATCATCGGGAGGAGCCTCACCCAGGTGGTGGACATAGCGACCGACCTGGGACTCCTGGAGCTCGAGTCGCGCGACCTCGTGAAGCCGGAAGAGATCACGACCATGGACAGGTCGAGGCTCATGGTCATCTGCACCGGCACCCAGGGGGAGATGTACTCGGTCCTCTCGCTGATCGCGAGGGGGTGGCACCGGTTCAAGGTGCGCTCGGGCGACAGCGTGATCATCTCCGCGCGCATCATCCCCGGGAACGAGATCGCCATAGGCAGGTGCATCGACCAGCTCATCGACTACGGGGCGAGGGTCTACTACCCGGACGTGGCGCCGGTGCACGCCACCGGTCATGCCACGCACCACCAGCTCGTGGAGGCCGTGAAATCCCTCTCCCCCAGGATCGTCATGCCGGTCCACGGCGAGCTCAGGCACATGAAGGCGCTCGCCGAGCTCGTCTCCGGCTCTCCTGGAGCGAGACCTGAGTTCGTGTTCGCCAGGGCGGGCCAGGAATGGTCCCTCGCCGACGGCAGGATGGAGCTCACCGGCGAGGTCCCCCACGGCAAGTGCTTCGTGGACGGCGAACTCACGGGCGACATCAAGGACGTGGTGCTGAGGGACCGCAGGCACATATCGGAAGGCGGCCTCATCGTCGTCTTCACGGTGCTCGACTCGGCGAACGCGGAGATCGTCCTGGGCCCGGACATCATGTGCAAGGGCGTGGTGCCGGCGAGCATGGAGGCCGAGATCGTAGAGGAGATCAAACAGGTCGCGGCCTCGGCCCTCGAAGCCTCCCTCACGAGGGACACCGACACGCAGGTGGCGAAGAACCGGGTGCGGGAGTCCATAGGGTCCATGATCAAGGCCAGGCTCGGCAAGAAGCCCATGATCATCCCTGTGATCATGGAGCTGTGAGCGGGCTCTCCTCCACGGGCTGGGAAAGACGGCGCTCGAGGGGGGCATGCCCATGATGCGACACCCGAAACCCTCCGGGACCGAGCGCCATGACGACCGACGGACAATCGCCTCCGGAGAACGCCCGCTCATCGAGAGGACTTTGACTTCTTCATGATTTCTGGTATGGACGATACGAGGGCTTTGAATTACAGCATGATGCAGGAAATGCATCGATAGGCGGGAAACCGGGCAAAAGGGGAGGGTCATGCCTGCAAAAAGGGAGCGCGCAAGCGATCTGCCTCTTCACATCATCGGGCTCGTGCTCCTCTTCTGCGCCGTCTTCGTGTTCCTCTCCCTTGTGTCGTACTCACCGGACGACCCGGGTTTCTCGCTCTCCAGGAAGGCGGACGAGGTCCGCAACTGGATGGGGTTCGTGGGCTCGTACCTGGCCGACGGCCTGTACCTCCTCGTGGGCGTCTGGTCGTTTTCCCTGCCCGCCTTCATGGTGGACTACGCGTACCGGTATTGCCTCAGGAAAAGACAGGTCCGGTGGCTGCACCCCTCGAGCACGGCGGTCATATCGTTCGCGGTGCTCGGCATGCTGCACCTGGCGTTCCCCGGGGGCGTCGGGTTCATTGACCCCGGGATGAAGGCAGGCGGCCTCCTGGGAAAGATCATCGCGGAGTCGCTCACGGCATACCTCAACTACTGGGGGTCGGTCGTCCTGCTCCTCATGCTGCTGGCTGGCGGCATCATGCTCGGGTACGAGCCGAGGTCCGCGCTGAACGCGCTCGTCGCATCCTGGGCCGGCCTGAGAGAGCGCATGGCAAGAAGGCGGGCCTTGACGCAGCCGGCGCGCCCCAAGCCGAAGAGGTCAGGCCAGGACACCGGCCAGGCACAAACCCCGGCCAGGCAGGAGGGGGTCAAGGAACCCCGGATCACGCTGTCGGACAACGAGCCCGCCGTCGCCCTCGAGGTACCGAAACAGGTGACCCTCGATTTCATAGAAAACTACCAGCTCCCCTCCCTCTCCCTGCTCTCCAACCCCCCCTCGCGGGGGCGCACCATCACGGAGAAGGAGTTCAGGGCGAACGCGTCCTTGATCCTGTCAAAGCTCAAGGACTTCGGCGTGGAAGGCGAGATCCTCGAGATCAGGCCCGGGCCGGTGATCACCATGTACGAGTTCACGCCTGCACCGGGCATCAAGATCAACAAGATCGTCTCGCTCGCCGACGACCTCGCCATGGCGCTCAAGGCCTCGCCCGTGAGGGTGGTGGCCCCCATCCCCGGCAAGGACGCGGTGGGCATAGAGATACCCAACCGGACGAGGGAGATCGTGGGCCTCAGGAGGATCCTCGCCAGCAAGGAGTTCACCACGTCGACCGCGCCGCTCACGCTCGCCCTCGGCACCGACATCGAGGGCACGCCCGTGGTGGCGAACCTGGCGAAGATGCCGCATCTCCTCATCGGGGGCGCAACGGGCATGGGCAAGAGCGTGGGGCTCAACGCCATGATCCTCTCGCTCCTCTACAAGAACAACCCCTCGGAACTGAAGTTCATCATGATCGACCCGAAGCGCATCGAGCTGTCCCACTACGAGGGGATCCCCCACCTCATCCACCCCGTGGTCACGGACCCCAGGCACGCCCTGCCCGTGCTCAAGTGGGCCGTGCACGAGATGGAGCAACGCTACGCCCTGTTCAAGGAGCACGGGCTCAAGGGCATCGACTCGTACAACAAGAAGATCAGGAAGGACGACCCGAATGCGGGCTCGACGCTCGCGTGCCTGGCGAACGAGGACGGGACCGCCCCCCTGGGCGTGCTCCCGAAGATCGTGATCGTCATAGACGAGATGGCGGACCTCATGATGGTGAACCGGGAGGTGGAGGTCTACATAGCGAGGCTTGCCCAGATGGCCAGAGCGGCGGGCCTCCATCTCATCGTGGCGACCCAGAGGCCCTCGGTGGACGTGATCACCGGGCTCATCAAGTCGAACTTCCCCTCGAGGATCTCGTTCAGGGTCTCCTCGAAGATCGACTCCCGCACCATCCTCGATTCTTCGGGCGCGGACCAGCTCCTGGACAACGGCGACATGCTCCTCCTCACGCCCGGGACCACCCACCTCAAGCGGATCCACGGCGCATACGTCTCGGAGGAGGAGATCGAGAAGGTCATCTCGTTCATCAAGGAACAGCAGGAGCCCGAGTACGTCAGGGAGATAGACACCCACATAGAGGAACTCGCGCAGGACGACGGCCTCACCGGGGCAGACCCCGGGTACGACCCCATGTACGACGAGGCGCTCGAGTTCGTGACGAGCAAGGGGACGGCATCCATCTCCCTCATCCAGCGCAGGTTCCGGATCGGCTACAACCGGGCGGCCAGGATCATCGAGCAGATGGAGTCCGAGGGCATCCTGGCGCCGGCGGATGCGGCGGGCAAGCCGCGGAAGGTCTTGGTGAAACCGTATGCACGCGAGCTCGAAGAGTAACCTCGTGTTCTCCATCCTCATCCTGGCCCTGGCCATACCCGCCATGGCGCCGGCGGCCGGCCTCGAGGCCATCCAGAAGCGTTACGGCGGCGTCACGGACTTCAAGGCCTCCTTCAGCCAGGAGACCTTCCAGGCCCTCTCCGGGAAGACGGTGCACTTCGAGGGCGTGGTGTCGTACAAAAAGGGATCGGGCGTGAGGATGGACGTCACGAAACCAGAACGCCAGATCATCATCCTCAAGGGATCCACGGTGCTCGTCGTGCTGCCCGACTCGGGGACGTCCCAGGTTCAGGACGTCCCGCCCGAGATCGCCGCCCAGAACATCCTGGGCTTTTTCTCGGGCCTGTCGTCCATCGAGGAGTTCTACTCGGTCCAGAAGTTCGAAGACCGCATCGTGCTGGTGCCGAAGAACGGCACGGGCTCCATCACCGTCTGGGTCGACAAGGACAACCTCATCAGGCGCATCGGCCTGAGGGACGCCATGGGCAATTCGAGCGACGTCAGCATACAGGGCTACCTCTTCAACCAGGGCATCCCGGACTCCGCGTTCGGGACGAACGCCGCGTCATTCGAGCAGGCAGGCAAGGACAAGGCCAAGTAAGACCGCGGCTCACCCGGGTGCACGCAGGCGCCGGCCCGGGCCACATGCCGCCAGCGCTCAAAACGTCAGAGGGCATGGCGACGACGCGCCCCTTGCACACGCAGCCGGGCTTCCGCCGAAGCCTTGGGCGGCAACCGCCGTGTTCGAGCACGCCCCTGCCCGTTACGCCCTCCAACCGTCGAGCCGCCGTTTTCGAGCTCGAACCCGTGGTGAATCGTTACCAGGGGGGCGACAAGGGTTTTTAGCACCTCGAACGACCTGATATCTCGCGTGATCTCTTCTTTTTTATGACCACTGTAAAGATTTTTCCCCCGTTTCCCGAAACGAACGCATCGGCAAAGGGATCGCGTGCAATCTGAATCAAGGAGGATGAAGGAATGAGGAAACTTTGGGTAGGTTTGCTGGTGGGGGTCATGACTTTCGCAATCGGCGGCATCGCCAAGGCGGCCACCGTGATCGCCGGGCGCGATGTGGCGGAGATCAAGCCCGTTTCCACGTTGGGGCAGATCGTGCCCTGGGTGGATACGATGGACCTGAGCCTTCTGTGGACCCTTCTGGGCCTGTTCGCGGTCATGCTGCTCCTGATCCTCATCCTGCGCGTTCAGCACGCGGTTCGCCGCCGCCGCCGGTATAAGGAGCTTCGGCGCCGCCAGCAGATGGCCTACTCCCGCTACCGCCAGTCGCGCTGACGCACCCCAGGCAGCCGTTCACAAAAGGGCATGATGCCGCAGGCAACTGTCGCATGATGCCTTTGTTCGTAGATTGAGACAGGAATTTGGGCTCGACCAAA
>ERZ795060.1502-NODE-1502-length-27238-cov-22.204098_pt1 | contig 27238 bp, 23 predicted proteins | sample MGYA00375144_ERZ795060 | MGnify/ENA primary metagenome ERZ795060 (study PRJEB30189, sample SAMN05720157) | activated sludge metagenome | isolation source: anaerobic digester from wastewater treatment plant | place: Japan | collected 2015-05-15 ...
GCAGAGGATGGAGAAGATGCACCGGGTGTAGTGGTACAGGGCAATGATAGAAGGCTTAAAGAAGCAACCGAGGAAACTCCTGGAATTGTAACACTGGCAAAACATGGCGAAACCCGTAAAAACCATGTGGTTCAGTCGGATGACCCACGGTTAAGTGATAAACGTGAACCATTACCACACACACATGACTATGCACCGCTGGTGCACTCATTTGAAAGTCATACCGGAACTATAGCAATTACTCAGGAAAAATCAGGTGAATTTGTTGATATTACACCACCTACTCACGACAGTGCAGTTTTGTATGGTAAAAATATTGCAAACACAGGCAGTGCTATTGGTGTTGCTGGTATTACTCAGCCTTCTGCTGATTCAGAGGTAAAGTCATACGGTGTGTTAGGACATGCACCAATGTGTGGTGTTCGCGGGCAATCCCAGGGAAATACCGGTAAGACTAAAGGGTGTGGAGTGCTTGGCATATCGCGGTTTGGAGCAGGTGGTGTGTTTGCAAGTGAGCATAACTGGTCGCTTGTGGCTGATGGCTTTGGAACTATCGCCCCCTATGATGACACGCTGCATTTAACCGGTGAGGGCAAGGCACTTTTAGTTAACGGTGAGTCCTGTTTTAAAGGCAAAATTCTGCTGGATACTCACACAAAAGATTACTACGCCAATATTGTTGAGATGTTTGAAACCGATGAACAGGAATTTATTTCACCTGGTGATGTTCTTGTGGTAAGCACTCAGGGCAACGCTGTTCTTTCACGTTCACGCACTGCATATAATAAAGGGGTTATTGGCGTTGTTGCAGGCAATCCGGTTGTTGTTTTAAATAATGCAGCAGCACAGACAAAGCTGTATCCGGTAGTATTAACAGGCTCAGTGTTGTGCAAGGTGGATGCACGCCAAAAGCCAGTTAAACCTGGTGACCTTTTAGTAACATCAGATACACCAGGCTGCGGTATGGCTGCTTCAATTGATTCTTTTGATAAAGTGGGCACAGTGTTTGCAAAAGCACTCACTGCGCTGGATGATGGTATAGCTTTGATTCCGGTAATGATCTGGAAGATGTAGCTACTACCGTATTTATGGTTGAAGTTGTTTGAGTATTTCCTGCTCTTTTTTGCTGAAAACAAGGTTGTGATAGGCATTGATATCTTTTGCCATTACCTTGCTTAAGTACGTTATCTTGCGGCAGAAGGGCTTTTTCTCATAACTATCGACCCACACAATAATAGATGTTGATTCTGATTCCCAGATATAGGCGCCCTGATTATTCTTAATTGATTCACCAGTTGGCGGACCGTACTTTTCTTCCATCTTCTTTTTCATATCATCCAATGAAATATATGGAAACTGAATAACCACATAAAACAATTTTGGCTGCTGGTTTGCTTCCTGATTTATTTCAGGATAAAAAAAGCCGTAGCGGTATTCTAATTCTCCGTCTTTTGACACAATAATTCGCTTTTCATCGGTAAATGCTATTCTTCCTAACACATTGGGTTTTACATCATTGTAGGTACTACCCCATTTTACATTCCCGTAACCATCGGCAATAGATTTACTCTGCGGCTGAGTGTTCTGGGGCGCTTTCTGCTGTGCAGGTGTAAAGGTGGTATATAATGCAAAACTTGCAATGCAGATTATCCAAACTATTTTTTTCATAGTACTATCCTTCATACCAGTTTATGTACTGTTTATACTATCGGTTAATCTTATGTTAAAATATATTATAATTTATGGGCGATAGTTCCGGTAATATGCTTTTGTATATATACATTCTGTAAAGATGACTATTTTGTATTACAGTAGTGAATAAAAATCCAATCCAGGCGGAGTAATATTATAAAAATAATTCTTGTAAAAATTTTTGCACAGTAACTATTGTATACTATACTATAGTAATTACTTCTATATTAGGGAAAAGACATGGAAGACCATCACGAACATTCTCATACACACACACATCAAATCAGTTCCACCGGACGATTTGTTCTGGTTGTGACACTGAATGTCATCATAACAGTTGCAGAATACATTGGTGGCATAGTGTCAGGAAGCCTTGCGCTCATCTCGGATGCGGGGCATAATCTTTCCGATGTTGCATCACTTATTTTAGGATACATTGGTCAAAAAGTGTCACAACAAAAACCCGGAAAGAAATATTCCTTTGGGCTCAAACGTTTTGAGGTACTCATAGCGCTTATCAATGCCATGACACTTCTTGGTATTGGTGCTTACATTATTTATGAAGCAATTGAACGCTATATTAATGTACAGCCGGTAAATCCAGTTATTATGCTTCCCGTTGCGTTTATTGGCCTTGCAGGTAATGTTATCTCAATGCTGCTTTTATATAAAAGCAGGGATGAAAATCTTAATTTGAAGGCTGCATTTTTACATCTTTTGTATGATGCAGTATCCTCGGTTGGCGTTATTATTGTGGGTTTTGTACTGCTTGTGAACAGTAGTTGGGTTGTGCTTGATTTAGTGGTAAGTGTGGCAATTGCTTTTATGATAGTGGCAAGCTCTCTTGATATTATCAAAAGCTCTTTTAGAATATTTCTGCAGGGTGTGCCAACGCGTATTGATTTTGATGAAGTGTATAATTCCATACTGACTGTACCTCATGTTGATACAGTGCATGGACTGCATATCTGGTCAGTTGACTCAAATGAAGTATTTTTATCATGCCATGTGTGTATCAGTGGTGGCGATAGTTCCCTGAATACGGATTCCATTATTAAGGCAATTAATGGCATGCTTGAAGAAAAATTTGGCATTACCCATACCACCTTACAGATAGAACATACCAATCTGTGCACTCTGGAAGGCGGAAGCTGTTGCAGGTAACCATGAGTATATACTTTACCCATCCGCAATTAGGTCAAGAAGTAGAATCAATAGCAGGTGTGTATGCATATACTGAAGAAAAACGCTTGCAGATAGATGAAAAGGATGTGCTGTGTTTTATTGGATATTCTGTGACCAACAAAAGCTGCTGTGGTGTTGGAGGATGCATGTTTGCTACTGTTGCAGGATTTGTGCAACAGTATGCTGTGAAAAAAGGTGAAGACAATATTGTTTCTATGGTTGAACCAATAACGGATACAGCACTACGGAAACAAATTGAAAAGCTCATAAAAGCGCAGGGGGTGCTACAGGTAAATTTTGCAGATTAATCTGTAAGTTTAAATGTTCCGCTGAAATATGTCTTCTTAACGCTATGTGCTTTTTCAGCTGCCCACTTTTCAAGTCCCATTTTCTTAATCAGGCATAAATTAAAAACTTTTGTATTATGGGGAACCTGTGACGCTCTATCAGCATATGGATGAAGGTTATCACAGGGGAAATCATTGCATTCATAGCAAAAATCAATCCCTTTTGACTGAGTGCAGGCATATACGCTGCAGGTTTTTTGCATATGTAGAAATTCAATCTTACCCTGTTCATTGCGGCACCCTTTACATACCGCTTTTTCAAAGCTAATGTTCAGTGATTGTGCAATTTTTTTTCGCAGGTTGTCATCGCTTCCTGCCAGGTACATAGGGCAGTTAAAACAATCAAGACCACATGGTGCGGTAAGGTGTTTGTAATCCATAAGAGAATCCCCCGAATGAGAATTGTAAAGTAAAGTGCTATTTATTACAGTTACTATCGCATAGTATAATACCATAGGAGTTTGTAAAGATAAATATTAATTTTCATGTTACTCAATAAATGGTTGGACATCCAATTAATTATTGACAGAAAAGAAGGTATAGTGTAGTGGTACAAAAAATGATGATGCTGGATAGGCAACGGTGGAGTACTTAGTAGCATTATTATTTTGAAAGCATAAAAAATTTATCAAAGGAGTTACATTTCAGCAAATAATAAATTTTTATGATAAAATGTTGACATATAATGGCATGATTTTACAGTTTACGTTAACTGGATTCATTATAAGCATTATAGTATATTTATATTAACATATAATTCTTTATATAAGAAAGGAGAGGTTGGTATGGGAGCTTTTAAAGAATTAACCATGTGGCAGGCGCTTCATGGTACAGTTGAAAAATATCCTGATAATGAAGCACTGGTATACCCTGAGTTTGGCATACGCATGACGTATGCTCAGTTTTATCAAAAATGCAGGGAAGTTGCAAAAGGGTTAATTGCACTGGGCATACAGAAGGGTGACCATGTTTCTCTGTGGGCAACCAATGTGCCCGAATGGGTATATCTTCAGTTTTCACTGGGTATGATTGGCGGAGTGCTTGTTACGGTCAATACCAATTATAAATCCCATGAACTGGAGTATCTCTTGAAACAATCAGATTCCACCACATTGTTTATGATTGAAAGATACCGTGATAGCAATTATTATCAGATAATACGTGAAATTATACCCAATTTGGATGAAACACAACCGGGTAATATTAATGCAACAAATCTCCCATTGCTGAAAAATATTGTTTTCATTGGGAAGCGGGATTCATTACCAGGCATGTTTACGTTTGATGATATAGTTCTTATGGGAAGTTCTTTAAGTGATGCTGAACTGGATAAGCGTATTAACGAATGTGATATTTATGATGTTATCAATATGCAGTACACATCCGGTACAACAGGATTTCCCAAAGGTGTTATGCTTACTCATTACAATATTGTCAACAATGCTATCATGGTGGGCGATGTCATGGGTATGACTTCCAGTGATAGGCTGCTTATTCATGTCCCATTGTTCCACTGCTTTGGCTGTGTTATGAGTACATTAAACTGTGTAACCCATGGTTCAACAATGGTGGTACTGGAATACTTTGATCCGTTGAAATCGTTGCAGGCAGTACAGAATGAAAAGTGTACAGCAATTAATGGGGTCCCCACAATGTTTATTGCAATGCTCAATCATCCTGATTTTCGCAAATATGATATGTCATCACTCAGAACCGGCATTATGGCAGGAGCCCCGTGCCCGGTTGAAACAATGAATCAGGTGCGAACTATTATGCATTGTCCTGAAGTTGTTATTGCTTTTGGCCAAACTGAGTGCTCACCAGTTATGACCATGACGCGCCGTGATGATCCAGTTGATTTGCGGGTTTCAACTGTTGGTCGCCTCCTTCCAGGTATTGAAGGTAAGATAGTTGATCCTGAAACAGGTGAAGATTTACCACCCTATACACAGGGTGAGATAGTTACCCGAAGTGCATGTGTTATGAAAGGCTATTATAACATGCCCGAGGCCACTACCAATGCCATTGACAAAGAAGGCTGGCTACACACTGGCGATCTGGGTTCGGTGGATGAACATGGCTACTTTAAGGTTACCGGGCGTATCAAAGACATGATTATCCGTGGTGGCGAAAATATCTATCCACGCGAAATTGAAGAATTTTTGTTGACTAATCCAAAGATAAAAGATGTACAGGTAGTAGGTATTCCTGATGAAAAATACGGCGAACAGGTACTTGCAGTAATACAGCTTAAAGATGGGCAAAGTGCAACTGCTGAAGAAATGGTGCAGTTTTGCACAGGAAGAATTGCCCGCCATAAAATCCCTAAATACTGGGAATTTGTGGATACATTCCCCATGACTGCAAGTGGAAAGATCCAGAAATACAAGCTCAGAGATATGTTTGCCCAGAAATATGGAAAAGCAGCTTCAGTATTTGAAGCAATTCAAAAACAGTAATAAGGGTACAGGTGATAGAAGAAAAGATAACAACATATTCAATAGGCGAAATTGCAAAGCTTCTTGAGATGAGTACGCGCACCATCCGCTATTACGAGGAATTGGGTTTGCTCAACTCAGTGAAGCGTATTGAAAACGGAAGGCGTATTTATACCGATGATGATGTCAGGCGCTTGAAACTCATCAAGCGCCTGAAGATTCTGGGTTTAACGCTTTCGGAAATGCATGAACTGGAATCAATATGGCAAATCCACAAAACCAATGATATCGTGCTAAGACGCCTTCTTGAAATTCTTGATTCGCATGTACATAGAGTTGATGACAGGATCAGGGATTTGGAGATATTAAAAAACGAGATCATTGAGTACCAGACAAGAATCAAACGCAAACTGAATGAATAAATTCACGCCGAAGCTTTTCCTGCTATGAATTGTCGCACCACTGCATCCTGGCATTCTTGCAGTTGTTGTGGTGTGCCTTCAAAAAGTATTGTGCCATTATGAAGCATGGCAATACGGTCAGCAATCCTGAATGCTGAACGCATATCGTGTGTTACCACCACCGATGTCATGCCAAAGGTGTTGCGCATATACACAATGAGGCGATCAACGGATCCTGCAGTGATGGGGTCAACGCCGGTAGTGGGCTCGTCATACAGCATGATTTCAGGGCTTTTGGCGATAGCTCTGGCAAGTGCAACCCGCTTTTGAATACCACCTGAAAGCTCTGAAGGGCTTTTAGACTCAATGCCTTTTAAACCAACATGTGCAAGTAACTCAGGAACTTTGTGAGCAATAACCTCTTCACTGATACCCTGTCGTCTGAGTGGGAAAGCGATGTTATCGTACACATTCATTGAATCAAAAAGCGCACCACCCTGAAAGAGAACACCAAATTTTTTTAGAATGGCAGAATCATCAGTATAGGTGAGTGGTTGTCCATCTACACTAATGGTGCCGCTATCAGGTTTAATTATACCAATACAATGCTTCAGCAATACCGATTTCCCACTGCCACTTTTACCAATGATGCATAAAATCTCACCTTCATACACGGTTAAATTGAGGCCGGAGAATATAATCTGCTGCCCAAATGATTTGTGCAGGTTGTGTATGATTATTTTTTCTTTCATAATATATAATTATATATATTCACACATATGAAACAGTTTAATCTAAAAATACTGGTGGTCAAAAGTCAAGCAATTGATTTTGAAATATTGCATAATTAAAGTTGACAACTTGACAACTTTATAGTATCTTGTCTGTTATGAAGGTATTTCAGGTTGGTGAATTAAAGTCAAAATTTTCTAATGTACTTGATTACATTAGAAAAGGCGAGGAGATTACTATCTCCTATGGGAAAAAGAAAGAGAAAATTGCTGTTATAATTCCGTATTCAAAATATAAAAAAGCTAAACCAAGAAAGTTGGGTATTTTAAAAAATAAAGCTTCTTTTAAAATTCATGATGATTTTATGATTTCTGATGAAGAATTGTTACATTTATGAATTACCTGCTTGATACCCATGTTTTTTTGTGGACATTGTTTAACGATGAATTATTATCAAAAAATGCTGTTTCAATTATTTCAAATCCTGAAAATACTGTTTTAGTAAGTGTAATCAGTTTTTGGGAAATTTCGTTAAAATACAATGCAGGCAAATTATCACTAGAAGGAGTTTTACCTGATGAGTTGCCTGCATGTGCCGAAAAGGCTGGTTTGGAAATAATGAATGTAACACCCGCTGAGGTTTCTTCTTTTTACAAACTACCAATACTAAAACATAAAGATCCATTTGATAGGTTACTGGTGTGGCAGTGTATCAATAATAATATCTGTTTGATTTCCAAAGATTCAGATTTAGCTGAATACAAAAACTATGGATTACAAATCATGTGGTAATAGGGATAAGTTATTACCATTGTGCGATGGAATTCCTGTTTAGATGACTTTAAAACTTAAAAAAATACATATATAATTACAGTTGACAACGAAACCTGTATCATCGTATGAATGTGATGTACATACTGTAATGAAAAACTTTTATCTTTGTGCATATGAAAACCGTTGTTGGCCAATTCGACAAAAGGTTGTATTGCGTATTTTTTAATTCATTGACCATATATTAAAGAAAGTGTGTATAGGTAAAATCAGAATGATTGAGGGCAAGATGGATATTTTTTATATTCGAGGTATGCTATGAAAATACGATGTGGGCTTATTGGTTTTGGTACTGTGGGAAGCGGTGTGTACACGCTGTTGCAAAAGCACAGAACAGATATATATAAAAAAACGGGTGTGGATATTGAGCTTGTCACAATATGTGATGTACGTGATATAAAAGATAAGGTTAATGTGCCGGTTACAGGTAGCTGGCAGGATGTTGTTAATGACGCTTCTATTGATGTTGTCATTGAGCTTATTGGTGGGATAGAACCTGCAAAGACAATTATTCTTTCTGCACTTAATGCGGGAAAAAGTGTGGTAACAGCAAATAAAAAGCTTTTAGCTGAAAGCGGGAATGATATTTTTACCGCTTCACAGAAAGCAAAAGGGGCACTGGCGTTTGAAGCAGCCATTGGTGGTGGAATTCCGTGTGTTGCTGCGTTGCGAAACGGGCTTGTTGGCAATGCCATACAATCGGTAGTTGGTATCCTTAACGGTACCACCAACTACATTTTAACACGGATGGCTGAGGATGGCATGTCGTTTGATGAAGCATTGAAATTGGCACAGGCAAAAGGCTATGCTGAGGCTGACCCAACCTTTGATATTGAAGGCTTTGATGCAGCACACAAGATTGCGCTATTGTCAATGCTGGCATATAATGTTCGTGTTTCAATGCAGAATATTTATATAGAAGGCATTACAAAAATTACAAGTTTGGATATAAAGTATGCCCATGAAATGGGCTATACCATCAAGCTTTTAGGGGTCAGCCGCATGGTAGATGATAAGCTTGATATCCGCCTGCAGCCGGTGATGATTCCGTTTACCCATCCGCTGGCTTCAGTGCGCAATGAATTTAACGCGGTTATGTATAATGGCGATATGACTGGCGCAGTGACCCTGTATGGCAAGGGAGCAGGCAGTTTGCCCACAGCATCAGCCGTGGTTAGTGATATTGTTTCCATTGCACAAAAACAGAATGGCATAAAAGACAGTGTGTATATAGCAAACGATGCGCAGTACCTTTCATCGGATGACAGAATGCTGCGCTATTATGTACGGTTGCATACTGAAGATAGGGCAGGTATTTTGTCAAAGATTTCTGGCGTGTTTGCTTCATATAACATCAGTATTGCTTCTGTCATACAGAAAGAGGTTAATGCGCCGTATGTTCCGCTTGTCATTACCACGCATGCAGCACGTGAAGCTGCAATGCATAAAGCCAAACAGGATATTGAACAGTTTAATTTTGTCAATGGTCAGGTTATGGTCATTCCTATTGAAGATTTTAATAGTACAGGTGAATAATTATGAGCGATAGTAACTATAAAGCAGTTTTTCGATGTATTGCAGGTTGTAATGAAGAATATCCCCTTGATGAGGTTGTCTACAGGTGTAAAAAGTGTGGTGAACTGTTAGAAGTGCATCACGACATAGACCGATTAAAGGAACTATCGCCCAAACAATGGCGAGAGCTTTTTGACAGCCGTGTAGGAACCACAAAGTGGCCGTATGGAAGCGGAGTGTGGAGCAAGAAGGAATGGGTGTGCCCTGAAGTTAATAATGAAAATATTGTGTCAATGTTTGAAGGCAATACCAATTTATTCTGGGCAAAACGTTTTGGAGCAATGATTGGGATGGACGACCTGTGGGTAAAGATGTGCGGTAACAGTCATACTGGTTCATTCAAGGATTTAGGGATGACAGTACTGGTGTCCATGGTGAATGAAATGATAAAGCGGGGTAAGCCCATTAAAGCGGTTGCCTGTGCATCAACGGGTGATACATCAGCGGCGCTGGCAGCCTACTGCGCGTATGCGGGTATCCCATCTATTGTTTTTTTGCCGCGCAACAAAATTTCTACTGCACAGTTAGTGCAGCCCATGAGCAATGGTTCCATTGTCATGTCACTTGATACTAACTTCGATGGCTGTATGAAGATAGTACAGGAAATAACAAAGGATAACAGTATCTATCTGGCAAATTCAATGAACTCACTCAGGATTGAAGGCCAGAAGTCAATCTCAATTGAAATTGTGCAGCAGTTTGACTGGGAAGTGCCTGATGTCATCATTATTCCTGGTGGGAATTTAGGCAATGTGTCAGCGCTTGGCAACGGATTTGAGATGATGCTGCAACTGGGGCTTATCAGTAAAAAACCACGTATTGTGCTGGCTCAGGCGCAAAATGCCAATCCGCTGTATCTATCGTACCTTAATGGCTTTAAGGAATTTAAACCAATAACACCGCACAAGACGTTAGCCTCGGCAATACAGATTGGCGATCCTGTTTCAGTCAAAAAGGCAATACGTGCATTGCAAAAGTTTGATGGCATTGTGGAGCAGGCAAGTGAAGAAGAACTGGCAAATGCTGCAGCGCTGGCCGACCGTACTGGCATGTACAGCTGCCCACATACTGGTGTAGCACTGGCGGTTTTGCTGAAGCTTGTTGAAAAGCAGGTTATATCTAAAAAAGACAGGACTGTCGTTATATCAACAGCCCATGGATTGAAGTTCAGTGAGTTTAAAGTTGGTTACCATGAAGGCACACTTGAAAATGTTACCTGTAAATATGCAAACAGGCCAATTGAACTTGAAGCCAATGTTGACGTAGTTCGCCAGGTGTTATTTAAAGAGCTTGATAAAAGAAGCAGGTTAGAGTATTAACTATATTTTAGGGTAGTGGCTATGAAAATAACACAGCATGTGTACCAGGTGGGAGGTTCTAACCTTACGCATCCATCAGATGCCGCAATCTACTGTATTACTGATGGTAAGGTTAGCGCACTGATAGATGCTGGCACCGGTGATGGTCATGACAGGCTTATAAAAAATTTAGACCGTGAACATATTGCTGCCTCATCAATACAGTATTTATTCTTAACACATTGCCACTTTGACCATGTTGGCGGTGCGCACAAAGTACGGGGTACTTTCAATTGTAAGGTTGTGGCTCACGAGCTTGATGCACACTATATTGAAACAGGCGATCAGTATGTAACTGCAGCAAGCTGGTACGGTAGCTTTTTAACCCCATGCACAGTTGATATAAAGGTAAACGAAAAGCAAAAGACTTTTGAGGTCGGAAGCCTTAATGTTACTATGTATCATATTCCCGGGCATTCACCAGGTTCAACGGCTTTGACAGTTGAATCTGAAGGCAAGCTGGTGCTCTTTGGGCAGGATGTGCACGGGCCATTAAATGATGTGTTAAAATCTAACAGGGATGATTATATACAGTCACTGGAGTTTTTGCTTTCGCTTAATGCTGATATTTTATGTGAAGGCCATTTTGGTGTGTACTATGAAAAAGAAGAAGTGAAGGATTTTATAGAGTCATTTTTGTGAATATAATTATATTATGCAGGCGAACAAACGTTTGCTCGCCTGCATAATGTATCATCTTACTCTAACAACGCACCGGTAAAGATGTCTTTGCTTGCCTTGATAACCGCAGTTTCATTAAACAGCAGCGCATCAATCCGGCCAAAGAATTTTGGAAATTCAGCACCCAGGTAAAACTGTGATGATAACACACGCCCGGAATAGTATGCTGCTTCTTCATTGTCAGCAAGGAATTTGTCACGTTCTTCACCTTTTTTGTCACCAACAAGCTCTTTCATCTTTGGTATGGTCAATGTCAGTGACCACAGATGTAACCATGCAAGCGTCAGCATGAACATAGCCTGCTGCAGTGGTGTACAGGCAGCAAAGATGTGTAAAAATCTTCCTGCAGCCATCTGGTCTTTCAACATGGTGATGACTTCATCTAACTTCTGGATTCCCTTTTCAACCAGTTCAATGTATTTATCTTCAACTATGCCTTTGGCTTTGGCAATAGTTTCAGCCATTCGTTTCTTCATGATATTGTAGTTGTACTGCTCAGGATTCATCAGAATTTTACGCATGGTTAGGTCCATGGACTGGATGCCGTTGGTACCCTCGTAAATCTGGGTTATCTTGGCATCACGCATGTACTGCTCAACGGGGTAATCGGAAGTATATCCATACCCACCATAGACCTGAATAGCTTCTGAGGTAACCAGCACAGCAGTGTCAGTACAGCCAGCTTTTGCAATGGGGATAAGTATCTCCACCATACCCTGGGCTTCCTTCTTTGCATCGCCGTCTAGTACTTCGGATAATGTTACGTTTTGAGCTAGATAATACACAAGCATACGCATGCCTTCCACATAGCCTTTCATCCACAAAAGCATGCGTTTAACATCAGGATGTTCAATAATAGCTACCTTGGGGGCTTCAGGGTTCATCATCTGAGTAGGATGTACTCCCTGTATACGGTTGCGTGCGTATGTGACTGCATGCATGTAGGCAGCAGATGACAACGAAAGCCCCTGCAAGGCAACATCAAGTCTAGCTTCATTCATCATGTGGAACATGATCTTCATACCCTGTCGTGGTTGCCCTAACAACCACCCAACACATTTGCCATTATCGCCAAAGTTCAATGTACAGGTAGCAGAACCATGGATACCCATCTTGTGCTCAATACCCGAACATATGACATCATTAAACTCACCTAAACTGCCATCAGGTTTCACTCTGTATTTTGGTACTATAAATATTGAAATGCCTTTGGTTCCGGGTGGATCGCCTTCAATGCGGGCAAGAACTGGATGAATAATGTTTTCATAGAAGTCATTGTCGCCTGAGGTTATGAAAATTTTCTGTCCCTGAATGAGATAGGTACCATCAGGCTGAGGGATAGCTTTTGTTTTCAGATTGCCCACATCAGAGCCAGCTTCAGGTTCGGTAAGGCACATGGTGCCACCCCATTGTCCGGTGAGCATTTTTTCCAGATACATTTGTTTCTGTTCTTCAGTACCAAAATTTTTGATGAGTGCTGCTGCACCATGAGACAGGCCAGGATATGTTGTGAATGATAAACTGGCTGATGTAAAAATTTCACTGCATGCCATTGCAACTGCACCGGGCATACCCATACCACCAATTTCGGGATCTTCAATCATGCCAACAAAACCAGCTTCATTATATTTTCTTAAAGCGTTTTTGTATCCTTCCGGAATCATTACCTTTTTGGTTTCAGGGTCATATTTGACACCGGTTTTATCAGCCTCCTTGTTTACCGAATACACTTCTTCAACCGCCATTTTTAATGCTAAGTCAATGGTGGCTTCATACATATCCTTGTCCTGATCAGCAAACTTTTGATACTGTTTTAAACCATCAATTTTTAATAGTTCAAATAAAACAAACTGGACATCACGTTGATCTACAAGTGGATTGCGCATCATATCAAACCTCCGGTTATTCTTTTTAAGATTAATGTTGTGCTGTAATAATGTTATATTGACATACATAAAATATGCAATTGTGTTGTCAATAGTAATAATATTGCAGGGAATAAAATTTTTTGCACATTCAGGTTTAAAGTGAAACGTTCAGGGTAAAGATGTAATTGGCAGGTAAAAGAAGATAAATGACCATATTTTTTAAATTATATTATGCAGGCAAGCAAACATTTGCTCGCCTGCACAATGTATCATCTTACTCTAACAAGGCACCGGTAAAGATGTCTTTGCTTGCCTTGATAACCGCAGTTTCATTAAACAGCAGCGCATCAATCCGGCCAAAGAATTTTGGAAATTCAGCACCCAGGTAAAACTGTGATGATAACACACGCCCGGAATAGTATGCTGCTTCTTCATTGTCAGCAAGGAATTTGTCACGTTCTTCACCTTTTTTGTCACCAACAAGCTCTTTCATCTTTGGTATGGTCAATGTCAGTGACCACAGATGTAACCATGCAAGCGTCAGCATGAACATAGCCTGCTGCAGTGGTGTACAGGCAGCAAAGATGTGTAAAAATCTTCCTGCAGCCATCTGGTCTTTCAACATGGTGATGACTTCATCTAACTTCTGGATTCCCTTTTCAACCAGTTCAATGTATTTATCTTCAACTATGCCTTTGGCTTTGGCAATAGTTTCAGCCATTCGTTTCTTCATGATATTGTAGTTGTACTGCTCAGGATTCATCAGAATTTTACGCATGGTTAGGTCCATGGACTGGATGCCGTTGGTACCCTCGTAAATCTGGGTTATCTTGGCATCACGCATGTACTGCTCAACGGGGTAATCGGAAGTATATCCATACCCACCATAGACCTGAATAGCTTCTGAGGTAACCAGCACAGCAGTGTCAGTACAGCCAGCTTTTGCAATGGGGATAAGTATCTCCACCATACCCTGGGCTTCCTTCTTTGCATCGCCGTCTAGTACTTCGGATAATGTTACGTTTTGAGCTAGATAATACACAAGCATACGCATGCCTTCCACATAGCCTTTCATCCACAAAAGCATGCGTTTAACATCAGGATGTTCAATAATAGCTACCTTGGGGGCTTCAGGGTTCATCATCTGAGTAGGATGTACTCCCTGTATACGGTTGCGTGCGTATGTGACTGCATGCATGTAGGCAGCAGATGACAACGAAAGCCCCTGCAAGGCAACATCAAGTCTAGCTTCATTCATCATGTGGAACATGATCTTCATACCCTGTCGTGGTTGCCCTAACAACCACCCAACACATTTGCCATTATCGCCAAAGTTCAATGTACAGGTAGCAGAACCATGGATACCCATCTTGTGCTCAATACCCGAACATATGACATCATTAAACTCACCTAAACTGCCATCAGGTTTCACTCTGTATTTTGGTACTATAAATATTGAAATGCCTTTGGTTCCGGGTGGATCGCCTTCAATGCGGGCAAGAACTGGATGAATAATGTTTTCATAGAAGTCATTGTCGCCTGAGGTTATGAAAATTTTCTGTCCCTGAATGAGATAGGTACCATCAGGCTGAGGGATAGCTTTTGTTTTCAGATTGCCCACATCAGAGCCAGCTTCAGGTTCGGTAAGGCACATGGTGCCACCCCATTGTCCGGTGAGCATTTTTTCCAGATACATTTGTTTCTGTTCTTCAGAACCAAAATTTTTGATGAGTGCTGCTGCACCATGAGCAAGGGAAGGATATGATGTAAATGCAAGGCTTGCTGCAGTGAAAATCTCATTACACGCTATTGCTATGGTAAAAGGCATACCCATACCACCAATTTCAGCCTCTTCCATTATGCCGACAAATCCGGCTTCATTATATTTTTTCAATGGGGCTTTGAGTAAATCAGGAATAATTACTTTTTTTGCCTCAGGGTTGTATTTAACACCAATTTTGTCTGCTTCCCTGTTAACAGGATATACTTCTTCTACTGCCATCCTGAATGCCAAATCGATGGTTGCCTCATATATATCCTTATCATGATCAGCAAACCGTGGTATTTTTTTTAACTCATCCAGTTTTAGTAATTCAAAGAGTGCAAAATGTACATCCCTTTGATCTGCCAGTTGATTACGCATTGATACAGAAATCATACTATACCCCCACTATTAGTATTGTTAAAATGATTGAAAAATAAAAGTATAACATTATTAATAACATATATATACATGTCATACTATTTTGTCAATGTATATATTATTTGTAAGTAAAATTTTGTATATTCAATAATAATGATATTATTTAAAAATAATTTTATGAACATAATAAAAAATAATAATTACTCTTGTGCTCATGGAAGCAGGTATTGTTACATTATCTTATTTTAAAGGGTATTTACTCATTATCGCGATAGTATTACCAAAAATGATGAAAATAAGACGATAATTATTATTCGCATTGTAGTGATTGCTCTGAGTGGTTCGACAAGCTCACCAACCTTGGTTCGACAAGCTCACCAACCATGGTTCAACAGGCGGTCCCTGAGCCCAGTCGAAGGGCGGTCCCTGAGCATGTCGAAGGGTGGTCCCTGAGCCCAGTCGAAGTGATTAGCAACCGTTTATAGAAATGTAGAGAAATTGTTCATTGTAAAATCCATCCTCTTTGTGGTGGGAGGTGAAATAGATCATATCGAGGGTATAATCTGTATTGAATATACATGTGCAGGCACTCACAGGCCTAAAGAAACTGCATTCTATGGGGGTCAACGCTTAATGTTGTGAAGTTGAGAAGATATATATTGGTTACTTTATTATAGTAACTTATATTTAAACAGCAACAGGATAACCAACCATAGTATAATAACAGTAATAGAGATATAGAACAAAGTATATGCCATGGTTATCCCCCCTATCCCAAGGAGAGGGATGAACATACTGGTGATAATTCCTCCTCCCATAAATGGTTCATGCAAAAGCTGCTTGTATGCAAATGCTTCTAATGCAGGTGTCCTGTAATCTGGATCAACAATTCTAAGCAGCATAAGGCCGGTAGCTGTTACTCCCATTGATTGTCCCATTTCAGCAATGGCTCGTTCAAACCAGCTATCGGGAAGTAACCGTTTTGCTAAAACTAACAGGCAAAAAATATTCCACAGTATTCCCCCAATCACCATGATAGTAAAAGGCACTATCCCCTGAATAACAATAACAACCTGAATCATAGCAACTGCGCTCACTATAAGAATATCCAGCGCCATATTCTGAATTCGCCGCACCAGTCCAAGATCAATAGTTTCATGCCTGTCAAAATGCTGTGCAAAAAGCTGTACTATAAGGCCGCCAATCATACACAGGGGAAAAAGTGGAAAGCTTTTTATGATACTAATAATGTTGGTATATGTTGCATGTGACAGAACAGTCTGTAAGCAATATATGCCAGCAACTAATCCTTCTTTAAGGAAATAACCAATGCCAACAGCAATGCCAACAATTGCCACATGATACGACATTGCATCAAGAGAATCGGTATGGATAGAGAGGTATCCTGCAATAGGTCTGCGGTCGACGGGGATTATACCTATGGTTTCATCTTCAGGGATATTTTCTACCTGCAGGGAACGGTGAGTATAGCCTTTTAGGTTTGCCCAGTTAATAAGTGCAATTCCAGCAATAACAGCACTTATAATGCCAACTGTTGCACTTGCCAGTGCAAAGTCCTTGCCTTGTGGCCACTTCATCATTTCAAATGTTGGTGCCAGTCCGCTTGCTGTGCCATGGCCGCCTTCAAAACCCACTTCAATAACAGCTCCAAACATGGCAGGCAGGTTCCACACTTTGCTGATGATAAAAATAAATAGCCCCAATCCTACCATATATTGTCCCCAGGCAACTATCTGGCCATACGACAGTTGGGGGATTGATTTTTTTAAAACTATTTTAAACGATGGCAATGAAACACCAATAAAAAGACAGGCAAAGACTATGTTAATAAGGAAAGAGGGCAACATGGCAAGTCCATCAAACCAGGTGGTAAGAGTATTGATAGATAGTGTTTTAGCTGTCTGATACACCATCAATCCAACGATGCCGCCTAATAACGATGATGGCAGGTATAGCTTCTGGAAAAGTTTAATGTGCAGCCTGAGATAGTGTCCAACAAATAGCAGGATACTGATAGTTATAAACGGTAACAGTAGTTTCATGCACACCTTCTTGATTTGTGATATGGGGCAATTTACTCATCTTTATTTTTTATGCAAGCAAGGTCAAGATAAATTATACTGTTACCATGTCTTTATTTTTATGCGGCGATAGTTACTTGTGATTAGTCTGCAGTGCACAACCATGTGCAGGCAAAAATTTATTAGCAGTAACTATCGCCCAAAAAATTGTATTTCAGGATACAATGGGCTCACCCTTGCAGAGCATCATTTGCGCCTGTGGCGAATACATGCATCCCAGTGGCTTTTTGCCATCTAAGCCTAAGTCAAGCAGATTCTGTGCCATGCTGTGATTGCTCTGTGCATTCACTGTGCATTTTCCAGAAAAGCCGTAGGCTATTTTGAAACGCGTGTCAACCACAGTCAGTGTTCTGAGTGTTACACTATTATGTGTTGTATGAGAAATAAAAGAAGCATTTTTTAGCTTTGGCGTTGACACTACTCCAATGTTTCCTGCCAATGTTACCAGAGGTTCATTACGAGTGGGATCATACACAACGCCTTTAAAATAACGGTTAACAAGTGTAAAATCTATTCGTGTTACAAACTTTGGATAGTTCCATACTTCTTTGCCTGCAAGGTATGCAATCTCGGTTGTTACTGGCAGATTAATTACATATGCTCCAACCTGCCATTTTTTTGCATCCTTCAGTATGTGTAGTGGTACCACTGATGGTTGCTTTTTGCTCTTTGGATAGCACAAAATTGAAAGGCCAACTTCATTGTAGGGCCCAATAGCTGTATCACGGTATTCAAAAAAGTTTAACAACGCTATTGCTTTTCCAAAAAATTTGCATGGGATAAATGCAGTATCAGCTAATTTCTTTTTTGCCGCTGCATAATCAACACGGAATATAAAGTGTGCGTATCCATAGTCATAGTAATAAATGGGAAGCTCAACGGTTCCCTTTGACATTTTGAATGTCTCAGTGGGTATTGTAAAAAAATCTTTGCGTGATAATGTTTTCATGCAAACCTCCTTTTCGTTTATACATTGTCTAGTATCACATCAGTACTGTACTGATGTTCAATAATTGCATAGCGGTTAATCTGGTTAGTGCCTTCATAAATCTGGGTTAAGCGTGCATCGCGCAGTGCTTTTTCAACACCATACTCATGGTGTATGCCACTATCGCCCATGATGGCCATAGCTTGCTTACAAATTTCAACAGCCATATCTGAAGCATATACCTTGGCAATAGATGAAAGTGATTGGCAGGCTCTAAAGTGGGCACAACTACGCCAAATCGTCATTCTCACTGATTCTAATTTTATGAGCATATCAGCAAGTTCATATTGAATTTCTTTATAGTCTATGAGTTTTTTGCCCATATAGTAATTGTGATTACAAAAGTGTAGTGCTCTTTCAAAAGCACCACGAGCATGACCAAGTGCCATTGCAGCAACAACAGGACGGGAATAGTTTAATACATTCTGATTCAGGGCCCATCCACCTCTTAGTTTCCCAACAATATTTCTTCTGGGAACAAAGACATTGTCAAATATAAGTTCACTTGCATCAGCTGCTCTCTGACCCATTTTCTTTTCACGCCTACCTGCGCTAAAGCCTTTCATACCTTTTTTCACTAAAAAGCAAGTCCATGAATCCACCTCTTCACCTTTTATCTTTGCAAATATAGTAACCTGATCAGCAATTGCCCCATCAGATATGAACACTTTTGTGCCATTGAGAAGATAGCCACCGTTAACAGGTGTTGCCGTTACCTGAATATGTGCATCTTTTGCACCAATGCTATCTTCAACATCGCTTCCTGCTTCAGGCTCAGTGATTGCAAATGCCATGGTTGTGGGCTTACCAAACCATGCTCCCTTGATGTACATAGGGAGTAAAAATTTTAACCATGTAGGTATATGTCCACTCAAGAGAAGTGGTGCCACACCTAAATGATGAGCTAAGAGCAATAGTGCAAGCCCCCCGCATTCGGTTGCAAATTCTTCGGCAATGACGGCAACCTGTAGGGTTGTACTGCGTAAGTAAGGCATGAGGGCTGCAGTGCCAAACGGAAAAGGCATGATGATAGTCTGGAATCCCCAGCGAGTTGCTTCGTTTATCAGTGGTTGTGGATCAAAGTCATACGGGTTATTGTCAACTACAGGTGCAAGTGGTCGTATATATAGCCTGGAAAATGTTTTTGCCTTTTTGCGCCATTTTTGTACTTTTCGTGGTAATACTGTTGTATCATAATCCCACAGGCTCTGATATTTGCCATCAACCAGTAATTTTCCTAAAAGAGGTAATGATTCCTTAGAATATCGTAATGACAAATAGTTATCAATATACATGCTATTCCTCCATTTCCATCTGTGCTATATATTGTTTCATAAAGAATGGTGAACCACCAACGCTTAACAGTGTATTACAATCTCTGAATTTTTTCTCTATACCAAAGTCTTCCATGTAACCGTAACCACCAAATACCTGAAGACAATCTGTAACAGCCTGACTGCAAAGGGTGGTAGCGGTAAGCCTGGTTTGGGCAGCATGTTTTAATACTGCTGAACTATCGACCAATTCAAATGTAACAAGTGCTCTTTTTGAAGCTTCAATATTGGCTTTAGCATTTCCAAGAAGCATCTGCACCGATTCAATGTTTTTTATCAAACCTCCACGCTGGTAGCGCTCACCAGTATATTCAATTGCCTTTTGATATGCACTGTATGCTACGCCTGTTGCGATGGCTGCTAATCCAAGCCAGAAATATGCAAGTAACATTTCAATTGTATGGGTATCAGCAGACATCCTGTGTGTAATTTTTGAGTTAAAGCGGGCACGGTAGGTTAATCCTCTGATACCATGTGTTTTAATAGTTTGAAGAAGTATAGTATCGGTATTGTTAAAGTAGATAGATTGCCATCCCGTTGATTCAGGTATGCACACTATTGCATACTGAGGATTGTACCCATATCCCATACTGGTATGAATGAGATAGTTATTTTCCATTGTGTAGTTGATTGGTATCCGTGATGGGTTACACAATAAAGAATAATATGGTGGGAACAATCCATCATAGAGTATTAACAACGGATAATGATAATCGGTTTCCATGTTATTGCGAATTAAAATATTAGCTGCTATTCCCTGGATGTGTACCAGAAATGCAAAAGAAGCGCATGTTTTAGCCAATGTTGCAAGCATTATAAGGGAGCTTTGTATAGCATCGTTTGAATCGATTGTTTGCTTACCCCATACACCATAGTCATAACCTGGTGCGCTTGCGTTTGCTTTTGCGATAATACCGATAGCACACGCTTCATCTACCAGGGATGGTAATAGCGTAAAATTGCCATCGGGATGGTGTTCGTCTATGTAGTGTAATAAACTCTTTTTACAGAAGTTTGCAGTTAATTGTTCAAATTCAGCAATAGTGGCCTGCGAAAGCGTATCCATGGTATACTTTCCTCCAAACTACTAGTATAATATAATATTATTGGTCTTGATACTATCATATTATGCTATTGTTGTCGACTTGTGTTATAACAGTGGACATGGTAAGACAATATTACTTTATTACAATTAATGGTGCGAATTTTTACAACCCTCTTTAAAAGAAGAAGGAGTTTTGCCTGTATATTGTTTAAATATTTTGTTAAATGTTGATTTTGAATTGAAACCAACATGATATGCAACTGATATGATGTTTGCATCTGGATGCATTGAAAGTATATTTTTGGCTTCTTCAATCCTATATTTGTTTACAAAATGATTGAACCGCATATGGCAGTATTCATTTAAAAATTGTGATAATTGATGGGGGGTTACATTGAGTTTATAAGACAGACTTTCAAGATTAATCTCCGGGTCTAAATATAGCTTTTCATTCTTCATTATATTTAAAAGCTGGTGATGTAGATATTCTTTGTTAATATTTGATAAATAATTTCTTTCATATTTCTTATTTCGTATAGCGTCGGCTATTCTGTGGAATAACAATGGGAATCGTCTGTTAGTCAGAAAAAGAATTACTATGACAGCTATGGTCATATATCCTGCAATTGCATAGTAATGGTTCTTTTTTGTAATAAGCCATAGCAGTACGGGTATAGGAGTTGTAATGTTAATTGATTCAAGAATTAATGTTAAATATAAGCCTTTACGTATTTTGACATCATTAAAAACTTTACTGCATTGATAGATAAAGTAAAGCTGATAAAGTACAAACAATATACCACCTAAAAAAAGAAGAATACTGAAAACATTAATACTCTGGGAATAAATAGAAGAAATAATATTTTCTTTTACATGTGTAGGTGAAAGATAATAAATCAATTCTAAACAAAATATAACACTTGCTGGCAATAGATGACTTAGTAAATGAATAGATATTGTCAGGGTATTATGTAATAAGGAATAGTAGTATAAATAATTTAGTGGTCCTATTGCATAGATAGATGTTAAATAAAATATAAGCGATAGTTGTTTTTGAAGGCCATCTGTTGCCATAATAGCATGGTTATACAGAATAAGAGCCACATCAGCCATAACAATGGCGGTAAGGTAATCAATTTTTGTACGACGAGCCCTTCCAGCAATTTGTTCAACACCATGGAGTAAGGTGAAAATTGCTCCAAATATGATGATGTTAAAAGATACATTCATAATGAGCAAACAAGCCCAGAATCAAAAGAATAGTAATTAATTTTATTATGTAAAAGTAACAAGACGTATATAATCCTTATCATTGAGATGTGCAAAAAATGCAAAAGGTTTGGTTTTAGGTAATTGCGCAAATCTATCACCCTTCATTAATAGTAAACAAGAATTATACATAAGTTCTAATATTTTTATTATTACCAGTGTTTGCATCTGTTGCAATATGCCTGATTTAGCAATATCCGGTAAAGATATAATGTCAAATAAAACATCTGAGATCATGTCAAGATCACATCCACCAAACTGGAAAAAAATATTTTTACCAAATGCCAATTGATGATACATATTATCCATTTTAGGAAGAAGTGGAGTATGTGGTGAAGAAAATGTGCTTTTTATTTCAAAGCTTGCATAAGCAGAAGCTAATATTATTGATGGAATAAAATATTCATCATCGGGAGTATCAATTAAAAGTGTTATTGTCTGTATTTGTTCATCTTTAAGTTTTGAAGTATAAAGTGTTAGTGTATTCCCCAATTCATTTGTCATATAGTGTATAATTTCTTCTTCATCTATATGTAAAAGATCTTTTATACACAAAATAACTTCATGGCTTACATTTCCTGATATTACTTTTTCATACCACTCTTGAAACACTACTACAAAAGGATTGTCTCTGACATTGTGCACCGTTTTACCTCCTGTTAATCATAGTATACCATGCTGTTAAGATACTATAGTATTCTTGTAAAAATCTTATAGAATTTCTTAAAATCAATACTATTCATCAATTGTATAAAATTTTTCATCAAATTCAGGCTTATTTTTGTAACGTTCCATATAATATGTTGGTGCAATATCTAAATGCTCAAAAATAAGTGGATTAACCTCAATACCAGCCTGATGTAAAGCCTTTACGGTTTCTTTTGGATCAGGGGGACAACCTTTAACAGGAATTGCGTTTATGCTGGTATTATTTTTATGCAAATTTACCATACATTGGCCAAGCAAGATGGTATATTTTTTTTCTAATGAGGGTTGCATCTTTTTGCCTGTGAGTACTTCAACATCATTCCATGGTTTTCCCTGCCATGCAAAGGTTATGGCTGTTAGTACCGCACCGTTGAGTGCTGCACAGTAGGTGCACATGGTACTGTCGTATTTTGGATAGGACAGTCCCTGTACACCCATTTTTTGTAATTTTTCTGGTAATGTTCCCTCTTTGTTGTAAGGAAAAGTATATTCATGGAATGAAGCAAGAGCATCAATTGATTCACCAACCACAGCAACATCTGAAAGATCTGGTTTTCGTCCTTTGTTTTTGGATGCCATATCAAGATAAGCAATGGTAGCTGGATCATGACCCAGTACTCTGGTACCTACTAAATCAGCTGAAAGGGTATCTTCTGAAGCAATGATGATATTGCTTTTACGTGGTTTACCGTCAAAACTTGGACCACGCTCCAATGTAAATATGCCGTCGATAATGGTAGCTCCCTTGGGTAGTAGAGTGTATAATCTGGAAATCATGTAATGAAGATTTTTATTTTCATCAGGATTGTGAAATTTTTTACGTGAAGGGATATTCAATAATCCTTTTAAATTTTTAAGTCCAAGGCTTACAACAGTTTGAGCATGAGTTTTTAAAACGGGAATGTTTATAAGAAAGTCACTATGCAATGCATCTGTATTGAGGCTTATATCAATATCATTATCAAATGCAACTTTCTCAAAAGGTCTATCGAATATATTTATAACTTTTACACCGTAACGAGTGGCTAATGAATAATATCCTAAATATTCAAATGCGTGGTTAGCTGTTTCCCTATCATTAGGTTTAAGTGTTACTATGCCTTCACCTATGGTTATATTGTTAACACTGTAATCCTGCAACAGTTCTACAACTTCAAGCAATACAGAAGATGTTGTAATAACGCCCCATTTAGGGAAAGGAACCTTTGCCCAGAAAACAATGTTTGGTTTAATAAAAACTTTATCAGTTGGCTTTAAATTCTTGAATGCTCTGGAAAGTTCTATAGCTTTTTTAATACTTCCCTTAGCATTGTATTGGGTTAGAGCAACAGTATGTTTCATGGTAAACCTCATGTATATTATAGAAAATTTATATATTAGTTATGCCCCAACCCTGTTATTGTGGTAACTATCGAACATATTTAAAGTTGTCAAGTATAAATAAATATTGTTACAAAACAATAATGGGATAAGTAATATTATGTTTATTTGTTGCAAAAAAATTTATATAAATCAAAATGTGTTTATCATATTTTTTTGAAGGTGATAATTATGTTAAAAAAAGTTCTTTATGTGTTGTATCAGCCATATAAATGGGTTGTATTTTTACCCTTTCTGGTTATATCAACGTTGTTTTTTGGCTTTTTAACCATTATTCTTGTTCCCTTGACAAACCCTAAAGTAGCCAGTTATATATGTGGTGCTCTATGGTCAAGACTCAATGGATATATGACTCCTATGCTGGTTAAAGTACATGGAAGAGAAAATATTAATCACAGACAGTCATACGTTATTGTATCAAATCATCAAAGCCATTATGATGTATTTGTATTATATGGGTGGTTGGGTATAGATTTTAAATGGGTTATGAAACAGGAACTCAGGAAAGTCCCTGGTCTTGGTATTGGTTGTGAAAAAGTTGGACATATCTTTATTGATAGATCAAACACGGAAAAAGCATTGGCATCACTGAATGATGCAAAGAAGAAAATTGTTAATGGAACTTCGGTAATATTTTTTCCGGAAGGTACCCGCAGTAAAGACGGAAAAGTTAAAGAATTTAAAAAGGGTGCTTTTAAAATGGCATTTGATTTGGGGCTTCCGATATTGCCGGTAACTATTGTTGGAACATCAAAAATTTTACCGGCGCATACAATTAATTTATTTCCTGGAGTAGTCCACCTGTATATTCATAAACCTATAGATATTAATAAATATTCTGAGGATAAAATTGAAGAATTGATGGATACTACTAAATCCATCATGACTTCTGTTTTAGAAAAATAATTGCTATACGCTGATCTTTATTTATGCTCACCAAATTATATAAAATGCTACATTGTAAATGGCTTATTTCATTATATTTTATTATTCTTTTCATATTTGAAAAAAATTACTAAATAATCACGTAATACTTTTTTTATATTTTTCTTTATAATTTGAGATACAATTTATATTGTTTCGTATAATTTTTATTGAATAGTTTCATTGTAAAATATTTTTAGGGGTTGAAAATGAAAAGACAGGTAATACAGATAATTTCTTCTATACTTTTATTACATTTTACCAGTTTTGTATTTGCAAAAGAAAAGAACATACTATCCCAGAATCCAGGAGAACTTACGGACACCGATATTATTGTAAGTCAGGTTAGTAATGATACGGGTAATAATACACCAGATACCATGAATCAACCAAATGGGAATAACTGGCCAACACCATATACACTGGTTGCTTTTATTGGCATTCCGATTGGTACGTTAGTATATGGGATGGCTACTTGGAATTGGGGTGAAGAAGACGGTTTCCATGTTCGACACGAAGGTTTTTTTGGCCAGAATACAGCAAATGGTGGTGCTGACAAAGTTGGTCATGCTTTTTCACATTATCTGGCATTCAGGATTTTGCATAATTATTATGATTGGTCAGAAAATGGTAAAAATACGAAGTGGTTTTATTCAATTACAACAGCAGCTGCATTGGGCCTTATGATAGAAGTAGGTGATGCATACACCAGTGAATATGGCTTTTCTTATGAAGATTTAATCTCTGACCTGTCAGGGATTACCCTGGGGATAATACTGGAATATTCACCAACATTAGATTCACTCATTGGTTATAGCTGGCAATATGTACCTACTTCTCGTTTTTACAAAAAACAAAATGAAAAACCCATTAACTTTACTACTGATTATAATGGAGCAAAATTTGTACTCAATTTCAGATTGGCAGGTCTTCAAAATTTAGGATTGAAACTGCCAAAATTTTTACGGTATATTCAGTTTGATTTTGGTTATTTTACGCGAAATTATCGCAGCGGGAATATAACTGATGAGGGGCCATATAGAAGCCTGTATTATGGTGTCTCATTGAACTTTATGGAAATAGTAAAAGACTTCTTTGATAATCCTGAAACACGCGCTAGTAGAATTTTACAGCAACCTTTCAAATACTATCATATACCCGCAGGCTATCATGAAGATTATAAGTTATAATTGCAGCAAGGTGGTGTGTACTATGTAAATATCAGGGGATGTCCCAAAAGTCGTTTCGATACAAATTTAGTAACGTTCATTGAGTAATTTTGCCAGATTTTGTGGCAAAATTGTATCGTAATGAGCGAGTATTACGATATAATGTTTGTAAAATTTACTCAACGACCTCTTTTGGGACAGTCCCTGTAACAATTAAGCTATGATTATGATTATCTTTGCGCTTTGAGCTCTCTGCTATCAAACATACATACGTGCTCGCGCAAAAAAACGCTGAATAAAAAAGTAGTGCATTATTACATCACAATTTCCCCACATTAAACATATTCTCATTAATTGCTGGATTATTGTATTGCAGATTTGTGATGGTTACTTCGGTTCTGCCTAAGTTAGCCCCTTTTTTGTCCAGTCGATACATAACAGCTTTATACGGTGTAATGATACCATCAACCTTTTTCAGATTATAATTAATCAACCGCTTGTATAGATATCCTTCATAGAAAATATCTATACGTACAGCAAAATACTGAAATTCACCTGATTTGATAATGAAAAATATTGCCTTATCGTAGATACTTTTGCCAGGTTTTGGTTTTGCTTCTACCTTATAACAGGGAAAACCTTCAACAGTTTCTTCTCCCATCAGTGTATATTCGTAGTCATCAATATTTCGTGATCGCAAATCTTCATAGAAGATATGTGAATTGACAAATGCACCACTGCGGTCACCGGATGATATGCGCTTTACTTTTCCGTTAGACATCTTAACCCATTGCATATCTTCGCCTGTTTTATTGGTATGTGTCAATACCTTGGTAATATCGCCACCGGGCTCTTCTTTAACTACTGCAAGTACTTTGTCATTCTGCCCAACCTTCATAGCCATCATCTCGATGGTGCGTGTTAAGGTATCACCACCTTTGTAAATTACCATTGTTGCTTTACTTATTGCAGTTCTGGGTTCAGGCAGAGCATCTGACTTTTCCATTATTTCCCTGCCTGTCATTGCATACACAATAACTATCGCCACACAAAACACAGGTAACAAAC
>ERZ795060.1504-NODE-1504-length-27218-cov-6.759784_pt1 | contig 27218 bp, 16 predicted proteins | sample MGYA00375144_ERZ795060 | MGnify/ENA primary metagenome ERZ795060 (study PRJEB30189, sample SAMN05720157) | activated sludge metagenome | isolation source: anaerobic digester from wastewater treatment plant | place: Japan | collected 2015-05-15 ...
CCCAGGCCGCCCATCCCCCCGGGAGGCGCGGCCATGGGAGGCGGGACAGCCATTTCGGCTCGCGCTTCGACCTCCGCCATCAGATCTCGCCTCAAGGACATGCCCAATTTCATGGGCGCGCCCACGATAATCTCCGGCTGCTGGATTCCATCCACGAAAGCTCCTCTCTTGTCCACAACGGCGCGGCCTCGTGCCCCGGATTCGCCTAATCGCCGGAAATTGAGTCCCGTCCCCCCGTAACGGTCCACCGGCACGTTCGGCACGGCGTAAATGTAGTAAGACGTTTCACTTTCCACCCTATCCTGATCTTCGTCTCCCCCCTGCAGCGACGGAGGTTGGATGGTATCCATTTCTCTCTCCACCCTGCGTTCCCCATTCGCGAAATACCACCGCGTGTCTGCCTGTCCATTCACGGCCATGATCTGGAAATACTCAGCCGGGCCTTGGATGTCATCGCTGGTATTGAACTTCCCGTCCGGCCCCGCGCTGGCGACGGCGACCCGCCGGTCCCGGAAATCCACCCGGTAGGGAACGCCCCAGGGATCCACTGTCTTTACCGCGTCCGGCGGCAGGTTCAGCGAGAGGAGCAGCTCGTCCACGTCCTGTTCCGGCGTGTTCATGGGCAGGGAGGTTTGCCGCAGGTAATTCTGCAGGTTGTACACCTCCTGCCGGGCCTGATTGATTTTCGTGCTGCCCGTGAAGATGTTGAGGGCGTAGGCAGAGCGCGCGTCCAGTTTGGAGAGCAGCGCCTTGGACAGATTGGCGTTCTTCTCGTATTCGACCGCTGACAGCCGCACCACCTTGTCCAGCGCGTAACCGTGGATTTCCACCTTGGGCTGCAGCAGTTCCTTCTCGATGGCGAAGAACACCTTGGCCAGGCCCGGCTCCTTCTCGCTCAGGCTGTACACGCTTTCATCCACGATGTGCAAGCTCATCGCCGCCCGCACCGGTTCGCCCGCTCCGCTCCGCACCGCCACCCGCAGCCGCACCGGCTGCCCCGGCTCGTATTGCTCCTGGTCGGAGGTGATTTCGATCCGCAGGTCGTCGCTGCGCAGCACCACCACCTGCCGCGTGTCCCGCACCAGGTTGCCATCGGGCCGGATGACGTAGGCACTCAACGCCAGCGTCCCCGCGAGCGCATTGTCCAAGGGAACGGCCAGCGCGGCGCGGCCGTCTTTCAACGGAAGGGTTTTAGTGAGCACGGTCTGCCCGTTTTTGATGATGTCCAGAAATACCGTTTCCCTTTGAAACGCTGGCGAAAGCACGGTGAGATTCATGGCCTGCCCCACCGTATAGACGCCCTTGTCCACCCGCAACAGCAGGCTTTCCGCCGCGCTCTCCGTCTCTAAATCCTTGACCAGTACCGCCCGCCGGCCGTCTTCTTCCGCCGTGATGGTCAACACCGGCATATCGGGCCGCGGGAGGGCCACGTTTTGCGTCAACGGAGCGCCGGGAGTGGATTCCACGGGTTGGGGAATAAGCATCACAGACGCGATGCCGTTCTCATCACACTGCAATTCCACGGATTTGGGCAGGAACCGTGAATCCACCCGCAGCTTCGGCTGGGCCACGCTGCCGTCGGGATGCGAGGCCACCAGGAAAATTTCATTCTCCACCCCGGGGACCAACTGGCCGCTTTCGGGGATCGCGTCCACCTGGATGGGATCCACCGCCACGGGAAATGTATGGATCTTCTGTTCCTCGTGATCGGCGCTGTCCCGCACCCGCACGTCGAGCTGCACGATCGTATCGCCCTTGAACAGCGGCTGGCCCACAAGTTTATCCGGGATGGTGAACGAAAACTCGCCGCGCCCCTCTTCATCGGTCTGGATGTTTACCGTTTCGAATTCGTTGAATCCCACGTCGAAGCAATTGGCGGTGATCTTCACGTTCGCTCCCGCCACCGGCTTGCCGAAAAAGTACCGTGCTTCCACGCCCCCCTTCACGGATTCGCCCGGCGCGTAGAAGGTACGTTCCGTGTGCACCGCCACCCGGAACTTGGGTAGCACGTATTCATACACCTGCGCGGTCTTCTCGGTGACTTCATTGTCCAGGATGGCTTTGAAGCGGTATTCGCCCTGGTTGACGTCGTCCGCCAGCTGAAAATCGGCCGCCACGATGCCGAATTCAGAGGTGGTTTTGGTCTCCTTGAAGACCTTGTTGCCTTTGCCGTCGTACACTTCCAGCGTCACCGGCTTCTCCGCCAAGGGAACGCCCGCTGCCTGGTTGACGGCCAGCGCCCGGATGTGAATCAACTGCCCCGGTTGATAAACCGGCTTGTCCGTCGTGAGGAAAATACGGGTACCGGGGACGATCTGCACTCCTGAGGTCACTTCGTCCTTTCCGTAAGCCGATTCGATCGTCACCGCCAGCGTCCGGCTGCCTTCCAGCGTCTCCGGCACCGCGAACTGGATGTCCGCGTTGCCCCGCTCGTCCGAAACCGCTTCCGCCAGCGTGACCGCCTCGCCGCCTTGGACGGGAAGACACCGCGCGGTGATGGCCGCCCCCGCTACCGGTTCGTTGCCCGGAGCACGGGTCACCACCACCCGCAGAGCCGCCTGACTCCCGCTATGCCATTGCGGTTGGCCGATCACATGGACGTCTTGCGTTTGGTGGGTCCTGCCCAGCCGCTTCAGCCAGGTATGGCCCATCAGGTCGATCCGCACCCGGCACGTGTCGATTTCCGCACTCCCGGACGCGATCGGCAACGCCACTTGCTCCGCTTGACCGCCGGGAAACAGCACCAGTTTTTTCTCCATCCGCGCCAGCGGCTGGTAGCCGTCGTCCAGCAAGGTCACCACCAGGTCTCCCATGGCTTGGATTTCCGCTGAATACCGCAGGGGAAGCGTGATGAGAAGTGACTCCGCCGTCCGCTCTGTCTGGATTTGGTCCTTGTCCAGCGTGATTTCGGCATGGCCCGCCCCTGGCGCCAATACGGCGAACCACAAAATCCATACCGGTAACGATTTCATCATGACAACCTCGAATCGCGTATTAGGAACAGCCTTAAACCTCTTCACACCGATCACATCACGCAGGATCCACAGAATATTGATTCTTCCGCCCTTTCAGGGCTTCCCTCACCCTGACCCACTCCCAGAGGGAGAGGGAAATGAAAAGGAGGGATTGTTGTTGGACTCATCCCAGGGCAACGCCCTGGGCTAGTTTCTTCCGCGCCTTTGGCGCTCAAGGATTGTTCATCCATCGCAGTCTAAAAGGTTCATCATACGGATTAAGGAATATCTACTTTTTCCATCTCCCCGAAGATGATTCATTCGCTCAAGCTGATCGCGCCGCCCTTGCCTGGATCAACCTTCAACTCCGGCAACAGATGTCCATCCAGGCCGGTGGGAATCGCGCTGAACTTCCAGGCCGCTTCCGGACGCAAGTGGTAGGTTTTGATCAGGATTTCGTTCCATCCCGCCTTCAGGGGCAGCATCACCGCGTATTGGTCTTTCTGGTAATCCTGATGCGTGATTTGGCCCCACACGGGAGCGTTGTTGCACCAGATCCGGATGCCGTCACTGAAGCCGGTTTGCAGAAAGATTTCCGCGTCCGTGGCGCTGTGGAGATAGGTCCGCGCGAAGGCGCTCGCCGGAGCCACGGTGTTCTTGAATTCTTTCTCCAGATCGATCTCCATACCCCGTTCCCGCCGCAATTCGTACCGTGGACTCGTTAGGGGCTTCCGCAACGGCTTGAGCCAGGAGGCAAGACGGAATCCCTCCCCTTCTTCAGGCAACGTCTCTGCCGGCAACGGCCCCATCAGCCACCAGGATTCGATGTAGAACGTGTCCCGTAAGGGATTTTCAACTAGTGCCAGCATCCGCGAGGCTTTCTGCCGCTCGGGATGCTGGTCCGGAAACTGCTCCATCACCCGCCGGCACCAGGCCATGGCCCGGTCCGGATGCTCCCGCCGCGTAATCTCGCAAAACGCCATCGCCAGCCGCGCGAACTCCAGGCTGCCCGGATACTTGGCCGCGTACACATCCAATTCGTTTTCGGCCTGTTGCACGGTCTCCGAACGGTTGAGCCATAACTTAACCAGTGACTCCCGCGCCTGCCGGCAATAAGTTTCTTGATCCGGAAAACGCTCGATCATCCGCTGATACGTCCGGGCCGCGGTCTCTGTGTCGCCCAGCGCGCGGTACGAATCGGCGATAAGGATCAACGCCAGCGCGATCCAATAAGTCTCACCGGAATGTTGCTTCTCTACATCCTCCAGCATCACGATGGCGCTTTTCAGCAATGTCTTCTGATCCTCTCCGATTTTGGTGAACGCGGTGTTGTAGAGCTTCAATCCGGTGCGGAACAACTCTTCGGCTTTTTGATTCCCGCCCGCTTCCTCCGGTTTCGCTGCCAGTTTCGCTTCGGGCTGAGCCTGGAAGGCCCGGACCGGGCGTCCCGCCGCCAGCGTTTCGGCATCGGTGGGAGACGCCAGACCAGCCCTCCGCCTCGTTGTCACCCCCAGCGCAGGCGGATCGGCCGGCGCGGGAGCTTCCGGGAGTGGTTCCATCGCGATTGGCGGCGCGGCGGGAAGATCTACGGCGGGAGAAAGCGCAATCCCCGCTGCCGCTCGCTCGGGAACCGCCTCTTTCTGGATGGGAGGCCGAAGGGAAACGGAATTCTGCCAGGTATAGGGATACACCCCGGCCAGCAGCAACAAGAACGAGGCCGCCGCCGCCAGTTTCATCCACAGGCGCACACGGACCCGCCGCTCCGGAATCCCTATCCCGAGAGTGGAATCCGCCCTCGATGCGGCAGTCACTTTCCTCTCCAGCCAGAGGGGCACGGCCGGATCTTGAAATTTTCTCAAGATAGCATGCGCGCGTTGCACCTCGTCCCATTCCGCCGCGCAGGTGGGGCACGCTGCCAGGTGGATCTCCAGCTGGGCGGCTTCCTCCGGAACCGGCGGTTCATACAGCCGTTCCATCATCAACGCGCGCGCCGTTTTGCATCGCATCATCCTTCGATCCCTCTTTCTTTGAGCCCGCGCCGCAGCGCGAGCAACGCGTAATGCATCCGGCTTTTCACCGTGTTGGCTGGGCAACCCAGCACCCGGCCGATTTCTTCAAAAGTCAAATCGGTCTTTTCCCGCAGTAGCAAAACTTCCCGCTGCGCCATGGGTAACGATTGAATCACCTCGTCGATGGCCTCCCGTACCTCGCTCAGGTAACTCGCCTCCCGCGGGGACCGGTCCGGGCTGGGGAAATCGTGGATCCCCGGCACTTCGGAACCGTCCTCCCGGCCGGGAAACAACAGGATGATTTCCGCGCTTTTCTTTTGGCGCATGGCGTCGATGCAGGCCGACCGGGTCAGAGTGAATAGCCAGGTCGTGAACTTGGCCGTAGGCTGATAGCGTCCCCGGTTCCGGATCAGGCGGAAAAAGACGGTCTGAAACACATCATCCACCTGGTCCGATGCGGTCAGGAACAACCGGATAAACGCGTACACCGATTGTTTATGCCGCTGAAATAATTCCTCGAAGGCTTCCGCCTCGCCCCGGGCGTAGCGCTGCATCACCTCTTCATCCGAACAGGCCGGCAGATCCTTGCTCTCTTCCGTGATTGGTTCCATGACCGTATTTTGCATGTTATGGGATGTAACGCCGGGAACTCCAAACGGTTTTATATCTTCCGGAAATTTTTTGACCGGATTAAGGGCCGGGCGGATAAAGATCCCGGATGGATCATCCACTGTTCTTCCGTAGGCTGTTTCTTTTTAAAGATTATTATTGATTACGTATTACTGAATTAATAAGATAGGTTGAAGATTGAAGATAGGGTCTGTTTGTCAATCCTCTTACCAGACTTCACGGAATGGCTGTTGTCCGAATGGGAGATATTGCCAATGAACCAATGGATCATCCAGGCTGGAATCGTGTTCGCGTTGCTCACTCCTCTTTCCGGCTTTGGTCAAGAGAAGGCTTCCCCCTATTTCCAAATCCGGGTGATCGACGAGCAAACCGGCCGAGGCGTACCCCTGGTAGAGCTGGAGACCGTGAACAACATCCTCTACGTGACCGACAGCAACGGCATTGTGGCATTCTACGAACCGGGACTCATGGACCAGACCGTGTTTTTCCATGTCCGCAGCCATGGTTACGAAATCCAAAAAGACGGTTTCGGCATGGCTGGCGTGCGGCTCCAGACTAAACCCGGCGGCAGCGCCACGGTCCATATTCAACGCCAAAACATCGCCGAACGCCTGTACCGCATCACGGGACAGGGAATCTACCGCGACAGTGTCTTGACCGGCGCGCCGGTCCCCCTCCGCGAACCGGTGCTCAACGGCGGCGTCCTGGGGCAGGATTCCGTGCTGCCCGCCCTGTACCGGGGACGGATCTATTGGTTCTGGGGTGATACGAACCGCGCCTCGTATCCCTTGGGCAATTTCCGCATGTCAGGTGCCACCTCCGAACTGGTGGCCAAGGGCGGTTTGCCTCCCTCCCAAGGGATCGATCTGAACTATTTCGTCAACGAAGACGGATTCTGCCGCCCGTTGTGCCCGATCGTGAACGAGGGCTTGATCTGGATCGACGGGGTGACGGTCCTGAATGACGAGAGCGGGCAGGAACGCATGGTGGCCCGGTATTCCCACCTTCGAAAGTTAGGTGATGTGCTGGGGCAAGGATTGGTCCGGTTCAATGACGATACCCAGACCTTCGATAAATGGCTGGAGATCGATCTCGCGAACCAATGGCGGCTGCCCCGGGGACATGCAATGCGGTCTCCTGACACCGAAGATCAATATGTTTACTATATGATCGCCTACCCCGTCGTGCGCGCGCGGGCGGATCTTGAGAGCCTCGCCGATCCCAACGCCTACGAGGCCTTCTCCTGCCTTGCCCCTGGGGAAACCTTCCGGAGCCGGAATTCCGTGCTGGAACGCGACGCGCAAGGCCGCCCGATATACGGTTGGAAGAAGAACACCGATCCCGTCGAAGCCAAGGAAGAACAAGAATTGATCCAACACGGCTTGCTCAAGCCGGAAGAGGCGCATTTCCTGCCCCGCGACGTGGAATCCGGCGAGCCGGTGGCCATTCATTCCGGTTCCGTCTATTGGAACGCGTACCGGAAGCGGTGGATTCTCATCGGCGTGCAAATGGGCGGGAAATCGTCCTTTTTAGGCGAAGTCTGGTACTCGGAAGCGGACACACCCACCGGCCCCTGGCGGCGCGTCCGCAAGATCGTCACCCATGATCAATACACGTTCTACAATCCCGTGCACCATCCTTTCTTTGATGAGGATGGGGGACGGTTGATCTACTTCGAAGGAACCTACTCGCGCGCCTTCTCGAACGCCCCATCGGCCACGCCGCGCTATGATTACAACCAGATCATGTACCGGCTGGACCTGGCCGATCCCCGCCTGCGGCTGGAAAATCCGTGAGAATCCATCACCCGGCTCTAAATCTGTGTCAACTTGAACGCAATGAACAGGAGGAGAATCCCCCCCAGGACTTGCACCGCCTTGCCGAAACAACTCCGCAGCCACCGGCCTAAAAACAAGCCGCTGAGGGTCATGACTCCCGCCGTAATGCCGATGATGATACTGGGAGTCCAGGGTGGGATATTCAACACCCCAAACGCGAATCCCACCGCCAGGGCGTCGATGCTGGTGGCCACGGAGAGGGAAATGAGATACCAGCCCCGCGAATAATCGGTCGTGGTTTCTTTCTCATCAGTACGCAAAGCCTCCACGAGCGCGTGAACCGCTACGGCTCCCACCATGCCCGACGCGATCCAATGGTCCCATGCCTGAACCCAACTCAACATGGTCCACCCGATTCCCCACCCGATCAGCGGCATGAAAGTTTGAAACAACCCGAAATGAAATCCCAGCCGGAACGCCTGCCCACTGAACCGGGGTTTGGAACCGATCCCCAACGCCACGGAAAACGCATCCCCTCCTAAAGCCAAGGCAATGACCATGATTTTCCAAAATTCCATGATGAATCAGCAAAAAACGTTTTAAATGATCAAGAAAGATTCTAAATATAATACATTAACATCTCATGGACACCCGTCTCGCGCACTTCGGCGAGATCGGCCAAGGTCAACGCTTCCAATCGCTGGCGGGCGAAAGCGCGCACATCGTTGACCACCATCTGCAGGCGTTTGATCGGCTCCTTGAGGTGATTCGGCTTGGAATCGGGATCCAACCGGTCTCCGGGCAGCAGGGGGCCTTGGATGGCTTGGATGATCTGTGCCACGGTGATCAGTGTGGCGGGCAGGCTAAGTTGGTATCCCCCTTTGGGACCGGGAGTGCTTTGCACCAAGTTCGCTTCCTTGAGGCTGCGCACCACGTGCTCAAGAAACTTCCGTGGGATTTGTTCCCGGCTGGCCAAGGTATGCAAACTCAACCGTTCTTCCGGACTGAGCGCGAGCGCCACCATGATCCGGAGCGCGTAATCCGTGGTTTTTGAAAAACGCATGGTGATATCCTTTGGCTTTTACCGTATTCCTTTGCCCGCTTTCCCCTGCTTACGGATCGCGGTGTTGGACCAGCCTTGCTCCGGCACGGGATACTGTTTGCGCCGAGGCCGTTTGTTGGTGGATGAAAACCATACCACCCCCGCCAGGGTAACCGCTAGAAGTCCTAAAACCGATCCAATGGCTAGCCATTGTGTCATTTTTAATTGAATCCTGTCTTCCCTGAATCCCGCTGATGGCCTCAAATTACCTAGGTTGGATATAGGAGATTGTAGCCGGATGTGCAGCCTCGAAAAAGCGCGCGGACGCCGCTGTTGAATCCCGCCACGGTGGGATCATCCGGCGGGGACCGGGATCACGGCGGCGGTCCGGCCTTGATCTATTTCCAAAATATGGGTGATGGCGGGGATCTGGTCCTCCGGATGATGCGTGACCAACACGATCCGGGTCCGTTCTCGCGCCAGACGGTCGAGTGCGCGCAAGAATTCCGCCCGTGATTCCGCGTCCAAACCGTCGCAAGGCTCGTCCAGCAACAGCAGGGCGGGATCATGGATCATGGCCCGCGCCAGCAGCGTTTTCCGCTGCTCCCCATACGACAGGCCGCGAAACAACCGCGTGGCGAGGTGGGAAATCCCCAGAATCCTCAGCCATTCTTCCGCCTTGGCCTGGTCTTTCTCCGTCACTTCTTGATACAAGCCGATGGAGGAAGACAAACCGGACAAGACCATTTCCAACACGGTGAGATTGTATCCATAGGTAGCCTGCAACACCGGCGTGACCACCCCGGTGCGCCGTCCAATTTCCTCCCTGGAAAGCAGGCCGCGGGATTGGAACCGGTACACCGCGCCGCCGTGCGCGGGCCACACCTCCCCCGCGATCAGGCGCAGCAACGTTGACTTCCCCGAACCGTTCGGACCCCGGATCAGCCAGTTTTCATCCGGCCGCATCCGCCAGCAGAGATCATGCAGGACTTTCTTCCCATCCAGCCATACCGAAGCGTTGTGAATCTCAATCAAAAACTCCCCATTGATTGGCGGATCCGATTTTTCGTGCCCCGTTTCCGGCTGGCGAGGGATCATTGAATGAGCCGGCGGGTGGCAACGATCATCCACCCGCCATGACCCTTGGCTTTGAATCCGTCCCTGTTTCAGGTACAACGCGTGGGTCAGCACCGGCGGGATCTCATCGGCCCGGTGGCTGGCGTACAGGATTTGCGTGCCACGCGCGGTGATTTGAGCGATCAAATCCAGCAGGGAGCGGCGTGTGTGGACATCCACTCCACCGCAACATTCATCCAAAAGTAACAAGCGGGGACGGGCCACCAACGCGCGGGCAATCAGGATTTTCCGCCCTTCACCCCGTGACAATTCCCCGATCCGCCTATTATACAAATCCTCGATCCCCAATTCCTGGAAGATCTCCTTCACCGCCTGACGTTGCTGAGAGGTAAGGGGCGAATACAGCCACGGTGTATCGAAAAAACCCGTCCCTACCGCGTCGGGGCAGGGCATATCCCATTCCTGTCGTTGATAAAGGTCGTGCAGTTCGGAGGAGACGTGTCCGATGTTTTCGCGGATTCCGACGGGGCTTTCCTGCGGGGTGCCGTTCCACGCGTAGAGACGCCGGCCCCGGCCGGGAACCGGCCAGATTTCCCCGCGCACGAGACGCAAGAACGTGGATTTCCCGGCCCCGTTGCCTCCAAAAATCCCCCAATTTTCTTTCGCGCGCAAACACCATGTAATATCGTGGAGCAAGATGCGGCCGCCGGCGGCCACGTCTACTCGCTCCAACTGAATCAGTCTGTCACCTTCTGCCGGCTCGCGCGATGGGTCCAACATGCTCGACAACCTTGATTTCTAAAAAATATTACCCTTCTCCTTCTACATTTAAACTCGCGGGTGTCCATCGGCAAGTACCGGCATGTTTTCGTATATCACTTCACTCGAATGCAGAACGACCTCAGAGCTTAATTCGTGGCCTGAGTATGGATGAGAACGCTTCACTTTTCCTCTCCTCCTCTGGGAGAGGGCAGGGTGAGGGTGGCCCTGAAAGAGTGAAATGCATCTTCTTTCTCTGCAAGCGGCAAAATTGCTACATTCCGTGATATCCGCGTATGCTAGTCATCCGGCTGGCAAGTACCATTAATCTTAAATCCCCTATCCTGGCAGGAAAGACTCAGGGTAAAAGCAATCCTTTATGACATCCGCTGTTTCATCCATTCTCCCGCCAACCGCCACAAAAACCACCCATTTCCGATGAGGTACCGCTTCCACAACCGCCCGGGTTCCTGGTACAACCGGTGTAGCCACTCCAAACCCGCGCGGCGCATCCATACCGGGGCGCGGGGAACGGCTCCCGAATAGAAATTGAACAAGCCGCCCACGCCAAGGCCCACCCGCGCGCCGGTTTGTTCCAGATGCCGGTCCAGCCAGAGTTCCTGCCGCGGGACACCCATGGCCACGAGCAGCAAATCGGTTTTCACATCCTGGATCAGTTGAATGATCTGATCGTTTTCATCAGGGAGGAAAAATCCGTGATGCGTCCCGCATATGTTCAGCCCTGGATATTGCGCCCCGATCCGGTCCCGCATTCGCTCCGCGATGCCCGGTTCACCCCCCAGGAGAAAAATCCGGAGACCGCTACCAGGCAATGCCCGGCAGAGGAGCGGAAAGAGGTCGGTGCCGTTCACATTGTCCCGCAACCGGTGCCCCAGCGCCCGCGCCGCCCACCGCATGCCGGTGCCGTCCGCGAAAAGGCCGTCGGCCCGCAGCAAGGCCTCGCGATAGGCACGGTCCGAATGCATCACGTTCACGCAATGCGCGTTGACGAAATAAAGCTTAATTCCTGGCGGGGGCGGCGGCGCGTACAGGATCCACGCCAACGCTTCCGGAAGAGTGGCATTGTGAATGGGCAAACCGAACAGGCACAGAGTCTCTATGGTCAAGACGGTGCCTCGTTCTCGGCCGATGGGTATCACGGCTTTCCCATACCCGGATTGGCTCCGGTGACAAGCACCACCTTGTCCTGCATCTGGGGATCGATCATGCCGGATCCTTGCCCGGATATTTTCACTGGATATTTTACATAATTTCATTCCACCTCCGCTACGATCAGGGAAAACGAGTGGGGCGGGAAAGTATAGGTCAGGCCGTCCGCCTGGCAGGATGTGGTTTTCTCCACGGGTTGAACCGGCGCGCCATCGAACGAATTGGCGGCTTTCAGATCCTCATGGAAAAGTTCATACACCTTGGCCTGATCCTTCAATGCGCCGGTTTGATTGACAATCCGGGTACTGAGGGCTTGCTCCGGATGGCGGTTGACGGCCGCGATGACGAGTTGTTTTTTCGCTGGATCGTAGGCGGCGCTGACATCGAGATAAGGCACGCCCTTGAATCCCGCCGCGTCGAAGGTGGGCGATTTCACGAAAATATCCAAGGCGTTTCCATGGCAATGCCGCGCGAAGAGCTGCAAGGCAAAATATATGGTGTGGAGATACAAGCCCCGCTCTTCGACATGGATGGGCGCCAGCACGTTGACCACCTGGGCCATGTTGGCCATTTTGACCGAATCGGCATGGCGGACAAAAGAGTTGAGGAATCCAGCCACCACCAGCGCGTCCTCGAACACGTAGGGTACCTCAAACTGCGCGTTGGCGCGGTGCCAGACATTGTATTCGTCGAAGGCGATGTAAATCGGCTTCTGGATATTGTGACGCAGGCGGGTTTCTTCGATCAGCGCGGCGGTGCGCTCGATACGCCGGTCCACGTTCACCGGTTGCGCCATGAATTCAAGGTAATTCCCGCGGCTGCCGACGTAGGTGTGCAGCGAGATGAAATCGATCTGATCCCGCAACGTTTCCAGCACCGTGCGGTTCCATTCCATCCAGTCCGCGCCGAAGTGGCTGGAGCCGGAGGCAATGAGCTGGATTTTGTTGTCCATCCACTTCATGAGTTTGGCCGCCTCGAGGGCGAATTTGGAGTAATCCTCGGCGTTTTTATACCCCATCTGCCAGGGGCCGTCGATTTCATTGCCCAACCCCCAATATTTCACGCCATAGGGCTCCTCATGGCCGTTTTGGACGCGCAGGTCGGCGTAATAGGTCCCCTTGGGGCGGTTGCAGTACTCCACCCACGCGCGGGCCTCTTCCCAACTGCCGGTCCCCAGGTTGACGCAAATATACGGCTCCGTCCCCACTTTGCGGCACCAGGCAAGGTATTCATCGGTGCCGATCTGGTTGCTCTCCACGCTTCCCCAGGCCAGCTCCACGCGGGCGGGGCGCTTCTCCCGGGGGCCGATGCCGTCCATCCAGTGGTAACCAGACGAAAAATTGCCCCCCGGCCAGCGGATGATGGGCATTTGGAGATCCCGCACCGCCTGGAGCGTGTCCTTCCGGAAACCGTCTTCGTCCGAAAGCGGATTGCCCGGATCGTAGATGCCTCCGTAAATGCAGCGCCCCATGTGCTCGATGAATCCCCCATAGATCATAGGATCGATCGCGCCGATGGTTCGTTCAATATCAATCTTGATCGTGGCGTCCTGCCCCGCGGCCGAAAACGCCCCCACTGCCAATAGCATCAGGCTCACACCGAGTACGCGCATGATCATGATTTCCTCCCGTTATGATGGACTTCAATATTATTTTATATATATTGAAAATCCTGTATTTCCGATGTTAATTTCTTCCCACCGACGAGGAAGCAATGTCAGGCCTTTGGTTCTAATTTCCCTTACCCCGGCCCTCTCCCGGGGGGAGAGGGGGCAGAAAAGACCCCCCTATTGTGCGCCAAGACGTTCATGATGAAAAACAGGTTAACCATGGGGAATTACGCTTCACTCAAACCGTCCTGACTCAACGACATTTCGTTTAGACGCATGCAATCCTTTTTGTTTCTATCATTTCGGGAGGGGGAAGACAAGATCCGGCCGTCGGGCGGCGGTGACCTCGTCCAGTTTGCGGACGGGCGTGGTGTGCGGCGCGTGCAAAACTTTTTCTGGATTTTCCTGATACTCCCGCAGAATTTCCGCGACGGCGTCCGCGAAGGCGTCCAAGGTGCGCTTGGACTCGGTTTCGGTAGGTTCAAACATGAGGGCTTCTTTCACAATAAGGGGGAAATACACGGTGGGGGCGTGAAATCCGCGGTCGATCAGGTTCTTGGCCAGGACCATGGCGTTCAAGCGGCCGAACCGCTCATGGTCTTTTAGGGTGAGAACAAATTCGTGCATACACTCGCCGTTTTTCGCGGGCGGGATCAAATCCCGGAGCCGCTGCTGCAGATACCGAGCGTTGAGCACGGCGTTGACACTGTTTTGCCGGATGCCCTCAAGGCCGTGCAGCCGCAGGTAGGCATACGCGCGCAGGTAAATCCCCACGTTGCCAAAGAAAGTGGATAACCGACCGATGCTCTTCGGCGATTCGTTGATGATGACATAGCGGCCGTCCTGTTTGTGGATCAGCGGTACCGGCAGATAGGGCGCGAGATGCTCCCGCACGCCCACGGGGCCGCTGCCCGGCCCCCCTCCCCCATGCGGCGTGGAGAAGGTCTTGTGCAGGTTGATGTGCACCACGTCGAAGCCCATGTCCCCGGGACGGACGACGCCAGCGATGGCGTTGAGATTGGCTCCGTCGTAATACAATAGCGCGCCCGCTTCATGCACCAACCGGGCGATTTCGAGAATGTCCTTCTCGAACAAGCCCAGCGTGTTGGGATTGGTCAGCATCAAGGCGGCGACATTGGAATTCAGGTGGCGTTTCAACTCGTCCAGGTTCACCCGGCCGTCCTCCGCCGAAGGAAGATCGACGGTCTGGTACCCCGCCATCGCCGCCGTGGCCGGATTGGTCCCATGGGCGGAATCGGGCACCAGCACGATGGAGCGGCGGTCGTTCCGGTCTTCATGGTACGCCCGGATCATCAGGATGCCGCACAGCTCACCATGCGCCCCCGCGCAGGGATTAAGGGTCACACGGTCCATGCCGGTCAACTGCGCGAGATCTTCCTGCAGCCCATACGCCACGCGCAATGTCCCTTGCACCAACGCGGCCGGCGATTCGGGATGGATATCCGCGAAACCCGGCAATTGCGCCATCGCGTCGCAGATTTTGGGATTGTACTTCATGGTGCACGATCCCAAGGGATAAAAACCGCTGTCGATGGAAAAATTCCGCCGCGATAAACGGGTGAAATGGCGGATCACCTCCGGCTCGCTAACATCCGGCAACAAAGGTGCGGCCGGCGCGAGACTCTCCGCGGGGATCCAGGTCTCGACCGGCGTGTCGTCCGGAGCGGACGCGGGAAACCAGGGGCGTCCCGGCCCGCCGTGATCCAGTTCAAACAATGTGGGTTCATACGCATCCAGCGGCATGAGCAGTCCCTTCGATCCGGCCAGGGTGAGTGTCTTGGCCTGATTGTAATGCCGGATGGAGGAGGGAAAAGGGATGAAAGGCCGATCCGCCACCCGAAAAATCTCAAAAAAACTCCCAGAATCACACGTGACTCCGGGAGATGGAGGAAAGTAGAGGGCTTAACGTATTATTGGCTGATTATTTGCTGATGGGGTTGGGATACACCCCGTTTTGATCCTTATCGGCCGGCAGGCGCAGATAGTCGGGCAGAACGCAGAGCTGTTCGCCGAGCTGACCGATGGCCCGGTAGGCGCCATTGAGTATTTCCAACGCGTCCTGAACTTTCCGGGGGGAAGGGAATAAATCACTATTCTGCATGCAGATTTGCTTCAACTTGTCCTTGGGGATACAAAGGCCGTAACGGCAGAATTGTTCATAAATAAAATACAACTGCTTCCGCGTAAAGGTGTCAGTTTCGTAATCCAACACTTCTTTGAAGGGGGTGAGCGCCTGCCGCCGGGCGTCCGGCGTGAGGTTGCTTTGCTCTTTGACCACCAACGCCTCTTCAAGAGCCAGCGAACGGCGCAAGTCGTTGATGAAATCCTTGGCGGACAACGCCCGTTTGCTCAGTTTTTGCCGCGAAAGCCCCAGTTCCAAGGCCCGCCGCAACACGTTTTTCTGGATGGGAAATCCCCAATGATTCCGGTAAAACCGCTCGTAATTCTCCTTCAAGAATTGCACGGTTTGTTTCAGATGGGCCAGCGAGTGGTTTTTCCGGGTGCGGGCATACGCTTCGGCCACTTGGCGGTCGATGCCTTCTTCCTTGATCAGATATTGCGTGATCTGGATTTCGGCCCGGCTCTGTGCCTTGCCCCGCCGCCGCAGCAATTTCCGGATAGTGCGCTTGCCGCCCATGAGATCCGATATCGCCAGCTTCCCGTTCGCCAGCTTCAACAAATTCTTCATGGTCTGGTAGGTGGCCCGGGCGGAGATATAATCCACCTGCTGCACGGTCGCGCCCAATTTGAGCAACAACTCGCGGCGGCGTTCGAAATCGGTCTTGCGTTGTTTGGAACGGATCAGATGATCCCGCAGGCGGGAGTAGTTGGCCTTGAGACGGTTGGGTTCAACGAAGTTGAGTTCCTCCAGCAACAACTCGGTTTTTTTATGCAACATCTCCAGGCTTGACTGGCTGACCAGAAACTCCAGATCGGCTTCGGTGAAGGGAGGCACCACCTTGCCCTGGTCCGCCAGGTTTTCCAAAAATTCGTATTTCCCGCGGCGGTCCACCGGCCACAAGTTTCCCCTCTGGGCGCGCGCGCTCGAGCGGGCTTTGACCTTGACCGTGGACAGAGTCAATTCCGCCGCATGGACAAACGATCCCACCTCATGGTACAAACTGATTTTTTTCCGGAACCGCTCGAGGGATTTCTTCCCTTCAAAACGGTCGAGCACATTCAGCCGCTGAGCCAATTCGACCGCGCCTTCCCGGTTGCGCTCCAGAACCCCTTGGAGGTAGGACAAATGCTCCCGCAACAGCAGACCGGCCATGTGCTCCCGGACATGGCGGCCCACCCGCCGGTATAACTCCTCCTGGCGGGGATTCTCCCGGATCAGGCTTTCCTCCGCCCGGAAAACGGTGTCCAGAACGGCCTTCGCGTCTTCGTCATGAGCGATCGGCTGGTGAAAAGCCAGGGGATTTTGCTCAAAATACTCATGTACGCTGGTTTTGGATTGAAGATACGTTCTATTGGGTTGGGACGCAATGGTTTCTAAGACTTTCCGGAAAACCGATACCCAACTTTCCCACGGCGTGATGTCCAGGCCAAAAGTGAGGGGAAATGAGGATGTTGACGCTGCACTTGTCTTTGCCATGAATCAACGCTGGCCTCCTTCTATTTGAACCTGGGGGCTCAAAAGGTGACTGAGTTAGTCATCTTCTCATCCCTATTTTATATAGATTATACTAAATTTAGTGATTAAGTCAACAATTAATCGTATGCACAAGCCTGATTTGCAGCAGGAGGTGATACCCATCGGAGAGGGAAAAACGGTGGGAGGATCAATAATTAAAACTTAAGATAAATATAATGTGGTACTTATGTTAAATTATGGTACGAGTAAAGCAAGAGGGCCAGATGAAATTTTTGAAATTTTTATTTTATTTCAATCGATTCATAAACGGCAATCCCATTTCGTACAGTACTTAATTAGTTTACCATTATAGTCATGATTGATCGAATATAATTCATAAAATAAGTGAAACTTAAAAAATATTCGAAGATCGTCCGGCTAGTACAATTCCCAGCCAGAGGCCAATGAGGATTGGATAGCTTGGTTGTAGAAAACGTAAATCCGTCCATTGAGGGCGTTGGCCGCCCCGGCGGTATCGATAATTACACACAGTACCGCCAGATCCGTATCGCCGTCCTGGTCAAAGTCGCCTTTTACGGCGTAGCGGGGTTCTTCCTCCAACGGCAAGGAAGCGGTCTGGGTGAATTCGCCTTGTCCGTCGTTTTCGAACACCCGCAAAAACGGGTCCAGGCGGGCCGCGCCGCCCACATTTACAATTTCTTGCACAGTGGCAATGATGTCCACATCGCCGTCCAGGTCGAAATCATCCACCAGCACGGCATAGGTCACTCCCGTCATGGGGATCGATTTCCACGGGGTGAAACGGGTTGAGCGGTTTTCGAATAAATTGATGGACGCGTTCGTTCCCAAGAAACTGGTCAACTGGTAGATATCGCCGATATTGCTGACAGCCAGGTCGTCGACTCCATCCCCGGTCACATCCCCCCGGTCCAGATCCCACGGGAAGAAATTGATATACTGGGGATTGATTTCGCCCAAGCCGGTCTCGCCTCCCGTGAAGATCGAAAGATTCATGTCCACAAAAATGAAATTGAAATTCGCGTCGAAATCGGTGGTTCCCTGGTTGATCCCGACGACGTCCATGCGGCCATCCTGGTTGTAATCAAAGGGCAGAAAGTTGACCAGGCTGCCCTCGGTGTAGCGGGGCGATCCAGCGGAAAAAAGTCCACGCCCCCGGTTTTGATAGTAATACAACCCGGCCTCGCTTTGGATGATCCTTCCGCTGACAGTATCAATACCCAATTCGCCATTGTTGCCCACCAGGAGATCGTGATCCCCGTCACCATCCAGGTCCACAATTTTCACTGAAGAGGGAATGCCGGCGATGGGTTGGTAGATCTGGATGAATTCTTCCACCTCGTCGGCAAAGAAAAAGATAATGCCGGATTCCGCCGGAGTGCCCAAGGAGTTCCGGTCCAGGTTTTGGACAAAAGCGGCGGCCATATCCAGATTCCCTGTGCCGTCCAGATCTCCAATGGCCACCGCCACGGGGTGCTTGCGTCCCTGGTCCAGCGGGATCTCCTTGATTTCCTTAAAATTACCACGGCCGTCGTTGTAGGCGATAGTAAGTGAATGGCTGTAGATATTGGCGGTGACCAAATCAGGACTGCCATCGCCATTGAGGTCTCCGCAAGCGAGGGTGCAGGAACGCAGTCCCGTGCCCAAGATGGGGCCCCACTCCAAAACAATTTCCGAATGAGCAGCAGACGGCATGAGCCATACCATACCTAAAATCAACAAAATCAGCGATTGAAAAGCAATCATGAGTAATCTCCCACGGAAAAAATTGGGTGGCATGCGTACATTTAATCAAAAACCTGTTGGCTTAATGTAGCCGAGATGTAACAAGTTGTCATTCCAAATTGAGTTGATGTCCAATAGACGTTACACTATGATTAGTAGAATGGGAACGAGGCCGGATCATGGGCGGGAGCACAAAGTGGGCGAAAAATCGTCTTTTACTTTGATCGAATTGTTGGTGGTCGTGGCGATCATCGGAATTCTCGCCCTCATTGTCCTGCCCAATTTTTTAAATGCCCAGATCAAGGCCAAGGTGGCACGCAGCCAAGCCGATATTCGTTCCATCTACAATTCAATCGTCACCTACCGGGTGGACCACAACGACATTCCTCCTTACCCCTTGAATGATGGCACCTCGATCATCATCCGTCCCACCCATTTGTCTGTGCTCAAATACCTGACCACGCCCGTGGCCTACATCGCCGCTGGTTCACTCTACAGCCCTTTCTCCAAATTCCATGGCTATTGGTATTACAATTGGGATTACTTTGTCAAAACCACCGGCTCCCCCCCCACGTGGTTTTGGAACAGCGAGGATCATCCCGAGCCGGCCCGCTGGATGGTCTCAACCATCGGCCCCAACGGGACCGAAAATCCCTATGAGGTGGTGAGCAACAACGTGATTTTATGGCTGGAATACCAACCTTCCAACGGATTGAACAGCCGTGGTCTCATTCAGCAACACGGTTTGTAGAACGGGCATTACTTGGCTCATCCGGCAAGTGCGTACCTTTTTCAGACTCCAGGTTCGCATCTCTTCGAAATGATCGACGAAAAACCCTTCTCAAAATCCTCTCTCCCTCTGGGCGAGGGGCAAGGTGAGGATTGCTCTGAAAGAGCGAAAACTCTCCTTTCACAGAAACCAAGCAAATCACAACGGTAATCAAATTGCAGCGGTCATTTTAACCCGGCGGATCCCATCTTTCCAATCCCCTTTCCCGCGAAATGACATTGCTGTTCGTGCAATAGGGTTTGGGAAAAATGCCTCAAAATTATTCATTCCGCCGGGAATCCTGGACACGTCTGGGCTTCCGGTCCGGATGCCGCCGGTATCCGAGAGGACCTCCGGAAAGGCGGAGGGGGGAAATAAGCGAGAAAAGCCTTATTTATCGCAGATTTTCGAACCCCCCGGCCCGTTTGAACCATAAAAATTCTGTATAGCATGAGTTTCGCTATTCTCTTTTTTCAAGCCGTATGCTACACTGTATTCATTAGTAGGAGTTATCTGTGATGCAGGTTTGATTCTTGGGATTGTCACAAGGATTCCTTTTCGGAATCCCCATTGACCACGGAAAAAATCGGCTTACTATTTATCCAAGATATCGCCATAACCCCCGACCGGCTGGATTCATTGAAACCGCTGGAGGGAGGGTGATGTCGGTAACTTATTTGATACTAAATACGCACCCCCGAGGAGGAGTCGCTTCCCCCCAACGCCGAACCGGCGGCTCCTCCTCACCCCCCATAACTCCCTGAAACTATCTATTCTATTTTTCCACTTTTTCCTGATTCATCCGATTCGCACGCTGGATAAGAGTCTAAGGAGGCATAGTCCGGAGTCGAACTTCCAGACCTCCAGGTGAGCCGTCCCATCATCCATCGGCAACGGATTCCCTGTGGCCCGGCGGGAACCACGCCCTTCCGTTTGCGGACTTGGTACTTCTGCGGGCTTGGGACTCAGGGGGTCGAAAGGTTGCGATTCCTGACAATCCACCCCCCTATTCCTTGTATTCCAAATCGAGGATTTCCACCTTGAGGGTGCCGATCATGCCGACAATGTCGGTCTGTGCCTCCAGCGAACCTTCGGCCAGTTTGATATGCGCGGCATCCATTTCGATGCGGTTGAGAGTCGAGTCGATGGGATACCATTGGCCGCCTATGAAAACCTCATTCCAAGCATGGTAATAGAATCCGTCATCCTGAAAGACCAAGCCGGCGCAGATTTTGGTGGGAATGCCGATCGAGCGGGCCAGGGCGGTGAAGAGGGTGGAATGCTCGTTGCAGTCCCCCTTCATGGAAGAAAGAATCTCGAGCGCGGAGGGGATGGTCACGCGGATTTCCTTCTTGATTTCCGTATACAACCACTTGGCGATGGCTTCGGCGGCCTCCCACCGCGTGGCGGCCTGGCGCGTGATTTCCAACGCTTTTTCGCGGATCCGGGAATCCTCGCTTTGCACTAAGGAATCGGGTTTCAAGTACGGTTCCAAGGCCGCGTCCGCCGGATTGGCGTAAGGCGGTTTTTCCGGCGCCGCGGCCGCCCGGACCGCCGCATAGTCGAGCGAGCGGGTCTGGAGGATCAAGGCTCCATTCTCCTCGCGTAAGAACGTTTGGAATCCGTCATCCAAGGGGATTTCGTCCCGAGTGGCGCCGGACAGTTTGAACTTCATGAATCGCACGTCTTCCGGGCTGGTGATGGGCGGCTCGATGAGGATGCGCGAGGCCATGATGAGGTCGCGGCCGGCGTCCACGGGGGGCTGATTCTGGATCTCCTCGGGTACAAAATCCATGTTGACCGCGTCCTCCTTGGATTCCCGGAGCGCGGTGAAGGTGATGCCCGCGACCGGGCTGACCTCTTTATACACGTTGCCGTTGGCATCGATCCAAGAAGTGGAACGCAAGCCCTTCAAGTTGGTATCGATTTTGAAGGTTTCCACTTTCTCTCCGCTGGGCAGGGTGAGGGTTTCGCGTTCTTCCACCGTGGTGTTGACCGTGACCAGCGACATCAAGGTCGGATCGAAAACCGGGAAAACGTTTTGCCGCCCGGTTTCCAGCCCCTGCCGGGCGAGAAGCAGGTGAATCATCTCCATGTTGTACACCGGAGAGGCGGAGGGGATGATTTCCTCGGTCGAACTCTGACCCGATTTGGTGGTAATGTGCAGGCCGTCTTTTTCGGCAATGATCAAGCGCGAGAGGGTCTGGCCGCTGGCCTCGTACGAGAAATTAAAGGCGCGCATCGTGAGGTCTTCGTTGACTTCGCCCATCTGGCGCATTTTGATGGTCACCGGCATGCCCATGGCCTCGATCTGGATATACATGTCGGATTGGAAGAGCAGATGCTTGCCGGGTTGTTGGACGATCGATTCCTCGTTGTCTTCCTTCAGCACGAAACGGGAATAGCCGACCTTTTTATTGGCCAAGTACAATCCCAGGTAGTCTTGCCGCATGATCAGGGCACCGTCGTTAATATCGATGAGCGCATCCTTGGCCAAAAAAGACTGGCTGGTCACTTCCCGGTGAAGCAACCCCATGCAGACCAGCCACAGGCCAATGAAAAGGGGCGTGCTGCGGTAGTAGAATAACTTCATTCCTCTGTTCCTTTGTCGATCGTGGATTCCGTTTATACTTTCCCTTGTATGAGATTATACGGTAGCCTGGAATGGGAAGGAAAACAAAGGTTATGTTCCCCAGGGCGTTAAGTCCATGGTGGCAAGCGGCGGTTCTGTCCGCCTTGGTAGCGGTGATTTCCGCCTGTTCCGGCAAGGAAAAAACCAACTCTGTATTTACCGGAAAAAACGTGCTGCTCGTCAGCATCGATACCTGCCGGGCGGATTATGTGCAGCCTTACGGGGATGATAAGGCCAAAACCCCCGTTTTGGCGGCACTGGCTCAGGACGGCATATGGTTCGCCGACGCGGTCACGCCCGTGCCCCTCACCATGCCCGCCCATGCCACCCTGCTGACCGGCCTGCATCCCATCCAGCACGGCGTGCGGGATAACTTCAATTACCTGCTGAACGACAACGCGCTTACCCTGGCGGAATTGTTCGCGGAATCGGGCTATGCCACGGCGGGAGTCATCGGTTCGATCGTATTGTCGCGCCGGTCCGGACTCGGCCAGGGCTTCGCGTGGTTTGATGACCGCTTCGCGCGGGAAGATTACGAATCGTTCCAGCCTGTCGTGGAACGCAAAGCCGCGCGGGTGGTGGACTCGGCGACCGGCTGGCTGGAAACCTGGCTGGAGGCCGGCCAGGTCCAGCCATTCTTTCTATTCGCGCATTTCTTCGACCCGCATATGTTGTACAATCCGCCTCCCCCCTTTGACGAAGAATACCGCCACGACCTCTACGCCGGAGAAATCGCCTACGTGGACCACTGCCTGGGCCAACTGATCGGCTATTTGAAATCGAAAAACCTCTACGACAACTTGCTGATCGTGGTAGTGGGGGATCATGGCGAGGGTTTGGGGGATCACCAGGAACACACCCACGGCCTGTTTTTGTACGAGGAGGCGGTCCGAGTGCCCTTGATCGTCAAGCTGCCCCGGCAGGAAGTCCGCCAAATCGGCATCCGGTGCGGACAAAGCGCCAGCCTCGAGGACGTGTTTCCAACCTTGGCCGATCTCTGCGGCCTGGGTCCCGCCGAAACCAACGGGATCAGCCTGGCACCCTGGTTGCTGGACAACGCGCCCATCCGGCCCCGGCAAGTCACGCTGGAAACCATGTATCCCCTGACCTATAACTGGAGCCCGCTGTACGCCTTGCGGGATAGGGAATGGAAATATATCCATGCTCCACAACCGGAACTCTATCACTTGGCCACAGATCCCGGCGAGCGGATCAATCTGCTAAATACCGCCACCGCTCCCCTGCGGGAGATGCAAGATACCCTGGAAACCCGCTTAATCGCGTTGGCTCAATCGAAAACCCATATGGCCTCTCAGCTCATCACCCCGGACCGCATGGAAGTGCTTCACGCGCTGGGATACGCCGACGGGGGGGTGGTTCCGGGAACCTTGGGACCGAACACCCCCCTGCCGGATCCCAAGTCGAAAATCAGTGTGTATCTTCGCAACGACCAGGGACTCGCCGCGATGGCGAAAGGATTCACCCCCCAAGCGATCGACATTTTCAAGGAAGCGATCTTCGAGGATCCCAACAATCCCACTTCGTATTTCAACCTGGGCATCGCCTATTCCCAACTGGAGCGCTGGGACGAAGCCGTCCAGTATACCCAGAAGGCGCTGGAACTCTCCCCCCAAAGCCATCTTATCCACATCCAGCTAGCCCGTGTTTTCCAGATGGCCGGTCAAAAGGACAAAGCGCGCACCCTCCTGAAGGCGATCATTCAAGATAATCCCCAAGCCGCCGAGGCACATTATCAATTGGGAATCATGGCCTTGCAGGATAACCGTTTCGAGGATGCCATCCGCCACTTCGAGGACACCCGCCGTTGGATGCCGGATTTTCCCGGTATCGATGAAGACATCCTCGCCGTCCAGGAGAGCAGGCCGGAGGATGTGGGAGTAAAATGACCCCCGCAACGCAATTCTTCCGGCAAACCTCCCTCATGAAAATTCGCTTCCACTCTGAGGGTGTCCCCCCAATCCACCTGGAAGAACGGCCTGACCACCAAGCAGGACGTAGACGGCGGCGAACCGGGCGGCGGATGGTTTGGCTGCGCCCGAGGCCTCCCCTATTGATAAATTTAATTTTCCCTTTGCCAAGGCCGAAGATAATTCTTGAGTTGGACATCCCTTGTTCCCTGGCTGGTCGTCATAAAAAAGTTCCACATAGCCGGGAGGGCCGTGCCAGCGCCGACTTCGTTTTTAAATAATCCAGGATATCCGTCCGGAGATAAAGCCGGGACTAAGGGAACCAATTCCCTATTCCCCGGGGAGAGGGGCAGGTTGAAGGCCGCCTTGAAAAGGCGAGATTCATTTCTTCTTTGTAATCGAGCAAATTGTTGCAGAAGATTAAAAATTAGGAAGGCAGGGCGAAAATGAATGATCGTACGGCAACGAAATGGACTCTTCCCTGTTTTTTGTTGATGGTCAGTCTTCCCGGGATGGGATGGTGCCAGAATCCGATTATCCCCGAAATCATGTTGCGGAAAGTGGCGATTTTGGACTTTACCCAACGCAACAACGAATCCCAGGCGAATGTGTTTTCACTGGAGCACGCAATGCAAGTCGCCGGCGTTCCCTACGTAGTGACCGATCATGTGGATACTGCCTGCGAATGTGAAATGGTCATGATCACCTCGACCGTGTATACCAGCAGTTTGACCGTGTTGGAGAAGAACAAGTTGGCGGAATATGTCTGGGAGGGCGGCGTGCTGGTCGCGCCCAAAATCCGGGATGATTTTTTCCATCCCATGTTTGGCATCCGCGGCTACACCCAGGCGAGAGACCACAGCCAGCTGACATGGCTCGTGTCGAACTTTCCCGCAATGGGCCGATGGCTCAACGATCCCCAGGAGATTGTCATCCGTCTGAGCAATCCGGAGAAATATCCCGAAGGCCTGATGACTCAGTCGTATGATTTGCAGGGCGCGGCGGCCTTGGCGGTATTCGAAGACCAATCCGCGGCCGTGACGCTGTGCCCGTTCGGCCAAGGCCAGGCCGTGGCCCTGGGCTTTTCGGTCAGCGATTTAATCTCGCGGAATCTATTGAACAATGACCTGGGGGCGAACCGGATCTATTCAAACGGATTTGAACCGGGCACGGACGCCTTCATCTTCTTTTTGCTTTCGCTGGCGGAGCAATACATCCCTTACACGGTCCGCAAACACACCAGCCCGCACCAAAGCCGGGCGTCGCTCATCTTAACGCACGATATCGACGCGATGACCTCCATGCAAAACATGCTCTATTTCGTCCGGATGGAACAACAGCGGAATATCCGCGCGACATATTTCATCACCACCCGGTATATCACCGATTCCTTTTATAAAGCCTATTACACTTCGGAGACGGCCGAATTGGTCAAGCAACTGCCCCGCTATGGCGCTGTGTTAGGCAGTCATTCCGTCGGCCATTTCAAGGATTTTCATCAGATTGAATATGGCGCGCCCGGCAACACTCCGGAAAATTATCACCCGGTTTACGATGCCAATATGAAATCCGTAGGCGCCACGGTTTACGGCGAGTGCGAGGTCTCCAAACATATTCTCGAAGCCGATACGGGATATCCCATCACCTCGTTCCGCAGCGGGCATTTGCTGATCAACAAATATCTCATCAACGCGCTCAGTGAATTGGGATACCTCTATGATTCCTCCCAAAGCGCGAATGACATTTTAACCAACTTCCCCCATTTCACCTTTTATGACAAATCCACCAATTCCCCGCGTTCCAATGTAATTGAACTGCCCATGACCATTTCGGATGTCTATGGAGACGATTTTAACGAGCTGAACTACGAAGAGGCATTGGCCATCTGGCAGGATGTCATCGCCCGCAACGCGGACAATTATGCGCCGACCGTCTTGCTGATTCATCCTTCCAAAATCATTAAGTTGACCGCGCAAGAAAGGCTGTTGGACAGTCTGCCCGGCGATATAGTGGTCATGGATCTGAATTCCTATGGGGATTTTTGGCGTAATCGCCTGGCCTTGGGGTTCGAGACCGAACTGACCGGTGAGGTTCTGACTATTTCCATTCATTCCGGCCAGGAGGAGATTGACAACCGGCTCAGTTTGACCATTCATAACGGCGCCTGGTTGACGGAAATTCACCTGCTATGGAACGATGAACCGGTGTACTACTACGACCTCGAACCGTGGATCGGAGACGATGTGATTATTTCCAACATCCACCTCCGGGAATTCACCCAGGTGGAGGAGTGGGACCGGTTTTGAGCGGGAATGCAACGAAGAAGCATGTAAACCCCTTCGAGAATCATTTGAATCCTGTAGCCATTCTGGAGTATCGTCCAGCCCGGAGTGCCGAGCGCCGGAAGAGCGAAATCGTGATGAACCTTATTTTTTCTCCTACTCCCCGAATGGGTCTCCCTTTTCTCATTGGATACCGGCCGGTTTTTCTGCTTAAATAATCGGCCATGAAAAAATCGAAGATTGACCGCAGAAAGAAGGCTGTCGCTTTGCGCTATCGGCCCGCAGAAGATCCGGCACCCGTGCTGGTGGCGAAGGGCGCGGGGATTCTGGCGGACAAAATCCTGGAAATCGCGAAACAGTACCGGATACCGCTGTACCAGGATCCGGACTTGGTGGAAGTGTTGAGCGCCGTGGACCGGGGCCGGGTGATCCCCCCCGAATTGTATAAAGCGGTGGCGGAGATTTTGGTGTTCGTGTACCGGCTGAACGGAAAATTCCCGGGCCCAGCGCGTTAAACCGGTTTCGCAACGGTATTTCGAATAGACCAAATAGAGATATTTCGGCTCATCCAGCAAATAGGGACTTTTTTTTCGGATCACTGGTTCGCAACTTTCCAAATGATCGATGGAACCCGCCCCCAAAATCTCCTCTCCCTTGGGAGAAGGCCGGGATAAGGGTAACCTTTGCTACCTCAACCAATTCCCTGGATAATGTTTTCTCGGATCACGTTTCACCCTCCAACTTTTTTTCCACGGAGCACCCCTTCAATGGGCCTCAGAATAATTGCCCAGGGGGTTAATTCTGGGCATGACTCCCGGTTGATAAGTTTCTCTTAAGCGCAAGACCTCTCAGGCGTGAGACAAGGTTGGGTGAGAAAAATCCAAAGTTTTTTTTGGATTGCCTTCCTTGACAAGAGAAACCATTCCATGGTACATGTAACTCATCTTGAGATGTGTGCTGCGAAGTAGCGTGGGCCTTGCGGGTCTCGCTGCGCCATGCTTCGGATTTCGGGCTTATCATACCCGGTTTTATTGATCCTTTTTTCATTTATTAAAAACCGGAATCAGGAGCGGACCCCGTATGAGACGGGGCGTAGCATCCCAAATACCAAAAAAGAAAGGTGGTGAAAAGGATGAAGAGACTGCAAGGATTCACGCTGATCGAGCTGTTGATCGTTGTGGCCATCATCGGGATATTGGCGGCCATCGCCGTGCCGA
>ERZ795060.1510-NODE-1510-length-27168-cov-20.708406_pt1 | contig 27168 bp, 15 predicted proteins | sample MGYA00375144_ERZ795060 | MGnify/ENA primary metagenome ERZ795060 (study PRJEB30189, sample SAMN05720157) | activated sludge metagenome | isolation source: anaerobic digester from wastewater treatment plant | place: Japan | collected 2015-05-15 ...
ACCGATGGGGTACATAGTGAAACTGCCGCCGTAGTCGTCATGGTAGTAGTATCTATCGCCGATCCAGTAGCCCGTACCAGCGTAAGCGGGGGCGGCGATGGTTAATGCCACCAACAAAATCAAAAGAACCATCGTTAGGCGTCTCATGGTCTCACCTTCTTATACACTCTTTTTTCTACTTTGATTTCTACCAAACAAACCCACTATCCTGCTGCCGCGGTTTTCTCCTTTCCGGCCCCTTCTCTGCCCAAAGCCCTGGCCTTCTCTAACTGCTCCAGAGTACGGGCAAACTCTCGGGCAAGGTGGGCCTCATAGCGCATCACTTTCTCCAGGGCCTCCCTATCGGGCAGGGCCGCAAGCATCCTCACCCGTTCTTCCGCCTGCCGCCGGCTCTCCAGGGCCTCCCTGGCTTTCTCCAGCTCGTACCTCTGCCAGGCCCGGAGCCTTTCCCACGCCTCCTCCGGTTCTGCCTCCCACTTCTTGCAGAGGGCCTCAAACAGCCGAGCCGGAGCCTGGGAGTCTACCTGGCTCAGGTCGAAGTCGTACCACTCCCATCTGCCTTTCAGCTCCAAAAGCTGCTTGACGCTTATCTTTTCCCTTTCGCAAGCCTCCGCCAAAACCCATACTAGGGCCTCCTTCGGGCTCGCCAGGGGATCACCTTCTGCCAGGGCTTCTGTCCTTGCTCGAGCGTCCTCCAGATCTCCCTCTAGGTCTTCGGTGTACTTCCACTCCTCCAGGGGCGGGTCGTTCCGGTGGAGGCTCGGATATTCTTCCCGCATGGCCTTAGCACGCAGGTAAGCCTCGTACTGCCCTTTGCGCCAGGCGGCCACGGCCTCATCGGCCCGCTCCCGGATGGCCCCGAGCTCGTACCTCAGCACCCTCCGCCACCGCCAGACAATAACGGCAAGCTTTTCCACCAGCAACTCCTCCAAAGTCCCGGCCGGGGCCAGGTCATCCTTGAGTTCAGCCAAGAGGGCCTCGAAGGCCTCGGCCTCTTCCGCCCCTTCCCCCGCCCGGATCACCACCTCGCTGACCAGGATGCTGTGCTTCAGGGCGTTAAGCCTCACTCTGGCCTTGCCGGCCGCCGTCCTGGGGCCGGTGCTTTTCTGAGCGTTCAGCCTGTTTGCCGCCAGTTTCGCCTCTGATATGCTCATACCTTCCCCCCTCTCTCCAGTTTCTCCTCCAACCGGTCAAGGTTGGCCCGCCACTGCTCAATCTTCTGGTGCAGAGCAGCCCAGTACATCCATTCCGCTTCTTGGGCCTCCACCTTCAGCCGCTCGTAGGTCTTCCAGTGCATTCCTTTGGGCTTCTCAGGGAAAGAATGGATCAGCCCCGGGTGTCCGCCAAGCCGCCGCCTGATCTTCTGCGCCTTTCTCAAAAACCGAGTCGCCCTGTCTTCCCTCTGGCTCTCGTAGGCCAAATCATAGCAGTGCCGGCAGAGAAAGTATACGCCGCCAAGGTAGAGCTTCGCTACCCGTCGGCCACACCCTCTGCCCGGGCAGACAAACCAGGGCCGTCCCCCGCCGTAGTTGCAGGTCGTGTAGGTAAGGGGCACCCGGTAGCAGATATCCCGGGGATCCCCGCCCCTGGGGGTAACGGTGTAGGCCAGCTCCACCGCCCCGGGCAGCGTCCTGATCCCTATGCTGGCCTTGACGTTGCCCTGGCCGTCCTTCCAGGCCCAAGAGAAATACAGCCCGGGCCGCAAAAGCCCCTCCCGGTGCAGCCTGTTTACGTCAAGACTACGGCAGTCCTCCACCAGGTCTTTGGTGTTAAACCTGTACCAGTTGCCAGAGCCAGGCCCGCCCATTTACTACTTCACTTCACCACCAATTTTTCCCCGAAATCATTAGGGAAATTTCACGGCTTTACCCTGCTCTTTTGCCGTTTACCCCTTGCGCCGCAAGGTCTTTAGTGTCATCACCTTCTATGCTCTAATTGCTAAGGTGAGGATTAATTTAAGAGCTAATGAAGGCAGCGCGTCTGCGAAGCGAAAGCGAAGCAGACGAGGAGATTTATACTTTTTCTAACTCGTATAGCTTGTATAGTTTTGTCTATATTAAGTAGGTGGACAAAAATCGGCAGATATGTGTCGAAAAATGTCCACCTAACAATGTCCATGTAACACTGTCCACCTAACATTGTCCACTTACCCGTGTCCACGTAACACGTCCACCTAACCAACCCTTTCTTTAGCAGTCCTTCTCAGTAATTCTTCCATGTTCGTCAAGAAGTTGGCTATTGTCCGGGTACGGGCATGGGTAGTATTGGGCACCTCGCTGGCGTTGAAGTAAAACATCATAGCCTGGAAGACTTTATCGGCCCCATAAAGCTCTCCGTACCCTACTAACCTTTCCCACCTGTCACCGCTCCACATCCCGGGTTGTAAGTACCCGTATTTTTGGCGGTAAAGCCGCTCAAATAGCTCCGGCAAGTCTTCCGGGCTTATTGCCGCATTCCCAGATCCGGCCGTTTTTCTAGTCTTCTCCTTGGCCTGCTTATCCCGCTTGGCCTTTTTCACTTGCTCCTTGACTTCTTGGATCCATCGCTCTGCATTCTTGCGGTTATTTTCGTTTTCTTCGGGGTCAGCAGCAGTAGCCCATTTTGTAAATTTGAGTTTTTGATACCCGCTATACTCAAATAAATGAGATCCCTCGTTATAGTTAAAGTTTTTATAGAGCCTGGTTACCCGATCAGGAGCGTCCTCCAGGTTGGTCAGATCCCTCAGTTCCCGTTTGGTGATGAAGAACTCGTTTCTATCCGTATATCTGCCCCTGCATCTCCAGTACCAGTAGCTCAGGTAAACGTAAACCACCACGTCACCAGGCTGGAATGTCTTGCGCCGCAGACAATCCAGCATCATGTTGAAAGTATGCCGATGCATCTGGGCATACCAGCCGTAGTCTCCAAGCTTGGCGCATTTTACCTCTAGGTATCGGGTGGCTATCCCGCGCCCCCTTTTATCGCGGGTGCCAGGAACAAATATTACCCATTTCCGGAAAGCAGGGTTGGCCCTGGCCCTTCGTATGGTCTTCTCACTCGTCGCCAAAGTCTTGGCAACCTCTAGGTCTGCTAAATAAAACCCGCCGTCCCGTAAGTTATACTCGCTTATCAGTAGCCACAGGTATAACTTCTCGGTTGGGGTAAACAGCTTAAATTCTGGGTTTTCCATCACGCCTTCAGGTAGAGGGAACCAGCTCAATTGCCTCTCCTCCCGTAATTACCGGGCAGGTGCCGTTTATGTTGACTATATCCACTTCTACTAGTAGCGTTTTCGCTTCAAGTTTTGTGTTCTATCCTAAAGCCCAAACGACTCAAGATCCTAAATGCATCTTGAGAAGTAAAGCCTATAGGTGGGAGGCCAGTAACTCGAGATATAACTTGCTTAATCGGATAAAACTTGCCATTCACCTGAACTAGATATTTGGATCTACCTTCCGGTTCGACATCTTTGAGTTTTGCCTCTATGTCCATCGCATTTATCTCAAATGCTTTCCCCCGCAATATGAATTCCATTGGTAATGGTATTACACCTCCTACACCTATAACACTTACACCTCCTACAGGATTATAACACAACCACCGCGAATCCACAAGTGAGCCCAGTTGCCATACTATTCTGATCGGTACCTTGGCTCATGAACGCAAGTTTCAAGCCTCATATAACTCCATTTGGCCAGCAGGAATTCAACGTTCCCACCCGCCTATATCTAGTTTCCCGGTAGCCATCCACACTTCGTTCAGGTCTTTATACCCCTCGTAAACAGAAGAGGGCAGAAAGTAAACTTCCTTGCCCCTCAGCACCCCTTCCCAGGCCAGCTCCCGCCATTTTCCCCCGGCCGCGTCCTGGTCAAGGCAGAAGACTACCCACTTCGCCTGCACCCACTCCCACCGCAGGCCGTTCACTCCGAAGATGGCGCAGGCATCCTTATAACCGGCAGCTATCAGGGAGAGGGCGTCAAACGCCCCCTCACATATAAAGACGCCGTCCCCAGTCAGGGCCTGGGCATTAAAAACGCCTTTCGCCCCGGGCAGGTGGTCATGTCTCTCCTCCCTGGGCACCTTCGCATCGCTCCCCACCGCCCGGCCATAGAGGTTTACTACTTCGCCGGCAGGGTTGGTATGGGGGAACACCAGCCGGCCCCACCTCCACTGCCGCACAAGCCGTCCCTTCGCGAGATGGGGCCATTTGCCATAGGCCGCATAGCCCACGCCGTAGGCCTGGGCCAACTCCAAAGGTATCCTCCGCCGGCGCAGGTATTCCTCCCCCAGGCTCCCCGGCAGGGCCGCCTGCAGTTCCTGTAGTATCTTCTCCAACTCAGACCTGGCCTCTGGCTCTCCAGACGCTCTAGGAAGCCCTACAAGGGCCTTTTTCTCCACGCCAATACTTCTACCTATACCCACCCTATTTTTGGGGCCTGTACGCCCCTCTGAAGGCCTCCAGAGGGCTTTCTTTTTGTGCTCCTGAATCCACTCCTGCCGTTTCTCTTCCAGGTAGCCCCACGCCCCGCAGGCAAAGCAGCGAAAGTACCCTGTCTCTGGATCAAGGGAGAGGCTTCGCTGGTGATCGCTGCCGTGGATGGGGCAGTAAAACCTCAGGTATCTTCCCGCCCGTTTGCCGCTCCCCTGGCCGCGATACGCTTCAAGGTCTGCAAGGGTCAAGTTAACCTGCCCACCCATTTCTTGCTTCCTCCCTGAAGGTTCCAATGTCGGGCTTAAAAATAAGCTCTACTTTGCCTTTATCGCCGTATCGATTTTTTTCCAGCACGAGATCAACCGCCCGCGCCGGAGGAGTCGCACTCCTGTGTTTAGCCTCCACTAGGAAAAGCGCCGTGTCCGCCGAGTACTCTAAGTCACCGCTCTCTTTTAAAGAAGTCATATTTGCTGTCCCCTGGCCGGGCCGGTTTTGGCTGGAGATAACCAGCACCGGGCTGTCAAGCCGCAGGGCCAGCTCCCGCAGCTCGCTCACCAAACTAGATACCACATGGCGAAAGTCACTAAATTCCCTCTTGCCGGCCGCCCACCGCTGCAGATAATCCACTATCACAAGGCATTTACCTACTTTTTGCCTACTCATTACCTGCAGGGCCTTGGCCTTTACCTGGGGCACCGTCAGCCGGGCCGTACCCTCAATGAAGTGCAAGGCCGCCAGTTTTGGGCCGTGTTCTTTGGCTGCTCGCTCCAACTCTCCGGGATCCCCGTAGCCGTCGGCAAACTTCTTCGCCTCTAGGCCCGCCCGGGCGCAAAGAACCTTCAACGTCAGCCGGGCCAATGCTTCCTCGAAGCTCACAAACAGCACCGGATAACCGGCCTGGGCCACATGAGAGGCCACCTGAAGGGTGAAGGTGGTTTTACCCTGCCCGGGCTCAGCCGCCAGCAAATGCAGCCCGGGCTGGAGGCCTCCTAAGAGCCTGTCTAGTTTAGGTATGCCAGTAGGTAGCCCTACCGCCGTCGTCCCCTGCTCCTTCACCGCCTGCCGCCTGGCCCGACAATCGGCCAGCACCTCCGGCAGGATGTCCGGCAGGGCCACCACTTGGCCGGCCCGCAGCTCCTTTACCGCCTGTTGTACCCGGGCCAGGCTGTCTTCTAGCTTCGTCATCAGCTCCGTGGCCGAAGTCTCCCCACGCAGCTCCTCCAGAAAGGCCTGGGCCAGGTCGGCCAGCAGCCGCTTCTGATAGAGGCTAGCCAGTTCCCTGGCTGCAGCTATCGGGTCTCGGGCCGGCTCGCCTCCTACCGCCGGCAGGGGTTTCTCCTGTTCTACCGCCGCGGCTAGCTCCTCAAAGGCCTGCCTGGTTTCAGTCAGGGCCTCTGGCGGGAGTAAGTCCAGCACTTCCCAGTAGGTCTCCGGTCTGGCAGCTATCGCTGCCAGCAAGGCTCGCTCTAGGTCAGACTTAGCAAATTCATTTGCAAGGGTGTATCTCTTGGGCATGGAAAATCATTCCTTACGGAGTTTTCAATAAGCATACAAGAGGCCGCGGGGCGCTTAACGCGCCCGCGGCCCCGTTAGACTTGTTGTACTTGTTAAGAGAGTTGACATTTCCACAAGGCCAGCAACGATGGGGTTTTTCGGCTCTGACTTAGTTGACATTCTTGCAGCTGGTTAGGTTTTGCTTGCAGCTGGTTAGGTTTTGCTTGCAGCTGGTTAGGTCATTTCTTGTTGACATTTTGGCAATGAAAACCAAGCTACTCGCTTGGCCTATTCAACCACTCCTGTATTTTTCGGGTCAATTCTGGCCCAGGTAGTACCTTTTTGTTTTCAATATCCGAGAGATATTGGCGGCTTATTCCCAGGTACCGGGCAAGCTCTTCCTGCCGCAGGCTTCTTTCAACCCTGGCTCGCCTTATCTCGTAGCCGTCCAGGTTTATCCGTTTCTTACTGCGGCTACCTCGCCTCCTTGGAAGTGGCAATTTAGCAGCGGCTGCTCGCGCTTTTGCTCTTTCCTCCATTTGCTCTTCTAAGTTTGAGAGTTCTGGTAGGACAAAGGTGAGCTCATGCTCCAGCCACCGCTGCACCCACCCTTTGCTCCTATCCGTGTCGTCCCAGTAGCCAGGTGGGTAAATCACTTCTTTGAACGCGCCTCTCTTAACTAAAAGTTCGAGAGCTTTTTCGAAAGATTCCCGAAACCTTCCAGGGTTGGTCTCTGTTTTGGGGTTTTCCTGTATAGCCCCACAAAGGGCCTCAATAGTCCACCTGAGAGGTTGCCCCTTTGCCAGTCGCCACTTGTGCATCATGACATAGTATCCTATGCGCTTGGCCAGGACTTCTGCCCGTCTATCTTCTCTATGGGAAAGTTCCAGAAGCACCCCTGCCAGGCCGCAAACCCATCGCCTGGCCTGAGGGCTAAGGAAATAATAAGCCCACTGGCCAGCTCTGACGCTCCACTTGACGGCGATAGTCTCCTTCTCGCCGAAGAGGGTTTGTTGATAAGCTTCCACCTTCACAATGTCGAACAGGAGATCGTTGCTCCAGGAATAGCCTTGGGGGTTCCACCTGCCCGTTTCTGGGTCTGCAGCCGCCAGCTTATGCACCTCAAACTTGAGCCTTTGGAGGTTTTCCATTTCCTGCTCTATGCTTAACCGCAGGGCATCTCTCTGGCGCCCCCAGGCCTCTATACCTTTCTGTCGAATGATTTTGTCCGCGTCCACAATTACCGGTTCCAGCATTGGGGCTTTGGCTTCGGCTAAACAGGACAGCACCGACAGCGCCACATCCGCGGTGAAATCGGACAGCTTCTCAAGGTAACCCTCTATTTGCTCCATAGTCCAGACGGCGGCATGAGCTTCAAGCTTCGGATCAACCCAAATCAAGATTTCCCCACTACTGGATATTCTCTTCCGTGCTTCTGCAGTGTTGGCTTCAGGGTTTAATTTCCACAAGCCTTTCTTTCGCCACTTAGGGCCTCCAGCCCAGATAGCCGAAAGGCTGAACTGCACAACAGGGTTCGAAGGGACGGGAACCAAAGCGCCTCGAGGAATAGCTTCTTGAACTACTTTGCGAAGTTTCCAGATCGAGTAAATGGCCAATTCCCTTGTTACCTCGCTGGAGGGGCAAAGGTTCTTTCCAAATTCCTGCATTTCGGTTTCAATTTCTTGAAAGGCAGTGTTCATTAGATTATAGAGAAACTGTGTTGATGTTTCTTCAGTGACCTCCGCGAGTATCATGGTAGTTATGAGGTCGCGGAACTCTCCCCACTTAATCGTTTCCTCGGGCGCATCGAGGAGCCGGGCCAGGTCTGGGCGTCTTGCTTCCATGAGGATTGCTTTGATATTCATTATTTCCCTCTTTCTTTCGGGTTTATCTGATCCCTTTTTCTTCATTTTGGCCCTCCTACTTCAGCATTCCCTTGCTCCTTCAATGCCTTTACCTACGCTCAGCCTTTTGGTAAAACCTCTCATGGGAGCCCACTATGAACACCAGGCAAACCTGCTCCTCCTTTGGCGCCACATAGGCCGCTTGGTAGGCCACTTATTCTTACCAGAACTTCCACCAAGGCTTTTTCCTCTCCTGAAGCATCTGCCGCATTTCCTCCACCAGATGCCTATCTCTTTCCTCCAGTAGCCGATCACGTTCGGCCTCGGCCTTCCGTCTCTCTTCCTCCTGCTTGTCCAACAGTTTCCTGGTGGCTGCAAGCTCGGCCCGCAGCTCCTCTAGCTCCCGCTTCAGCCCCTGTTCAACCCCTGTCCACTGCTTGGATAGGGTCTCCTCCACCCCTTTGACCAGGGTGGCCAGGGTGTCCTCCATACCCCTGGTCATCTGGATAAGGGTATTGGCCAGGGCCTCCTCCAGGGCCTGCCTCATGGCTTGAGCCAACCACTCCCTGGGTACTGTTATTCCCTGCTCTTCTTTTGGTTCAGGAACAACAACAGTAACAGGGGTGGGATTTTTCCTCCTGGCCCGCGCTACTTCCTCTTGAGTAACTACGTATTCCGGCCCGTAAGGACCTTCTCTTATGGTAGCTCGCAGCCGGCCGGTCTTGACCCACCGCCTGGCCGTAGTCAGGCTTATTCCCAGGGCCTCGGCCGCCTCTTTCAAGCTCAGCTCCAATCCCTGCTCAACTCCTTGTCATACCCCTATCCAACCCCTTGTCGCGTGAACAGGGTGGCCTGTCATACCCCTGGTCAGGTGGATAGGGTCTCTATCCAACTCTTATCCATTGGTTGAATAAGGTGCCTATCCACTACCCCTTACCAACCCTTCTCATGGTGAATAGGGGTAAGCCTGGAATGCTTGCCATGCCTGGCTTTTTGCCCCTTAGCATACCCCTTGTCACGTGGATAGGGTTTGGTAAGGGTCTCTATCCATACCCCTATCCCACTGGTGGAGAGAGTGCCCACCATTAAGGGGCCACATTCAGCTCCGGCAATTGCTCTATAATCCTCACCGTTTCCATGCTCACGGTCACAACCGACTTGATGAGGTCAATGATGTAGTATGGGTCGCCCTGTTCCTCAAGCCACCTGTTCGGGTCGTTCACAATACCGCTCTTTTTGTCCCGGGAAACCTGATAGCGCTCCATAATCCATTCAATTGCCGATTTCCCGTTGACTACGTATTCATAGGCCTCGAGCGGGATCCCACGGAGCGTAATATGGTCATTGTAAACAATCACGGTCCTATCTTCCTTGCCACCCCGTGTCTTCCCGAAGCGCATTTTGGTAATCCTGTACGTTGCTGGATCGTTGGGGTCGCCCTTGATTTCCTCCTCCAGCGGCCACGGATCGACAGTTTCGTAGTTGAGGTGAAGCTCCGCTAGCTTGCGCCCGGCACGGCTGAACATCCAGAAATTCTCAGTTGAAGCGACGAGCGGAATGCGGGGGAGCATCTTTTTCAGGTCGTTCCTGTAGCGTTCGCGGTATTGGGGCGAGTGCAGGAGGCCATAAACGTAGTAGAAAATATCCTCCTTCGTTACGCCTTCGCTGTAACGCTTGCGGTATTCTTCGAGCGCCCAGTCGGTGATGTTCTCGCGGCGGATGTAGCGATTCCCGGAAGGTGCGGTGATCATGGTTTTGCCGTCTGAGCATTTGTCGAAAAGGGTAACGTTATCTTGGACAGGTTCGTAGGTATAGAGGGGGAAGGTTTGGATAGCACCAATAAGGTGCAAATCTGGAATATATTTAACGATCAGAGTGGAAAAGTCTTTTGTGCTTCCAGGAGCCTGCACTACAATCGCCGTGTTTTCAACGCCTGGTTCGGGGAAAATCTTGGGCAAAAGGTAGGTAGCTCCATTAAACACCTTACTGAAGTAAAGCCATTCTTTGATAAAAGGCCGATATATTGATTGAGTGGCAAATCCTGCTTCCTCAAATGTATATGAGAAGCCCTTTAAGAGTTCGCCTTTTAAGTCTAAAGACCATGCGATCCTTCTGGGATTACTGTCTACCTTTGAATCCACGTTATCTTGTGTAATTTCCCCGGTCTTCACTAACGCGACATGGTAGTTAAATTCGCCAATCATGCGGTGCATATTGTTCTCTAGTTCTGTTCTGGAAAAATTGTAAACCCAAGCATCACGGTGTGTTTTAAGGCCGCTAGAGTACAATTCAAATATCGCCTCTTTGCCATCATTCTGCTTCGCCCCGATCGCGGGAAATACCTCAAAATCCTCGCTCCGCTGGTTGATCCAGTCGTGCGCCTTATTCGGCCTGATGCGCTCCCACGCCGCCCCGCGTATGTCCCCATATGCCTTCAGCCGTTCCAACTTTTCCTCCCGGCTCAGATAATCGCCGATGTCGTGGTAGTAAATTTCAGCCGGGCCGGTTTTAGAAGCGTCCTTGACGAGGATGAGCAGTGCCACGCCCGCGCGGCTGCCTTGGCCAAAAATGTTTCCGCCTTCCTTACGCCGAGCCTCACCGGATAAGCGCGCATTCCCGCGCAGGTTGAGGACGTAGATCTTCGCAAACTCTTCAGCCAGGCTCTTCCGGAGGCCGTCGGCAGCGCTGCCGTCGAGAAAACCGCTGTTGGTCACGAACGCGATAACGCCTTTGTCTTCAATCCGGTCGGTAGCCATCCGGATGGCACGAATGTATGTATCGTAAAGGGAGTTCTTGTTTGTTGCCGATGAACAGGCTACATAGGTCTGGCTTATTCTCTCGTCCAGTTTGCCGTATTTAACCGCTTTAATCCCCAGATTCTCCTCTTCCTGCCATGCAAACCACGGCGGATTTGAGAGGATCACGTTGATTTTTGCTTCCTTCTGCTTCTTCATCAGCTCTGTATACTGCTCCGGGAAAAGTGTTATCTGCCCGGCCTTCCCTTTCTCCATGAGCTGGAACGAATCTATCAGGAGCAGGTTGCGGAACGGCTCGTGCTGCCCGGTAAGCTCGTAGTAGGTGCTCTCCACATTGGCCAGGGCGATGTAGTAGGGCAGGAGCAGGATTTCGTTTCCCCAGATTTCACCTTCGCGGTACTTGCGCACAAGCACTTCGGGCGGGAGTTGGTGCATGAGCCGCACGAGGAACGTTCCCGTCCCGGCAAAGGGCTCGAGGATAACCACGTTACCGTCCGCAAGGCTCAGGCCGAATTCCTTCTGTAAGACAGCCTCCGCGCTTTTCACGAGGAAGTCCACAACCTCTACGGGAGTAAAGACAATTCCCAGGCGCTCGGCTGTTTTGGGGAAGGCAACCTTGAAAAAGGTGTCGTAGAGCTGGCGGAGGAAGTCCTGCCGTTCGGCCTCCTTGTCCAGCCCCCTGGCCCTGACCTGTACAAGGCGGTAAAAGCTCTTCAGGGCCTGGGTCTCCTTGTCCACGAATGCCTCGAACACGCCGGCAAGCCGGTCGAAACTGCGGGCAACAGAGTTCTCTTTAAGGAATTCGTATTCGCCAAAGATGGCGTCGAAGATGGGCTTAGTAACGATGTGCTGCACCAGCATCCCGCGGGCCTCTTCCTCGGTGACGAAGGGGTTGATCACTTCGCGCAGGGCGGCAAGAAAATCAGAGAACGCCTGCCGCGCCCTTTGCCCGTATTCGCCCTCGTGCTGGAGCGCCTCGGAGATGTGGCGCTCAAGGCGCACCGTGGCCGCGGCGACGTCTCTGGCCCAGGACTCAAGATAGGCCCGCTCGCCCACGCGCTCCACGAGTTTGCCGAGGATGGCGTTGAACAGCTCTTCTCCGAAGTCGAGTGTGAGCTGTTCCGGCCCGGTCACGACGATGACATCGCCGCCCGTTTCGGGCGGCCCTTCGGAGCGCTGGCGCGTCCGCCGGATCCAGAGCTCCCGGACCATCGCGTCGAACCGGTCGTCAATCGAGCGCAGGGCACTCAAAACTTCCCACACCGTGCGGAACTCCTCGTTCTTGTCGAGCTGCTCGGCTGCGTCGCGCTGGGGGTCTACGATGACAGGCAGGACCACGTAGCCGTACTGCTTCCCTTGGACCTTACGCATTGCCCGGCCCACGGCCTGCACGACCTCCACGACGCTCCTCCGCGGCCTAAGAAAAACTACGGCGTCAAGTGCAGGCACATCCACCCCTTCCGTGAGGACCTTCGCGTTGGAGAGCACCCGGGTTTCGCCCGGAGCGGGCTCCTCCCTCAGCCAGTCAAGAAGCACCTTGCGCTCAGTAGCGGTCATGGTGCCGTCAACGTGGCGCACTTCAAAGCGGCGAAACTCGTCTCCAACCCCAGCAGCCTCGTGGTAGGCTTCGGCGGTTTTCACGAACTGCTCGGCAAAGGCTTTGGAGTCGGCGATCCGCCCGGCAAAAACGACCGCCCGCTTGAGTGGCGGAATCTTTTCATCCTTAACCCGGCCGCTCAGGGCGCTCCAGACGCCCACAATTTTCGCTGCCTCTTCAACTTCCGGCGTGTCCTCCCGGTTGAGAAACTCGAAGAGCCGGCGCTGCACGACGGCCTCACTTACTGTGAAAACCACCACTTTGTAATCGCTCAGGAAACCGGCGTCCACGGCTTGGCCAAAGCCGTAGCGGAAGAATTCCTCGCCATAGGTGTTCACATCGTCCATGGTGAAATAGTCGTAGCCCAGTTCCTCCAGCTTCTCTTTGAGCCGAGGCACGAATACCCGCGGTGTGGCGGTCATGTAAAGCCGCTTTGCTCCGCGCACCAGGTCATTGTCGTGCACCTTGTGGTAGTAGGACGCCTCTTCGCCTTGCATGACGCCGGTCGTACGGTGGGCCTCGTCGGCGACGATGAGGCCAAACTCGGGCAACCCTAGCCTCTGTGCTTCCGCCACAACGTCAATGGAGTGGTATGTAGAGACAATGACGGTCATCTTATCCCGGTCGGGCTTCCGTGCGGCGGTTGCGAGTTCCGCGGCGTTCGTCGTCGGCGGGATGGTGAGGACGGTGGTGCGATCAAGGGTGTCTTCGTCCCGGCCTACGGTGTAGTCAGACGTGACCGCGTAGACCCGCAGGGGCACTTCGGTATCAGCCAGCCACGCCCGGAGGGTCTGCTCGACAAGGGCGATGGAAGGCGCGAGGAAAAGCACATACCCTCCGGGACCGACCAACTTCTCGGCAATTTTGAGCGCCACGAAGGTCTTGCCAGAGCCGGGAGGCATGATAAGCTTGCCGCGGTCAGAGCGCTCAAAGCCCTTCAGGACGGCTTCGACTGCTTCCGCCTGGTAAGCACGGAGCTGCTTCCTGGGCTGCGGCGAAAGCTTCTCAGGGCTGCTCCACTCAAAGGCGTCCCAGTCCAGAGGGCTCTGGAGGATATCGGCGAGCGACAAGACTATTACCTGCTTTTCCTGCCCCTCCAGGGCTTTCTCCGCCTTGGAACCGAGAGAAGATGTCGTGACCAGCATCCGGTGGGCAAATTCTTTGCGCCCCGAAAGGGCCAGGAAAGTGGCGATATCCTGTAACCCGAGCGGCGCTTCGTGAAATTTTACCTGGATAGCCCAGAGGGCGCCGGTTTCCCGTTCTTCTGCCACAAGGTCAATGCCGGAGTCGGTTTCGTTTCCCCGGCCGGGCCAGTCGCGCCAGCGCCAGACGTTGGAAAATCGCTCCCCATAGTAGTTGTCATGGCGGAGATATGCAGCGACAAAACGCTCAAATAGCTCCCCTTGCTCGCGGGGGGATTTAGCAGCTTTGTAAAGGCGAGAGAGAAAATCTTGAGCAGCAAGCACTGTCTTACCCCCCTCACTTGAACAGCTTCCCCAGCGCCCTGCCCACGGCCTTCCCCGCAGCCCTTCTTGCCAGCCTCTTTGCCATTGCCTCCGGCCCCTTGCTTGCGGCGGAGATATCACCAAGCAGCCGGGCTAGGCCGTAGAGGCCGCTCCTTACCTGGCTTATGCTGCTCCTCTTTCTGGCCATCAGAGTGTCCCTCCTTGTCCCTAGATTTCTCCTGTTTCTCTGGCTCATCATCCAGCATTATGTCCCCAGACTATCCGCAAGCCTCATAGTAAACGTCATACCCCATAAGATTGAACCCAGCGCTTTTTAATTTTTATTTTCCTGTGGGTCCCATCCAGGCAACACAGGGATGTTAATACTGGATGCCAAAAAGCCATTCCGCGCTCAAACCCTTTGTCTTAAAAAACTGCTTTACATGTTCCGGGTTGTTGACCCGAAGGTTGGCATCAATTTCCGGGTCAGGATCAGACCATATCTTGTGAGAAAAAAGTCGTGAAACCAAAGGGTCTATCACCTGCGCAAAGGTAGGTTCGTCTATCTGGCGGAAAAAGACTTTCTTCCTCTCTTCGTCATCGATCAAATTCAAGGCTCTGGCGATGACCGCCCGGAGCATAGGTATCCAAGCTCTGAGGGCACCAGCGGCATATATCCTCTCTGCGGTGCGGTGAGCAGCGTTTTTGGCTTCGGGATTCCAGCGCCCGGTTAGGGTTGTATCCACGATCAGATTAAGCAACCGGATCAGGTTGCCTTTCTCCGCCTTCCGGTAGTCCTGGGGGCTTTCGAACTCCACATCCATAGGCGGCGGGGTGATGAATTCGTTAAAGAAAGTCCTCTGGACAGCATAAATAGTGAGCGGGTTTTTCCGGGTTTTATTCTTCTCGGCAATGTATTCGCGCAGCTTATTTTCTGGATCCTCCAACACGTCGTTTTCAATCGCGAAGCGCAGGCGTTTCACGGCCTCGGCCTTCGGATATCCTTTGACCCGGATAAGAAATTCAACAAACCCTTTTTCGGACTTCGGGCCGGGGCGATCCATATATTCTTCCCAGTCCTCTTGGAAGAGGGCGCTATATTTCGTAATAAGGGTTGAGGTGTAAAAAGGCATCTGACGGAGCTTGTCGTGGGCCACTAGAACCGTCTCCTTGATTAGCCGCGCGTCCGGGTCAAGGTATACCTTACACTCGATACGGCGCCTTCCTGCCCACGCCTGAGCTGCGGTCTTATGCTGCCCATCAAAAAGAAGAATTTGGTCTTCAACGAGCCGACAAACCGCAGGGGACAATTGCGTATAACGCAGGAAGTGCCTGTAGAGCTCCCACACTCGAGCCGGTTCCAGCGGGCGGGGTTGCAGTTCGGCATCGTTTCTTAAGTGTTTAACCGGAATGAGGGCGTAAAAGTAAGTAAAATCCGTCACCGGACATTGATACAGGGGAAAAGTCTCTGGCTGGCCCTCCTCCCAGTAGAGTTTTATCTGACTACCAACTTGCTCCCAGCGGCAAGGTTTACCAAACCCCTGCTCTCCTAACTTATGGGCAAAAACATCATCAAGGCGCACGCCGTCCGCCTTTTTGAAACCCTCTTCAAAGAAATGGTCAAGCTCCAGCTTGTCGCGAAACTCCTGTAGCGACAAGGTGCGGATCCGTCTGTGGTGTTCTTTGCAAACCGGGGCGATATTGTCGATATTAGTGGGCCCGCCCTCACCGAACGGCATTATATGGTGGAACTCGACCTGCTCCTCGTCTTCAATAGGGTGGCCGTCCACAAAGCACCGTAAGGCCCCTTCCTTGGTGTGCTTCCTAATTACTTCTTGTTTTTCCTGTTCATTCAGTTGCCTTTTGACCATTAGCATCCCTCTTTTCAGGGGCGTTTTTCTGAAGCGTCCTCGTTGACCAATGCTCTGGCTCGTTCCTTCCCCAGGTAGGCCTCCAGATCAGGCAGCATGATCAGCCTGCGCGCCCCGACCTTCGTGCTCGGCAGCTTCCCCCGGCTCATTTCCCTGTATATGGTCGACCGACTCACGCCCAAAAGTTCGGCGACCTCTTCAGGCGACAGCGCCTTCTTCTTCACGTGGCTCACCCCTCACGCTATTCGCAGTGCCGGGGACTCCGCCTCAAATGTCTCGCCTTGAAAGCTTTGCCGCAGGATTCCCCGGTATTTCGGGTTCTGAAGGATATACCGGACTGTAGCAGCATACCACTTTCCTCCCCGTTTGGTGGGCACGCCTTCTTTGTTCAGCTCAGCCGCTATTTCTTCAAGGGTCGCCCCGGCGCGCCTTTTGGCAAAGATTTTCGCCACAACCTGCGCTTGCGCCGGGTCTACCTCCAAATGCCCCTCCCTTGCCCTGTACCCTAGCGGCGGCTCCCCGACCGCGTAACCGCCTTGCCGCGCCTTCTGTTTTCTTCCCCCCATGGTGCGCTCACGAATGGTGTTTCGCTCGAACTCGGCGAAGGTGCCCAGCATGGAAAGAAAAGCCTTGCCGCTGGCCGTACTGGTGTTGAAGTCCTCAGTTGCGCTCACGAAAGCAACACCGCGGGGGGCCAGCTCGTCTTCTATCAGCACCAGGAGGTCTTTGAGCTTGCGGGAAAGGCGGTCGGCCTTGTAGGTGAGCACCACGTCCACTTCTCCCGCGCGAACCGCTTCCAGCAAAGCGGACAGGCCAGGGCGGTCTGTGCTGCCCCCTGAATATCCCGGGTCTTCATACCACGTTACTTTAGTCCAGCCCCGGAACTGGCAGTAAGCCAAAAGCCTGTCCCGCTGCTCCTCAAGGCCAAAGCCTTTCGCCTGCTCCTCCGTACTCACCCGCAGGTATGCCGCCACGCGCACTGCGTTCGCCTCCAAACCTGTTTCCTGCTCTACCCACATTATCCTATATGTCTCTCGCTATGTCAACACGTTTCACTTATAAAGTTTCTCGAAACTTTATAAGCCCACCAGGAAGCCCTAATCCCAAAAGCGGGGCAACCTGCCGAAAAAGGCGAGGGAAACATGAGTAAAACCGCTCTCTTTTACACGGACCAACTTTCGGGGCAAAAATTTCCGTGCAAGATATAATACAACCAATTGTATGGCTGCACGCACCGCAGTAGGATAAGGGTGAAAAATCAATTTGGAAGGGGGCTTTGAAATGAAAAGGCTGAACGAACCACCTTGCGTGGTATTCGCTCAAATTGATGTAACAAAGCCAGACGAAGTGGCTAAGTTTATCTGGTGGCTCATCGAAAACGAGTGGCCAGGTTCTCCACAGGCAAACGAAGAACAAGAACCAAACTGGAGGGAGGCTATAGAGAGTTTCTGGGGTTGGGATGCCCCCAGGCGCCGGATGGCAAAGCTTCTCTGGCAACTGCTTCAAGAGAACAATCGCGGGCGCGAATTCCATTCCCGGTTTACGTTGGATTTGGCCCTGCTTGAAAAGGACTCCGAACGCTGTGCCCAGATCCTGCCTCCGATTCAACAACGTCTCCGTTGGGTCCTCACCGGGATTGAACAGGTTTACCAGAAAAGCATCACCACAGGCCAAATCAACTGGGGTGAGGAGTGGTTTCTTCCCAAGCCGCAAGCAGATTACGTGCGTCAACAGTTGCAAAAGACTTACCCTACTCTTCTTGAAAAAGCCTCAGACTACCAGGAGGTCGTACAGGCATCTCTCGATTTCTTGGTTGCGGAAACAGCAAGGGCCATAGAACCTCCTCTCAGTGATCCGAACCGGATTTATGTAGGTGAGCTCACCCATAGTGGCTCTATAATGGCTCTCCAGCCTATGGTATGGGTCGAAAGTGAAAATGGTGGTAGTCGCTGCCCTCTGCCAAACGCCCAAAACCCATATTCCCTTTCCCCAGGTTCTTCGTTTGGGTGGGGCTATGGTGGGAGCGGGTCTAAGTACCTTGCGATAAGCATTCTTGCGGATGCGCTTGACGGCGATCTTGAATTAGCCCGAGAGCTTCACCTGCAATTCCTCGAGACCTTTATTCTTCCCCTGCCTCAAGACCAGCCTTTCCGGATCCGGCGCATGGAGGTAATTGACTGGCTACGAGGGCGGGGGATAACCGATGAAGACCTAAAACGTTGCCAACAACGTGCTAAAGAACGCAGAGAGCGCCACGCCTCCAAAATCGAAAGATGGGAGTCTGTCTTGAAGGAAAAGCTGTACGCACAACGCTTTGACGTTATCCCCACGGACTTTGAGAGCGCACTTTATCTGGATCTCTGGCAAATGCTCCAGAGTGGAAAACGCATTCTCCGCTGCAATTGGTGTAAGCTCCCCATCCCATGTGACGGATCGCCCAGGAGCAATCGCCAGCGTGCTCGCTGGGAAAAAGGCGACCCCATCTATCATGAACGCTGTCATTACGAGGCGATCCGAAAAAGGAAACAGGATTACTGGAAACGCATATCGCAAGACCCAGACTTTAGAGAACGAAGGCGTGTCTATGCCAGGGAACGCCGCCGATTAAAATCGGCTTAGATAGCCCCTTCAGGTTCCTTGAAGGGCACGAAAAAGGCCGGGTAATATTTAAATACCTACCCGGCCTTTTCGGCCGCTCTACGGGCCTTCTAGACGCCTTTCCAACGGCCTTATATTTGCCTCACGAAGGGGCATAAAAGGGCGGCCAATATGGTGGATGCCCGGCACACGCCGGGCACCGTTGAAACTACCACTCAAAGCTATAGTCGAAGTCGCCAATGCTATACCAGGTAGAACCACCGCCCCAGCTGTAGTCAAAGTAAGTCCAGTCGTCTATATCGTAAGAAGATATCCACTCGCCATCATCGAAGTACGTGTACCAACGGTCACCTATCGGGTAACTCGTGGCCCAACTGTTGTCGTCAAACCAAGTGTACCAACGGTCACCTATGCTGTACGTCGTTGCCCAGCCGCCATCATTGAAATGGGTGTACCACCTGTCACCGATGGGGTACATAGTGAAACTGCCGCCGTAGTCGTCATGGTAGTAGTATCTAGTGTACCAACGGTCACCTATGCTGTACGTCGTTGCCCAGCCGCCATCATTGAAATGGGTGTACCACCTGTCACCGATGGGGTACATAGTGAAACTGCCGCCGTAGTCGTCATGGTAGTAGTATCTATCGCCGATCCAGTAGCCCGTACCAGCGTAAGCGGGGGCGGCGATGGTTAATGCCACCAACAAAATCAAAAGAACCATCGTTAGGCGTCTCATGGTCTCACCTTCTTATACACTCTTTTTTCTACTTTGATTTCTACCAAACAAACCCACTATCCTGCTGCCGCGGTTTTCTCCTTTCCGGCCCCTTCTCTGCCCAAAGCCCTGGCCTTCTCTAACTGCTCCAGAGTACGGGCAAACTCTCGGGCAAGGTGGGCCTCATAGCGCATCACTTTCTCCAGGGCCTCCCTATCGGGCAGGGCCGCAAGCATCCTCACCCGTTCTTCCGCCTGCCGCCGGCTCTCCAGGGCCTCCCTGGCTTTCTCCAGCTCGTACCTCTGCCAGGCCCGGAGCCTTTCCCACGCCTCCTCCGGTTCTGCCTCCCACTTCTTGCAGAGGGCCTCAAACAGCCGAGCCGGAGCCTGGGAGTCTACCTGGCTCAGGTCGAAGTCGTACCACTCCCATCTGCCTTTCAGCTCCAAAAGCTGCTTGACGCTTATCTTTTCCCTTTCGCAAGCCTCCGCCAAAACCCATACTAGGGCCTCCTTCGGGCTCGCCAGGGGATCACCTTCTGCCAGGGCTTCTGTCCTTGCTCGAGCGTCCTCCAGATCTCCCTCTAGGTCTTCGGTGTACTTCCACTCCTCCAGGGGCGGGTCGTTCCGGTGGAGGCTCGGATATTCTTCCCGCATGGCCTTAGCACGCAGGTAAGCCTCGTACTGCCCTTTGCGCCAGGCGGCCACGGCCTCATCGGCCCGCTCCCGGATGGCCCCGAGCTCGTACCTCAGCACCCTCCGCCACCGCCAGACAATAACGGCAAGCTTTTCCACCAGCAACTCCTCCAAAGTCCCGGCCGGGGCCAGGTCATCCTTGAGTTCAGCCAAGAGGGCCTCGAAGGCCTCGGCCTCTTCCGCCCCTTCCCCCGCCCGGATCACCACCTCGCTGACCAGGATGCTGTGCTTCAGGGCGTTAAGCCTCACTCTGGCCTTGCCGGCCGCCGTCCTGGGGCCGGTGCTTTTCTGAGCGTTCAGCCTGTTTGCCGCCAGTTTCGCCTCTGATATGCTCATACCTTCCCCCCTCTCTCCAGTTTCTCCTCCAACCGGTCAAGGTTGGCCCGCCACTGCTCAATCTTCTGGTGCAGAGCAGCCCAGTACATCCATTCCGCTTCTTGGGCCTCCACCTTCAGCCGCTCGTAGGTCTTCCAGTGCATTCCTTTGGGCTTCTCAGGGAAAGAATGGATCAGCCCCGGGTGTCCGCCAAGCCGCCGCCTGATCTTCTGCGCCTTTCTCAAAAACCGAGTCGCCCTGTCTTCCCTCTGGCTCTCGTAGGCCAAATCATAGCAGTGCCGGCAGAGAAAGTATACGCCGCCAAGGTAGAGCTTCGCTACCCGTCGGCCACACCCTCTGCCCGGGCAGACAAACCAGGGCCGTCCCCCGCCGTAGTTGCAGGTCGTGTAGGTAAGGGGCACCCGGTAGCAGATATCCCGGGGATCCCCGCCCCTGGGGGTAACGGTGTAGGCCAGCTCCACCGCCCCGGGCAGCGTCCTGATCCCTATGCTGGCCTTGACGTTGCCCTGGCCGTCCTTCCAGGCCCAAGAGAAATACAGCCCGGGCCGCAAAAGCCCCTCCCGGTGCAGCCTGTTTACGTCAAGACTACGGCAGTCCTCCACCAGGTCTTTGGTGTTAAACCTGTACCAGTTGCCAGAGCCAGGCCCGCCCATTTACTACTTCACTTCACCACCAATTTTTCCCCGAAATCATTAGGGAAATTTCACGGCTTTACCCTGCTCTTTTGCCGTTTACCCCTTGCGCCGCAAGGTCTTTAGTGTCATCACCTTCTATGCTCTAATTGCTAAGGTGAGGATTAATTTAAGAGCTAATGAAGGCAGCGCGTCTGCGAAGCGAAAGCGAAGCAGACGAGGAGATTTATACTTTTTCTAACTCGTATAGCTTGTATAGTTTTGTCTATATTAAGTAGGTGGACAAAAATCGGCAGATATGTGTCGAAAAATGTCCACCTAACAATGTCCATGTAACACTGTCCACCTAACATTGTCCACTTACCCGTGTCCACGTAACACGTCCACCTAACCAACCCTTTCTTTAGCAGTCCTTCTCAGTAATTCTTCCATGTTCGTCAAGAAGTTGGCTATTGTCCGGGTACGGGCATGGGTAGTATTGGGCACCTCGCTGGCGTTGAAGTAAAACATCATAGCCTGGAAGACTTTATCGGCCCCATAAAGCTCTCCGTACCCTACTAACCTTTCCCACCTGTCACCGCTCCACATCCCGGGTTGTAAGTACCCGTATTTTTGGCGGTAAAGCCGCTCAAATAGCTCCGGCAAGTCTTCCGGGCTTATTGCCGCATTCCCAGATCCGGCCGTTTTTCTAGTCTTCTCCTTGGCCTGCTTATCCCGCTTGGCCTTTTTCACTTGCTCCTTGACTTCTTGGATCCATCGCTCTGCATTCTTGCGGTTATTTTCGTTTTCTTCGGGGTCAGCAGCAGTAGCCCATTTTGTAAATTTGAGTTTTTGATACCCGCTATACTCAAATAAATGAGATCCCTCGTTATAGTTAAAGTTTTTATAGAGCCTGGTTACCCGATCAGGAGCGTCCTCCAGGTTGGTCAGATCCCTCAGTTCCCGTTTGGTGATGAAGAACTCGTTTCTATCCGTATATCTGCCCCTGCATCTCCAGTACCAGTAGCTCAGGTAAACGTAAACCACCACGTCACCAGGCTGGAATGTCTTGCGCCGCAGACAATCCAGCATCATGTTGAAAGTATGCCGATGCATCTGGGCATACCAGCCGTAGTCTCCAAGCTTGGCGCATTTTACCTCTAGGTATCGGGTGGCTATCCCGCGCCCCCTTTTATCGCGGGTGCCAGGAACAAATATTACCCATTTCCGGAAAGCAGGGTTGGCCCTGGCCCTTCGTATGGTCTTCTCACTCGTCGCCAAAGTCTTGGCAACCTCTAGGTCTGCTAAATAAAACCCGCCGTCCCGTAAGTTATACTCGCTTATCAGTAGCCACAGGTATAACTTCTCGGTTGGGGTAAACAGCTTAAATTCTGGGTTTTCCATCACGCCTTCAGGTAGAGGGAACCAGCTCAATTGCCTCTCCTCCCGTAATTACCGGGCAGGTGCCGTTTATGTTGACTATATCCACTTCTACTAGTAGCGTTTTCGCTTCAAGTTTTGTGTTCTATCCTAAAGCCCAAACGACTCAAGATCCTAAATGCATCTTGAGAAGTAAAGCCTATAGGTGGGAGGCCAGTAACTCGAGATATAACTTGCTTAATCGGATAAAACTTGCCATTCACCTGAACTAGATATTTGGATCTACCTTCCGGTTCGACATCTTTGAGTTTTGCCTCTATGTCCATCGCATTTATCTCAAATGCTTTCCCCCGCAATATGAATTCCATTGGTAATGGTATTACACCTCCTACACCTATAACACTTACACCTCCTACAGGATTATAACACAACCACCGCGAATCCACAAGTGAGCCCAGTTGCCATACTATTCTGATCGGTACCTTGGCTCATGAACGCAAGTTTCAAGCCTCATATAACTCCATTTGGCCAGCAGGAATTCAACGTTCCCACCCGCCTATATCTAGTTTCCCGGTAGCCATCCACACTTCGTTCAGGTCTTTATACCCCTCGTAAACAGAAGAGGGCAGAAAGTAAACTTCCTTGCCCCTCAGCACCCCTTCCCAGGCCAGCTCCCGCCATTTTCCCCCGGCCGCGTCCTGGTCAAGGCAGAAGACTACCCACTTCGCCTGCACCCACTCCCACCGCAGGCCGTTCACTCCGAAGATGGCGCAGGCATCCTTATAACCGGCAGCTATCAGGGAGAGGGCGTCAAACGCCCCCTCACATATAAAGACGCCGTCCCCAGTCAGGGCCTGGGCATTAAAAACGCCTTTCGCCCCGGGCAGGTGGTCATGTCTCTCCTCCCTGGGCACCTTCGCATCGCTCCCCACCGCCCGGCCATAGAGGTTTACTACTTCGCCGGCAGGGTTGGTATGGGGGAACACCAGCCGGCCCCACCTCCACTGCCGCACAAGCCGTCCCTTCGCGAGATGGGGCCATTTGCCATAGGCCGCATAGCCCACGCCGTAGGCCTGGGCCAACTCCAAAGGTATCCTCCGCCGGCGCAGGTATTCCTCCCCCAGGCTCCCCGGCAGGGCCGCCTGCAGTTCCTGTAGTATCTTCTCCAACTCAGACCTGGCCTCTGGCTCTCCAGACGCTCTAGGAAGCCCTACAAGGGCCTTTTTCTCCACGCCAATACTTCTACCTATACCCACCCTATTTTTGGGGCCTGTACGCCCCTCTGAAGGCCTCCAGAGGGCTTTCTTTTTGTGCTCCTGAATCCACTCCTGCCGTTTCTCTTCCAGGTAGCCCCACGCCCCGCAGGCAAAGCAGCGAAAGTACCCTGTCTCTGGATCAAGGGAGAGGCTTCGCTGGTGATCGCTGCCGTGGATGGGGCAGTAAAACCTCAGGTATCTTCCCGCCCGTTTGCCGCTCCCCTGGCCGCGATACGCTTCAAGGTCTGCAAGGGTCAAGTTAACCTGCCCACCCATTTCTTGCTTCCTCCCTGAAGGTTCCAATGTCGGGCTTAAAAATAAGCTCTACTTTGCCTTTATCGCCGTATCGATTTTTTTCCAGCACGAGATCAACCGCCCGCGCCGGAGGAGTCGCACTCCTGTGTTTAGCCTCCACTAGGAAAAGCGCCGTGTCCGCCGAGTACTCTAAGTCACCGCTCTCTTTTAAAGAAGTCATATTTGCTGTCCCCTGGCCGGGCCGGTTTTGGCTGGAGATAACCAGCACCGGGCTGTCAAGCCGCAGGGCCAGCTCCCGCAGCTCGCTCACCAAACTAGATACCACATGGCGAAAGTCACTAAATTCCCTCTTGCCGGCCGCCCACCGCTGCAGATAATCCACTATCACAAGGCATTTACCTACTTTTTGCCTACTCATTACCTGCAGGGCCTTGGCCTTTACCTGGGGCACCGTCAGCCGGGCCGTACCCTCAATGAAGTGCAAGGCCGCCAGTTTTGGGCCGTGTTCTTTGGCTGCTCGCTCCAACTCTCCGGGATCCCCGTAGCCGTCGGCAAACTTCTTCGCCTCTAGGCCCGCCCGGGCGCAAAGAACCTTCAACGTCAGCCGGGCCAATGCTTCCTCGAAGCTCACAAACAGCACCGGATAACCGGCCTGGGCCACATGAGAGGCCACCTGAAGGGTGAAGGTGGTTTTACCCTGCCCGGGCTCAGCCGCCAGCAAATGCAGCCCGGGCTGGAGGCCTCCTAAGAGCCTGTCTAGTTTAGGTATGCCAGTAGGTAGCCCTACCGCCGTCGTCCCCTGCTCCTTCACCGCCTGCCGCCTGGCCCGACAATCGGCCAGCACCTCCGGCAGGATGTCCGGCAGGGCCACCACTTGGCCGGCCCGCAGCTCCTTTACCGCCTGTTGTACCCGGGCCAGGCTGTCTTCTAGCTTCGTCATCAGCTCCGTGGCCGAAGTCTCCCCACGCAGCTCCTCCAGAAAGGCCTGGGCCAGGTCGGCCAGCAGCCGCTTCTGATAGAGGCTAGCCAGTTCCCTGGCTGCAGCTATCGGGTCTCGGGCCGGCTCGCCTCCTACCGCCGGCAGGGGTTTCTCCTGTTCTACCGCCGCGGCTAGCTCCTCAAAGGCCTGCCTGGTTTCAGTCAGGGCCTCTGGCGGGAGTAAGTCCAGCACTTCCCAGTAGGTCTCCGGTCTGGCAGCTATCGCTGCCAGCAAGGCTCGCTCTAGGTCAGACTTAGCAAATTCATTTGCAAGGGTGTATCTCTTGGGCATGGAAAATCATTCCTTACGGAGTTTTCAATAAGCATACAAGAGGCCGCGGGGCGCTTAACGCGCCCGCGGCCCCGTTAGACTTGTTGTACTTGTTAAGAGAGTTGACATTTCCACAAGGCCAGCAACGATGGGGTTTTTCGGCTCTGACTTAGTTGACATTCTTGCAGCTGGTTAGGTTTTGCTTGCAGCTGGTTAGGTTTTGCTTGCAGCTGGTTAGGTCATTTCTTGTTGACATTTTGGCAATGAAAACCAAGCTACTCGCTTGGCCTATTCAACCACTCCTGTATTTTTCGGGTCAATTCTGGCCCAGGTAGTACCTTTTTGTTTTCAATATCCGAGAGATATTGGCGGCTTATTCCCAGGTACCGGGCAAGCTCTTCCTGCCGCAGGCTTCTTTCAACCCTGGCTCGCCTTATCTCGTAGCCGTCCAGGTTTATCCGTTTCTTACTGCGGCTACCTCGCCTCCTTGGAAGTGGCAATTTAGCAGCGGCTGCTCGCGCTTTTGCTCTTTCCTCCATTTGCTCTTCTAAGTTTGAGAGTTCTGGTAGGACAAAGGTGAGCTCATGCTCCAGCCACCGCTGCACCCACCCTTTGCTCCTATCCGTGTCGTCCCAGTAGCCAGGTGGGTAAATCACTTCTTTGAACGCGCCTCTCTTAACTAAAAGTTCGAGAGCTTTTTCGAAAGATTCCCGAAACCTTCCAGGGTTGGTCTCTGTTTTGGGGTTTTCCTGTATAGCCCCACAAAGGGCCTCAATAGTCCACCTGAGAGGTTGCCCCTTTGCCAGTCGCCACTTGTGCATCATGACATAGTATCCTATGCGCTTGGCCAGGACTTCTGCCCGTCTATCTTCTCTATGGGAAAGTTCCAGAAGCACCCCTGCCAGGCCGCAAACCCATCGCCTGGCCTGAGGGCTAAGGAAATAATAAGCCCACTGGCCAGCTCTGACGCTCCACTTGACGGCGATAGTCTCCTTCTCGCCGAAGAGGGTTTGTTGATAAGCTTCCACCTTCACAATGTCGAACAGGAGATCGTTGCTCCAGGAATAGCCTTGGGGGTTCCACCTGCCCGTTTCTGGGTCTGCAGCCGCCAGCTTATGCACCTCAAACTTGAGCCTTTGGAGGTTTTCCATTTCCTGCTCTATGCTTAACCGCAGGGCATCTCTCTGGCGCCCCCAGGCCTCTATACCTTTCTGTCGAATGATTTTGTCCGCGTCCACAATTACCGGTTCCAGCATTGGGGCTTTGGCTTCGGCTAAACAGGACAGCACCGACAGCGCCACATCCGCGGTGAAATCGGACAGCTTCTCAAGGTAACCCTCTATTTGCTCCATAGTCCAGACGGCGGCATGAGCTTCAAGCTTCGGATCAACCCAAATCAAGATTTCCCCACTACTGGATATTCTCTTCCGTGCTTCTGCAGTGTTGGCTTCAGGGTTTAATTTCCACAAGCCTTTCTTTCGCCACTTAGGGCCTCCAGCCCAGATAGCCGAAAGGCTGAACTGCACAACAGGGTTCGAAGGGACGGGAACCAAAGCGCCTCGAGGAATAGCTTCTTGAACTACTTTGCGAAGTTTCCAGATCGAGTAAATGGCCAATTCCCTTGTTACCTCGCTGGAGGGGCAAAGGTTCTTTCCAAATTCCTGCATTTCGGTTTCAATTTCTTGAAAGGCAGTGTTCATTAGATTATAGAGAAACTGTGTTGATGTTTCTTCAGTGACCTCCGCGAGTATCATGGTAGTTATGAGGTCGCGGAACTCTCCCCACTTAATCGTTTCCTCGGGCGCATCGAGGAGCCGGGCCAGGTCTGGGCGTCTTGCTTCCATGAGGATTGCTTTGATATTCATTATTTCCCTCTTTCTTTCGGGTTTATCTGATCCCTTTTTCTTCATTTTGGCCCTCCTACTTCAGCATTCCCTTGCTCCTTCAATGCCTTTACCTACGCTCAGCCTTTTGGTAAAACCTCTCATGGGAGCCCACTATGAACACCAGGCAAACCTGCTCCTCCTTTGGCGCCACATAGGCCGCTTGGTAGGCCACTTATTCTTACCAGAACTTCCACCAAGGCTTTTTCCTCTCCTGAAGCATCTGCCGCATTTCCTCCACCAGATGCCTATCTCTTTCCTCCAGTAGCCGATCACGTTCGGCCTCGGCCTTCCGTCTCTCTTCCTCCTGCTTGTCCAACAGTTTCCTGGTGGCTGCAAGCTCGGCCCGCAGCTCCTCTAGCTCCCGCTTCAGCCCCTGTTCAACCCCTGTCCACTGCTTGGATAGGGTCTCCTCCACCCCTTTGACCAGGGTGGCCAGGGTGTCCTCCATACCCCTGGTCATCTGGATAAGGGTATTGGCCAGGGCCTCCTCCAGGGCCTGCCTCATGGCTTGAGCCAACCACTCCCTGGGTACTGTTATTCCCTGCTCTTCTTTTGGTTCAGGAACAACAACAGTAACAGGGGTGGGATTTTTCCTCCTGGCCCGCGCTACTTCCTCTTGAGTAACTACGTATTCCGGCCCGTAAGGACCTTCTCTTATGGTAGCTCGCAGCCGGCCGGTCTTGACCCACCGCCTGGCCGTAGTCAGGCTTATTCCCAGGGCCTCGGCCGCCTCTTTCAAGCTCAGCTCCAATCCCTGCTCAACTCCTTGTCA
>ERZ795060.1513-NODE-1513-length-27126-cov-18.906727_pt1 | contig 27126 bp, 27 predicted proteins | sample MGYA00375144_ERZ795060 | MGnify/ENA primary metagenome ERZ795060 (study PRJEB30189, sample SAMN05720157) | activated sludge metagenome | isolation source: anaerobic digester from wastewater treatment plant | place: Japan | collected 2015-05-15 ...
CGTTCTGTGAGAGGAAAGCCGCTAGGCTGATCACCTAGCGGCTACCTACTCGATTTGTGGATAGATAAGTACTTGCCGCAGGATCACAGGGGTTCTGCTGCCCTGGTATCGGAAAAGTGCCTTTGTGAGCAGGACGTTTACACAAAAGGGTGAAAGAGTCAAAAAAGCTTACGAGCGTGATGCACAAGTACATCAGCAGGACCGGTGTCGCTGCCCTGTGCGCTCACCGGCGAGCAGGCAAGGCTTCTGGGCAACTCCTGACCAACCTGAACTCCATATAGGACATGGGGGGAGGGCGCAGGCGCCGAACAGCACCCAAACAGGTACATACGTCCGATGTAAAGGAGGCTCTCGTCGCGCTGGCAATGGGAGCAAGTATTCAGGTCACTATGGGCACTACCGATAGGAGGATATGTGTAGGAGATCTGGAAGAAAAGGCGCATTCTTGGCGGTCCTGCTCGCTGTGGTTTTGCTCCTGAGTGGCAGTGCGGGGTCCTCAGGGGGATCCTCTGTTCCGCTTTATCGAGTGGAAGGTGTGCGGGACGGCGGGGCATATCGCCGGCCGGTAACGCCAGTTATCGTCCTTGGCGAAGGGACGAAGCTGAAAACGCTGACTCCTGGCGGCGAGCCTTTCCCGAGCGGTACGGCCATCACCGCTTCCGGCGAGTATACCCTGGAAGTTGCCGCCGAGAAGGGTGGCGAAATAGCTGCCGGTACCATCAAGTTCAGCCTGGACATTTGGTATTATCCCCGGCTTGGTCGGGTTTGCGATGTCTTGGGGAGGGGCGCCGAGCTACAACTATGACCCGGCGTACTGTCTGCCCTTTGGCAACGCCGGGGGCATCAAAGTGACGGGAGACGAAGCCTATGGGGAAACAAGGATCTCGATTATCCCCATGGGACATCCTGATTGGGTCAACGATTGGACGGGGTTTGACACCATCTCTGCGTGGCTCTATCTGGAGAGTGAGGCCTTGCAGAAAGTGGACTACATCACTGGGTGGAATCACGTAGTGATCGATTTTGAGGAGCTGCTCGTATTCGAATCGCAGGGCCGCAAGTTCGATGGGAGGGGAGAGCTCTCCAACATGGGCAGTACCATGTTCATAGCTGTCTACAGCGAGCCCCATATCGTGTATTACGTGGATGAAATTCAGTTGATCAAAAAGCATGACTAGGGGCGCTTCCTAGTGCCGTAAGGAAGACACCGGAGTCCTTGATGGGGCTCCGGTGTTTTTTGTATAAGATCTCGGCTCCAGGGCTGAACTGTCTTCACTATGGCGGTTTGTCCACAGGAATTTCAGGGTATGCATGGAAATTACCAAGAACCGAACTAGGCTTTTGCCTGTGCAGCGCATATTCAGTCTCCGGTTTCCATGGATTTGGGAACGGTCGTCCTCTTGCATCTTTGGCTGTTCTGCCCCCACCAATAAAGAGGGTTTTGCGACGAAATAATGTATGAACTGCAGAAGAAGGAAAGCCTTAATGAGCTGGAGGGATGCATCTTATGAAGCAGCGAACTTGGGGTATGATCCTCTGCCTGTTGTTGAGTGCTCTCGGCTCTGTGCAGGCCTTGGCTGAGGCTCCGCCTGTGCTCACCTTTGCCCAGGCGGTGGAGCTGATGAATGAGCATAATATTGCGCTCCAGATCGCCCAGCTCAATTTGGAGCTGGCGGAACTGGACTACCAAAAGGCGGCGGCGGCCAATCTGCTTTCCAGTTCCCAGCAGAGTGAGCTGCAGGCCCAGCATAGTCTGGCCCGGGCCAAAAACACCTATCTCACCGCCAAACGCAGCAATTACCTGGAAATGTTCCGCGCCTACAACGACGTTTTAGCCGCCCGGCGCACGCTGGAAATCCGGGAGCTGGAGCGGATCCTGGCCGAGCACAACTACTCCATCATTCAGGAAAAGGTGCGCTTGGGCGATGCAGGACGCCTGGAGGATCTGCAGGAGCTGAACCGGGTGGAAGCGGCCCGGCGCAATGAACTCACCGCCCAGCAGAACCTCGCGGAACGGGAACGGCACTTCCGGCGCTTGACTGGTCTGGCGGAGGATGCCGCGCTTGTACTACAGGCCGATTTTCCCCTACCCAATTTAGAGCTGAGCTTGGAGGAGAGCATCGAGTTGGGGCTGCAGAACAGCTTCTCCCTCTATGATCAGCAGTTCAACCTGCAGCTGCAGGAGCGGCAGCTGGAAGCGGCCCGCCTGGAAAGAAGTGCCCCCATTGATCTGCAGCGGGCCGAACTGAGCATCAAAGTGAGCCGCTTGAACCTGGAGCAAGAGCGGGCTTCCCTGGTGGAGAATATTACCTCAGCCTACCACGCTTTGGCTGATAGCCGGGCCCGCCTCACCAGCAGCCAGCGGGATTGGGAGATCGCCCAGGAAACCTATGAGATTTACCGCCAGCAGGCTGAGGCGGGGCTGATCACCGAGATGCAGCTGCTGCAGCAGCGCATTGCCCTGCTCAACTCGCAGCACAGCCTGGAGGAGGCCAAGGTGGCGTATCTGGTTAGTTTCCTCCAGTTCCAGCATCTCCTGGGATTGGATGGGGATCTGCAATGAAGCTGCAGTGGAGTTTAGCCGCGGCCGTACTTGTGCTGGCCTTAGCCTGTTCTGCCCTGGCTGCCCAGCCTGAGCTGCTTACCTTGGAGGCGGCCCTCGCCAGAGCGGAGTGGCACAGCGATTACCGGGCTTGGCTGAAGAGCCTGGAGGCTGTGGAAGACACCCTGGAGGGCATCCAAGACCGCTATCGTCTGGGGATGGAGCTGAGCGGGAGTCTCCTGCGCCTCAGCCATAACTTCTCCCGGGATAGCACCCGATTGGACACGGCAGGGGGATTGTCCTTCTCCAAGTCCACAGCCCAGGGAACCACCTTCTCCGGGAGCCTCAATCCCAGCTTTAACTGGCAAAGCCAGGAGATGAGTGCCAGTTGGTCCCTTAGTCTGCAGCAGACCATCTGGCCTTCCCCCAGGTTGAGCAGTGATGGGATCAACCGGGTGGTGGCCGAAGTGAGCAAAACCGCTTTGGAAAAGCAAAGAGACTACGTTTTGGCCGGTGCTCGCTTCAAAATCGAAGAACTGTACCGCTCAGCCCAGCTGGCCCAGGCCCGGGTGGTCCTGGCGGAAGCTGGCTGGCGCACCGCCCAAGAGAACCTGCAGCTTGTTACAGCCAAAGTGGAGCGGGGCGAGGCGGGGGAGCTGGATCTGATCAGCGGCCAGCTGGCCGTTTTGCGCAGCGAGCGGGAGTTGGAATCGGCTCAGCTGGCGGCGGCCAGGGCCCTGGAAAACCTCCTGGCGGCGGTGGATCTGGCGGGGCCGTATGATCTGGAGCCGCTGGAGGCAAGCAGCCTTCCCCACAGCGGCATCGAGCCTGATCTGGCTGCCCTGCTAGCGGATTTGGAAGAACACCCACTGCTCCTCAGCTACCAAGCTGAACTGGAGCGGGCCCGCCTGGAGCTGGCCGCTGCGGAGGAGGCGAAAAAGCCCGAAGCCAGCTTGACCATCCGCCTGGAGAACGCTCCGGAAACCGCCACCCAAGGAGGCTTGAGCATCCAGGCCGCGGTGAGCATCGGGTACCCCCTACTGGACCGCAACCAGCGGGCCAAGACCACCCAGTCCAGGAAAGAGGGCTTGGAAGATGTGGAGCGATCCTATGCCCAGGCCTTAGCAGACCTGCGCCAAGCCCTGGAAGCTGCCCAGGCGGAGCTGGCCCGTTTGGCCAGGGACGAGGAGATCGCCAGGCTCAACTTCCGCCAAGCCCAGCTGGAGTGGGAAGCGGCAGAGAAGCAGTATGAGCTGGGCACGCTGGAAGAGGGCGCGCTGAACCAGGTGCGGCTGGCCCTGCGCCAGGCCCAACTGGACTATTGGGAAGCGTGCCACCGCCATGACCTGGCCAAACGGCGCCTTAGCCAGGGGATTGCTGGTGACCTTCTGGGAGGGATGTCGCGATGAGCAAGAAACGCTGGTTGATCTTGGTGCTTGTGGCCCTGGTGGCCGCGGGAGGCTTCTATGCCTTCCGGAACAGGGATAGATCGGCGGCCTTGGAGGCCTGGAGGGAACAGGTGCGCCAGCCCACCATGCCGGTGAGCCGGGGTACACTGCGCAAAACCATCAGTGCCTCCGGCACCATCCGCGGCGCCCGCCAGGCCGATTTGGGCTTTACCGCAGGGGGAAGGATCGAGCGCATTTTGGTGGAAGTGGGTCAAACCGTGGCCGAAGGTGAGCTCCTCGCGGAGATGGACAGCACCCAGCAGGAACTGGCCCTGCTCAGGGCCCAGAACGCCTATGAGCTGGCCAAAATCAGCGGGACGCCAAACGCCCTTAGGGAAGCGGAGCTCGATCTCAAGCTGGCCCAGACCAATCTGGCTAATACCAAAATCCGCGCCCCCTTTGCCGGGGTGGTTACCGCGGTGAACTTTGAGGCGGGGGAACAGGTTTCCGCGAGCAACCCGGTGGTTTCCCTTTTGGACAACAGTGTGTTTTATGTGGAAATAGCCGTGGACGAGCTGGATGTCCATCAGATCCGCCAGGGCCAGACCGCCCTGGTGGAAGTGGATGCCCTGCCCGGGGCTACTCTCACGGGCACAGTGGACAGCATCGGCTTGATTGCCCACAGCTCCGGAGGGATCACCACTGTTCCCGTCACCATCCGGCTGGATGAAAGCCCCGCCGAGCTGCGGGTGGGCTACTCCGCCTCGGTAACCATCGAGGTGGCCCGGGCGGAAAACGTCCTGAAAGTGCCGGTAGAGGCGGTGGTTACCCAGGGCAGCCGGTCCTTTGTGACGGTGGTGCGGGATGGCGAAACCAGGCCTGTAGAGGTGCAGACAGGTCTCTCCGATGGATTGGAAGTGGAGATCATCGCCGGTCTAGAGCCCGGTGATCAAATCGTGGGCTTTAACGTGGCCCTTTACGGCGGCCCGGGCCAGACCGCGGGCTTTCGCCTTCCCGCTGCAGTACCTGGTGTGCGCATAGGTGGGTTTGGACGATGAGTACAGTGATTGAGGCCCGCAAACTGACCAAAATCTACCCCATGGGGGAGGAAGAGGTACATGCCCTGCGGGGCGTTTCCTTTTCCGTGCGCAGGAATGAGTATATCGCCATCATGGGGCCTTCGGGTTCGGGCAAATCAACTCTCCTGCACATTTTGGGCTGCCTGGACCGGCCTACCTCGGGCGATCTCACCATCGAAGGGACCAACGTGCTGCAGGCCACCGACAACCGCCTGGCGGAAATCCGCAACCGGCGCATCGGTTTTGTCTTTCAGAACTTCAACCTCATGGCCAGGGCCACCGCCCTGGAGAACGTGGAGCTGCCCCTCATCTACGGAGGGGTGCGCAGGAAAGAACGGCGGGAGCGGGCCCTGGCGGCCTTGGAGCGGGTGGGTCTGGCTGATCGCCTGCACCATCGCCCCACCGAGCTCTCAGGTGGGCAGCGGCAGCGGGTAGCCATTGCCAGGGCCTTGGTGACGGAACCCGCCTTTATCTTGGCCGATGAGCCCACCGGTTCCCTGGACAGCAAAACCAGTGTCCAGATTATGGAGCTCTTTGCCCAGCTCCACCAGGAGGGCAATACTCTGCTTGTGATCACCCATAACCAAAGTGTGGCCCAGGAAGCCCAGCGGATCATCGAACTTCTCGATGGGCGCATCACCAGCGACTCTGGGCAGCAGGGGGTGGGGGCATGAGCCTTGGCGAGGCGGTCAGATCGGCCCTCTGGAGCCTGCGCAGCAACAAACTGCGTTCCTTCCTGTCCATGCTGGGGATAATTATCGGTGTGGCTGCAGTGGTGGGCATCGTATCCATCGGCCTTGGGGCCCAGAGCCAGGTGTTAGACATGGTTTCGGCCCTGGGTTCCAACTTAATCATGATCACGCCCGCGCCCACCCTGGGCCGGAGCGGCAGGATGAGCAGCGATGCGGTGGATGTGTTCACCATGGAGATGGCCCAGCACCTGCAGGAGATGGCCCCCAGTTTGACCCTGGTGGTGCCCCAGGTGCAAAGCAGCGGGCTGCTGCTCTACGCTGGAGCCAACCTCCGGGCTACGTTGGTGGGAACCACGCCCCAGTACACCCAGGTGACCAATTACGAAGTGGCTGCCGGGCGCTTCCTCCACGCTTTGGATCTGGAGCAGCGCACCCCCGTGCTGGTGCTGGGCTCACGCCTGGCCGAGCGCCTCTTTGGCGAGGTGGATCCCGTGGGGCAGGTGGTGCGCCTGGTGGTGGGGGACCGGCGCTACGACTTTGTCGTGGTGGGCGTGATGGCCCCCAAGGGACAAGTGGCGCTGGGGAACTACGACAACCAGGTGTATCTGCCCATCACCTTCGTTTTGGAGCGGCTGCTGCGCACCAATCGGGTGGGAACCCTCATGGCCCAGGCCCTTTCCGCGGAAGCGGCCCCGCAGGCGGTGCGGGAGGCGGAGTTTTTCCTGTACTCCAGGCTTGGCACCACCGATGAGTTTTCCATCACCAGCCAGGACGAGATGCTGGAGACCATCGGCGATGTGGCCTTCACCCTCCAGCTCATGCTGGGCGCCATCGGCGGAATTTCCCTGGTGGTGGGCGGGATCGGCGTGATGAACATCATGCTGGTTTCGGTAAGTGAGCGCACCCGGGAGATCGGGACCCGCAAAGCCCTGGGGGCTAAAAGGCGGGATTTGCTCCTGCAGTTCCTGGTGGAGTCCCTGGCCTTGACCACCAGCGGAGGAGCCTTGGGACTGGGGGCTGGTGCCGCGGTGGCCCAGGCTGTATCCAAATACGGAGGCTGGCCCGCGAGTATCCAAGCTTCGGCTTTAGCAGTGGCTTTTGGCTTTTCCGCCTTGGTGGGCCTGGTGGCGGGGGTCTACCCTGCGCTGCGGGCAGCCAGGCTGGATCCGGTCACTGCCCTCAGCTTCGAATAGAAAAGGCGCGGGTTTCCCTCGTGCCTTACATTTACATAAACTCATCCAGGAGGGTGAAAAACTCCATTTTGGCTTGGTCCAGATCTTCCAGACCATAGGTTTGGAAGAAGAGTTCCACAAGCTCCGGCGCGCCGTAGCCGTTGTACTGGAGGGATCTAACGGCCAAGGCGAGATCCACATAGCGGTCGGATACCCCGGCCCGGCCCAGGTCAATGAAGCCGCTGAGCTTACCATCTTGGATCATGACATTGGGCAGACAGTAATCGCCGTGGGTAAAGACCAGATCTTGGCTTTCCGGCAAGCTGGCAAGGAGCAGCGCGTAGAGGTCCTGAACAGGCTTTCCCCGGTACTGGGGCTCCAGATCGTTTTCATCCACCAGGCCCCGTTCCACATTGGAGCGGGCCTTTTCTATCTTTACTTGTAGGGTCTGGTCAAAGGGGCAGTTGCCGATCTCCAGGCTGTGCATCTCCCTAAGCCCCAGGGCCAAGAGCCGCACCAGTCCCTCCGGATCCCGGCGGTGGGCCTCCCGGCTGGCATCCAGCCCCTCCACCTCCGACATCAAGAGGTACTCAGCATCTCGGTGGCGCTGGTAGTAGTGGACCTGCGGGACGGGGAGTTTACCCTGCAGCCACCTCAGCACTTCCGCCTCGTAGGCCAGGCTGTCTGGATAGTCTTGGTGCAAAGCGATTTTCAGATAGCTCTTCCGCTCAGGCAGGTGGAAAACCAGCGCCTTGGACCAGCCGATCTTGTTCTGCACCAGATCTGCATCGCCGATGATGCGCTTAAGGCTTGCGGGAAGCTCGGGAAGCACTTTGCGCGGCTGCATGTCCATTCCTCCTGGTAGGCTTTATCAGTAGTATAAACCCCGGGGAAGCCGTGGGGCAAGGGTGAAGCCGCGGGGCAGCAAAAGGGAACTGCCTCTAGGCAGGATTTTCCAGCTGCGCGGCGTATATGGAAAATAGTGGTATGCCAGCAGGCGATCAGGTCTGCCGAACGTAGTGCCGCTCTTGACGGTGTTGACCCCGGGGCGCTTTGATTACGAGTTCATGGGGGATACCCTGGCAGAGTTGGAGGAGCGCTACAGTTACAACAAAGAAGCAGCTCGCGAGGTCATTACCCACGAGATGGAGGCCCAGGGTGCGGCGCTGGGCGATGACGGCTTTTGGCATTACAACGGTGAACCGGTTAAGCTCCTTTTTGTCATCCGCAACGACGATCCAGATCAAGCCCGCCTCCATCTTGGCAATTACATCGCCGACGAGCTGGAATCCATCGGCTTTAAGGTGCAAAGGATCTACGAAGACTCGTACGGCGCTATGGCCCTTTGCTTTGAGCGTGACCCCTGGGAAGGCGGCTGGCATTTGTGCACCGCTGGTTGGGCTGGACGGGACATGAGTTTCATGGGCCTCAGGATAGCCGAGTATTATACGTCGTTCTCCAGGCCTGAGGTTTTATTCAGCTTCTACGAACCCCCCGATGAGCTGCTGGGGCTGGCACTGATGCTGGCCTACAACGACTTCCGTTCGCCCGAAGAACGCAGGGACGTTTTTGCCAGAGCCTTGGAACTTTCCCTAGAGGACTCGGTGAGGATCTGGCTGGTGGTAAAGTACCAATAAACTATGTGACAAAGCCCCAGGGCTGCACCCTGGGGCTTTCTCCATGCCTTTTGCTTTCCTCCGCCTATTTTTCCGTCTCAATATACAGTTCCACAAAGTATTTCTGCAGGCTGAGGATGACGATCACCGGCAGGATCAGGGCGATCATGGCCGCAGCCATCACGATATTCCACTCCGGCAGCATCTCGCCGCCGCCGGGGATCAGGCTGCGCAGGCCCACCACCACAACCCGCATATCCACCGTATGGGTGATCATCAGGGGCCAGAGGTACTGGTTCCAGCCGAAGATGAACAGCACCACAAACAGGGCCGCGATATTGGCCCAGGAGTTGGGCATGAGCACCGACCAGAGGAACCTCAAAGGTCCTGCGCCATCGATCTGGGCCGCCTCCACCAGCTCATCGGGGATGGTGCGGTAAAACTGGCGGAAGAAGAACGTGCCCGTGGCGGACGCCATAAGCGGAACGGTCAGGCCCACATAGGTGTTGAGCCAGCCCAAATCGCTGATCACCTGGTAGGTGGAGACAATCCTCACGGGAACCGGCAGCATCAGGGTGACGAAGATGGTCCAGAAGGCTATGGCCTTACCCCGGAAGTTGAAGAAGACGATGGCAAAGGCGGAGAGGATGGCCATGATGATCTTGCCCACGGTGGTGGTGAAGGCCACAAAGATGCTGTTAAAGAGCAGCCGGCCCATGTTGCTGCGCACCCAGGCCTCCCGGTAGTTTTTCACCAGGCTGCTGCCGAGTTTCAGCGTGGGCCGTCCCACCACTTCCTGCAGGCTCTGGGTGGAGATGGCGAAGGCATAGATCAAGGGAAAGGCCACCAAGAGCACGATCAAGATCAGAACCAGGTGGTTGAGGAGCGTTTTCCAGCTTTTTTTGGCGACTGCAGCTTTCCGGCTCAATATGAAACCTTCCTCTCAATAAATCTAAACTGGAACACGGTGAGCAGGATGGCCAGCACCATCAAGACCACCGACTGGGCCGCGGAGGATCCCAGGTTAAGGCTGATAATCCCGTCCCGGTAGGCTTTGTAAATCATAATCTCCGTGGCCCCCGCGGGTCCGCCCTTGGTTACAGCATCGATAAGGCCGAAGGTGTCGAAGAGGGAGTAGACCACATTCATGACCAAAAGGAAAAAGATGGTGGGGGAGAGCAGCGGTAGGGTGATGTGGATGATGGATCTCACCCTGGTTGCTCCATCCACATAGGCTGCTTCCAAGAGCGATTGGGGGATGGCCTGCAAGCCGGCTAGGAAGAAGGCCACGTTGTAACCTAGGTTGGTCCAGATGGCAGTTAAGATCACCAGCAGCATGGCCGCCTGTCCGTTCAGAATCCAGTCGAAGTTGAAGTTGATGATGCCATCTAGGTAATAGGGAACGATGCCAAAGGTGGGATGCATCAAAAACATCCACAAAACGCCCGCCACAGGCAGGGCCACTCCATAGGGCCAGAGGATCGCCGTGCGGTAAATGGTCCGCCCCTTAATGGCCTGGTTAAGCAGGAGGGCAATGACTAAAGAGATGAACACCCCCACCAGGGTCACAGAGGCGGTGAAAACCAGCGTGGTCATGACGCTCTGCCGGTACTGCGGCGAGGCGAAGAGCCTTTGGAAGTTCTGCAGGCCCACGAAAAACATGCGGTCGCCAAAGGGCGTGGTCCTGTAGAGCGCCAGCCGCAGGGAGGTCAGCGCGGGCCAGAAAAAGAACACGATGGTGATGGCGATCTGCGGCATCAGCAGAAGATAGGGAAGCCATTTGTTTCTAAAGACAACTTGTCGTTCCATGACACTACCCTTTCCTTGCAGGGGGCACACGGTGGGGCGTACCCCACCGTGCGCCGAACCTCTTTATTGATACAGCTCTGCGAACTCCCTCAGCAGTTGGTTGGATCTCCTCACCGCATCGTTGAGACCAGCTTCCACTGACTTGGCGCCGGCGAAGATGGCCTCCAGTTCCTCTTCGATCACGTTGCGGATCTCCAGGAAGTTACCCAGGCGCAGGCCCCTGGTGTCGGAAGTGGGCGGCGAGTAGTTGAGCTGGTCGATGGCCACCCGCTGATAGGGCTCCCGCTCGAAGTGGCCTTCGGCTTCCAGAATGGCGGCGGCGGCGTTGGTGATGGGCACATAGCCGGTTTGCTTGTGCCACCAGGCCTGCTGTTCAGGCTGGGCCACAAACTCCAGGAACTTGGCCACGCCGCGGTATTCTTCCTCGCTGTGCCCCTTCATCACCCAGAGGGTGGCACCGCCGATGATGGAGTTGGCCTTGGGATAGGGATCACCCCAGTGGGGCAGCATGGTGGCACCCCAGTTCAGGCCGCTCTGCTTCATACTGCCGATCAAGGCGGAGGAGTGGGGCATCATGGCGCAGTCGCCGTTCATGAAGATCCAGTTGGCGCTGTCGCCGCGCCCGCCGTAGTGGTAGATGCCCTCTTCATGCCACTCGGCCAGCTTGGAAACGTGCATCATACCGAACTCGCCGTTGATCAAAAGCTCCACATCCAGGCCGTCAAAGCCGTTGCCTTGGGAGGCAAAGGGCAGGCCGTGCCAGGCATGCATGTTCTCCAGCAGCACCCAGGAGGGCCAGCCGGTGGTGAAGCCATACTTGGCGGCGCCGGACTCGATGATCTTCCGGCTGTATTCTTCCACTTCCTGCCAGGTCTGGGGAGGACGCTCCGGATCCAAACCGGCAGCTGCGAAGATGTCCTTGTTGTAGAACATGATGGGGCTGGAGGAGTTGAAGGGCATGGAGTAGAGATTGCCTTCATGGGTGTAGTAGGAATAAACTGCCCCGACGAAGTCTTCCCAGTCGATGTCGATACCGTGATCGGCCATGAGCTGGTAGACCGGGTAGATGGCCCCGGAGAGGAGCATGGTCTGGGTTCCCACTTCATACACCTGGATGATGTGGGGTGGATTGCCGGCCCGGTAGGCCGCGATGGCCGCGGTCATGGACTCGTCGTAGGCACCCCTGAAGAAGGCCACCACTTCGTATTCATCCTGGCTGGCGTTGAAGTCGGCCACCAGCTGCTGGACCGTTTCACCTAACTGTCCGCCTAAGGAATACCAGAAGTCGATCTGCACTTTGGCACTGGCGGTACCTGCCCCCAAGACCAAGAGGGAGAGCACCAGCAGGACCACAAGTTGTGTAGCTTTCCTCACTACAGAATCCTCCTTTACTTGTTGATTCGTTTACGGTAAAGTCGAACTACCCTCCTTCCTCCGTTCCTGAAGTTCAACTGCCTGGCGTGGATCAATTTTACAATGCCGGCATCTGTTAAGTCAATGCGTAGATCTTGTATTCAACGCTCAGGATAAAGAGCCTGCAGTAAAGAAAAGCGGAAAACCGCTCCCGTTTGTCCCCAGCGGCGGGCGGTTACAGGAAAACGGGGTGGTTTGTAGAAAGAGGGCACTAGCAAAGAGAGGGGGGCAGTGTCTTGTACCGCATCTTGGTTGTGGAAGATGATGAGGTGATCGCCGGTGCCATTGCCAAATCCGTGGCCAAATGGGGATATGAAGTGGAGTGCGTCAGCGATTTCCAGGACGTTTTGGGTCATTTTGTGCGCTTTGATCCCCAGCTGGTCCTCTTAGATCTTTCCCTCCCCTTTTACAACGGCTTTCACTGGTGCAGCGAGATCCGCAAGCTGAGTAAGGTGCCCATCATCTTCATATCCTCAGCTTCTGATAATCTCAATATCGTTTTGGCCATGAACATGGGGGGCGATGACTTCATCGTCAAGCCCTTTGACCTCACGGTGCTGGCGGCCAAAATTAGGGCGCTGCTCCGCCGCACCTACGATTTTGCGGGGCAGACCAACCTTTTGGAACACAAAGGTGCCATCCTCAACCTCAGCGAGGCTACCCTCACTTACCAAGGGGAAAAGGTGCAGCTCACCAGAAATGAACATAGGATCCTCCAGCTGCTTCTGGAAAACAAGGGACAGGTGGTAACGAGGGAAGCCCTGATGAACTACCTCTGGGAGACGGATAGCTACGTGGATGACAATACTCTCACGGTGAATGTAACTAGGCTCCGGCGCAAGCTGGAAGGGCTGGGCCTTAGGGGCTTGATCGTGACCAAGAAATCCATGGGGTATATGGTGGAGTAAAGTGGAGAGGATCAGCGTTTTCACCATCAGCAAGGAGTATCTCCGCAGGCGGGGTCGGGATCTGGCGTTTTTCGCCGGGGCTTTTTGCCTCTTTCTGCTTATCTTCTTCCTCTACCGGGTGCCCCTGGAGCCGGTGCTTTACGCCGGGCTTTTGGTCGGGGTCCTGGGCCTTGTTTATGCCGGTCTGGATTTTCGGCGCTTCCTGCGCCGCCACCGCGCCCTGGAGCAGCTGCGGCAAAGCGCGGGCACCCTCTTGGAGGAGCTGCCTCCGCCCTGGGACCTTTTGGAACGGGATTACCAGGAGCTTGTGGCCGAGCTTTTCCAAGATCGGGAACGGATCCGGCAGGAGGCCCGCCAAGCCCAGCAGGAGCTGGAGGAATACTATACGCTCTGGGTCCACCAGGTGAAAACGCCCATCGCCGCGGCCAGGCTGCTTTTGCAGACCGGGGCCGGCGGAGAGGAGGCCAGCCAGCTGGAGCTGGAGCTTTTTAAGATCGAGCGCTATGTGGAGATGGTCCTGCAGTATTTGCGGGTGGAGAGCCCCTCGGCGGATCTGGTGATCCGCCCCAGCAGCCTAGATGCCATCATCCGCCAGGCGGTGCGCCGCTATGCGCCCCTCTTTATCCAAAAGCGCATCGCCCTGGATTACGACGGGGTAGATTTGGAGGTGCTCACCGACGGTAAGTGGCTGGGCTTTGTCCTGGAGCAGCTTCTGGCCAATGCCCTGAAGTACACCCAAAAGGGGCGGATCGCCATTTACCTGGAGGAAGGCGAGCCTCCCACCCTGGTTGTGGCCGATACGGGGATGGGGATTCCCCCGGAAGATCTTCCCCGCATCTTCGAAAAGGGCTACACAGGCCTCACCGGCCGCACCCAGCGGCATTCCACCGGCATCGGCCTTTACCTCTGTAAGCGGATCTTGGATAAGCTCTCCCATCCGGTCACGGTGGAGTCCCAAGTGGGCGAAGGGACGCGGGTGAAAATCGGCCTCACCTTGCCCCAGCGCTTTTTGGACTGAGGGTTTTCCACAAGGGAGCTGCCCATGCCACCCGTTCATGAGTTGATTGCTGCTCCAGAAGCGGATATGATTAGAGGGACGGCTGACGCTGGTTTTTGATCCGTGTCGCCAAGTGGAAGGAGGATTTTGTGAAAACAGCGGTCTTTATCGATGGAGCGTACTTAAGCAGCGTTTTGAAGATGTTCGGCAGTCCCAGGATTCGCTATGAAAAGCTCCTAAACTGGATCGTCCCGCAGGAGAGGCTGTTCCGGGCCTACTACTACGACTGCCTGCCCTATCAAAGTGCCAATCCGACAGAGGAAGAAAGGGACTTCGTATCGGGCAAGCAGCGGTTTTTCAACAGTTTGAGTGCCATTCCCCGGTTCAAGGTACAGCTGGGCAGACTGGTTTACCGGGGCACCGATGAAAAGGGCTGTCCAGTCTTTAGCCAAAAGGGAGTTGATCTGCGCATGGGGCTGGATATCGCCAACCTCACATCCCGCAGCGTGGTGCAGTGCATAGCCCTCGTTACCGGGGACAGCGACTTCATCCCCGCGGTGGAAATGGCCCAAAGTCAAGCGCTGATCACCCAGCTGATTCACGGCCCCCAGAACACGTACCACAGTGAGCTGTGGAATCTGGTGGATGAACGGATGGAAATAACGGAGGGAGTCCTCAGCAAGCTCCAGTACTAATGAGACGACCGCCCTTATCGTCGATAAGCGCGGCCTCTCTCGAATTTTAGCCTGCTGTCCCCTGGGAACAGCAGGGAGTATTTGTGTATATCATACCCCAAATCTCCTGCGCTGGCAACCCTTTTGCCCGGCGCGCCTGCTGGTTAGAGTTCTTGGGTACCTCCCTTACAAGGATGTAATAATGGGCGGGGAAATGTAAGCCAAAGGCATGGCAGGGCATTTCTCCGCCTTACTATACTTACAGTGACCAGATGTAGTCGCAAGGGAGGTTGGAACATGTACTTACTAGAGGTCAAAAACCTACGCAAGGTCTACACCACCCGCTTCGGCGGCGCGCAGGTGGAAGCGCTGCGCAGCGTGTCCTTTGCCGTGGAAAAGGGGGAGTACGCCGCGATCATGGGTGAGTCGGGGGCGGGAAAAACCACCCTCCTCAATATCCTGGCCGCTTTGGATCGCCCCACCAGCGGCGAAGTGATCCTCAACGGCAAAAGGCTCAGCGGGCTCAAGGAAGAGGAGCTGGCCGCCTTCCGCCGCACCAACTTGGGCTTCGTCTTCCAGGACTTTAACCTCCTGGAGACGTTTTCCCTGAAGGATAACATCCTGCTGCCCTTGGTTTTGGCCGGGGAAAGCTATGTGGAGATGGAGCGGCGCCTGGTTCCTTTAGCCCGCAAACTGGGGATCAGCAAGATTTTGGCCAAGTTCCCTTACGAGGTCTCCGGAGGGGAGCAGCAGCGGGCAGCCATTGCCCGGGCTCTGATCACCTATCCCCAGCTGGTTCTGGCGGATGAGCCCACTGGAGCTTTGGATTCCAAAACCAGCGAGGAGCTGCTGCGCCTCTTTGGCGAGATCAATGCCGCAGGTCAGACCATCCTCATGGTTACCCACAGCGTCAAGGCCGCCAGCCACGCCCAGCGGGTGCTCTTCATTAAAGACGGGGAGATCTTCCACCAGCTCTACCGGGGTTCCCTTTCCGCGGCGGAGATGTACGAGCGGATCGCCGATACCCTGACGCTGCTCGCGGCGGGGGGTGAGGCAAATGCCTAAACGGTTCTACCCCAAACTGGCTGTAAGCAGCATCAGGCGGCACTTCCAAGTTTACGGGCCGTATCTTGGGGCCTGCACCGTGATGGTGAGCATGTTCTACCTGATCATGTTTTTGGCCGCCAACTCTGGGCTCAGCGGCATGTTTGGAGCCAGCACCCTCAAGCTGCTCTTCACCTTCGGAACGGTTGTGGTGGGGCTCTTTGCCGTGATCTTTTTGTTCTACACCAACAGTTTCTTAATCCGCAGACGGAAAAAGGAACTGGGGTTGTTCAACGTCCTGGGCCTGGAAAAGCGCCATATCGCCAGGATCTTGGTTTGGGAAACCCTCCTCACGGCGGCCTTCAGCCTCGCCGTGGGGCTGGGCGGGGGTATTCTCCTATCTAAAATCCTCCTCTTGGTGCTTTTGAGGATTCTCGACTTTCCGGTGGTCATCGGTTTTGAGGTACCTGAAGCAGCAGTGTTAACCACCCTCAAGCTCTTTGGTACCCTGTTCCTGGTGCTTTTGGCCTACGGGGTGCGCCAGGTGGGCCGGGCCAATCCCAGGGAGCTGCTCCAGGCCGAGGCGGTGGGGGAGCGGGAGCCCAAAGCCCGCTGGTTCTTGGCCCTGCTGGGACTGGCCAGCCTCGGCGCAGGATACTTCCTCGCCCTGGCCATCGACCATCCCCTGGATGCCCTGGTCTATTTCTTCGTGGCGGTGCTCTTGGTCATCGCCGGGACTTATCTGCTCTTTACCACAGGGAGCATCGCGCTGCTCAAGCTGCTTAGGCGCAGCAAGCGCTTTTACTACCGATCCAAGCCTTTTCTGGCGGTGTCCGGGATGCTCTACCGCATGAAGCAAAACGGGGTGGGCCTGGCCAACATCTGCATCCTCTCCACCATGGTGCTGGTGACCCTCTCCACCACCGTCTCCCTCTATGTGGGGCTTGAGGATGTGCTGCGCACCCGCTATCCCCGGCAGATCGTGCTGCGGCTGGACAGCTATGATTCGGAGGTCATGGCACCGGTGCAGTCGGCGGTTGCCGCCACCCTGGAGCGGCACGGTCTGGAGGCGGTGGATCGGGTGGAGTACCGCTTCTTGAGCTTCCCGGTGTTCAGAGTGGGGGACACATTTTCCACTGACCGGGAGCTATTGTCCGGCTTCGCCGGGAGTATGGCCAGTTTGCAGCTAACTCCATTGGAGGATTACAACCGCCTGGTGGCCGAACCGGTTTCTCTGGAGGAAAACGAAGTCCTAGTCTTCTACAACCGCCAGCCCTACGAGCATGCCACGGTGCAGCTTCTGGACCGGACCTTTGTGGTCAAAGGGAGGCTAACCAGCCTGCCCGGCAACGGCCTGAGCACCACGGAGGCCTTCGGAGCCTATTATCTCGTGGTCCGGGATCTGGGCGTGATGGAAGAGTTGGCCCAGCACCCCGCGCTGCCCTGGCGGGGCGCCCTGCCCACCTACACCCTGGGCTTTGACCTGAACACTTCCCGGGAGAGGGCTGTGGCCTTCTACCACGACCTGAAAAACGCCCTACCCCGGCAGGAGGCTGCCTCGGCGTGGGTGGAGTCCCGGGACGAGGCCCGGGGGGAATTCCACGTGCTCTATGGAGGCCTGTTCTTCCTCGGCGCTTTCCTGGGAACCTTGTTTGTTATGGGGACGGTTTTGATCATCTACTACAAGCAGATCACAGAAGGATTCGAGGACCGAAGGCGCTACCTGATCTTAAGGCAGGTGGGCATGTCCAGCCTTGAGGTGCGCAGCTCCATCAAAAGCCAGGTGCTCTCCGTCTTTTTCCTGCCCCTGGCGGCGGCTGGAGTGCATGTGGCCTTTGCCTTCCCCATGATTACGAAGCTCCTTGTGGTGCTGAATTTGAGCAACCGCAGTCTCTTTGCCCTCTGCACCGCCTTAACCTTTGCCGCCTTTGCCCTGCTTTACACCTTGGTCTACCGGGCCACAACCCGGGTGTACTACCGCTTGGCTGCGGCCTAACCAAGACAAACAAAGGGGCTGGCCCGGTGAACCTTGCCGTTCACCGGGGCACAGCCCCTTTCCTCGTCTATTCCCTTTAGCTGAGCGCTTCCACGATCTCCCCCAGGTTTTCCAGTACCAGATCCGGCTGCACCTGGGAGTGCTCCAAATCTTTCAGCTGGGTTTCGCCGCTGAGAACCAGGATGCCCACGATGCCCGCCGCCTTGGCCATGGCCATGTCTGTGTAGAGCCTGTCGCCCACCATGGCTATCCTCCCCGGATCTTCCAACTCGTACTTGGCCCTCAGGGCCTCGATCATCTCCGGGTAGGGCTTCCCGATGATCTTAGGCTTAACGCCCGTGGAAGCGGTGATCAGGGCGATCATGGCGCCGCAGTCGGGGATGGGCCCCTCGGGGGTTGGGCAGTTGAAATCGGGATGGGTGGCAATAAAGGGGACGCCCTCCCGGATCAGGCTGCAGGCGGTCTTCAGCTTTTCGTAGGTCAAGGTGAGATCAAAACCTAGAACAACGGTCTGTGGATCGCGATCCGTGAGGATAAAGCCCGCCTCCTGGAATTCCTCTTCCAAGGCGGGGGTGCCCACCAAGTACAGCTTGCGGGGGTAGTTGTGTTTTTTGAGGTAATAGATGGTGGCCTGCCCGGAGGTGAAGACCTGGTCTTCAGTGATGTCTACGCCCATGTTCCGGATTTTGTGGAGGTAGTGTTTTGCGTTCTGTGAAGAGTTGTTGGTTACGAAAACAAAACGTTTGCCTAGGTTTTTCATCGTGTTTACAAAAGGTAGGGACCAAGGATAGAGGGTGTTGCCTAGATAAAAAGTTCCGTCTAGATCCAAAAGATAGGTGTCAATATTGCGCAATCTGTTCAACTTCTTCCCTCCGTGCAGACAATTTAGGTCTTTACAGTACCGTCCGGGCATGCCATAATTAAGGCAGGAAGGCTTAAATAAGCCAACAGCACAGTAGTATTATAGGGTTCTAGGCTGCAGAAGTCAACCTAGGGAGTGCTTGGTTTTTGTAATTTTGCAGCGCAGGCCGTCTGAAATTAGTTTCAATGGTCGAACATAATTACAAGGGTTTTGCGGCTGCAAAGCTTAAGAATATGTAAAATTATTCACCAACTCTTCCGGGCAGGGCTGCCTATGGGGCTCCGCCGGGCAGAGTCGAGGGAGTTGAGAGATATGGAACAAGATCTGGAACTCTACGAAAAGGTGCATATCGCCTGGCTCTACTACATGGAAAACCTCACCCAATCGGAGATCGCCGACCGCCTGGGCCTCACCAGGCTCATGGTCCACCGCACCCTGCAGAAGTGCCTGCAGGAAGGCTTGGTGCACATTGTGATCAACCATCCCCTGGTGTACTGCCAGAGTCTAGGCTCCCAGCTGGAGTCGGTCTTCGGCTTGAAAAGTGCCTGGGTGATCCCCACCTCCCCCGACTATGAGGTGCTCAGGAGGAACTTGGGCACCATTGCCGCGCGCCTGGTGGGCCGCGCCGTGGCCAGCGGCACCATCGTGGGTGTGGGCTGGGGTACCACGCTGGCGGAGGTGGCCCGGCATCTTCTGCGCAAAAGCCACGATAACGTCACGGTGGTTTCTCTGCTGGGCGGGCTGATCAAAAGCGCGGGGAACAACTCCTACGAAGTGGCCCTCCAGGTGGCCGATGCCCTTGATGCGGTGTGCTACAGCTACATGGCACCCATGTTTGTGGAAAGCGCCGAGGATCGGGATGCCATCCTGCGCCTCAGGCACATCCAGGCGGTGCAGGATCTGATCCGCCGGGCTTCCGTGGCCATTGTGGGTGTGGGTGAGGTCTCCGCGGACTGTACCCTGGCCAGGATGGGCCCCTTGAGCGCGGCAGATGTGGACAGCCTGCTCAAAGCGGGAGCTGTTGCCGACATTTTGGGCAACTTCATCGACAAAAACGGCCAGCTGGTGGAGGTGGATGTGAACCAAAGGGTGCTCACCACAGATCTGGAAGTGCTCAAGGAGATTGACAATGTCTTTGCTGTGACCGGGGGCTTGAAAAAAGCCCAGGCCATTTCCGCGGCCCTCCGCTCCGGCTGCATTGACAACATCATCACCGATGCCCAGACTGCAGAACAGGTTCTGCAGCTAAACAGGCCCTTCTAAAAGCTCTATGCCAGTCCCGCCCCCGCCCAAGGCTGGGGCGGGAGGGCAGGTCTTGGACAAGCGGGATCAACAGAAAAAGATAGGTGGAGGTTAGCAGATGAAGCGCGAGGCAAAAACCAAAAAAGCGGTACAGGTCGCCATCGTGGGCGGCGGCATCATCGGTACCTTAACAGCCCGGGAGCTCAGCCGCTACCAGCTGGATGTGCTCCTTTTGGAAAAGGAGGCGGAAGTGGGCTGGGGTACCACCAAGGCCAACAGCGGCATCGTGCATGCCGGCATCCATGAAGACCCGGGTACGCTCAAGGCCAAATACTGTTTCCCGGGCAACCAGATGTTCCCCAGGCTCTGTGAAGAGCTGGATGTGAGCTTCAAACAGACCGGGATCCTGGTGGTAGCCCTGGCTGAAGAGGAAATGGACATGGTGCACATGTACTACCAGCGGGGCCTGGAGCGGGGCGTGCCGGTGCGCCTGTTGAGCCGGGAAGAGGTGCTGGCCCAGGAGCCCAACCTCAGCGAGGACGTTGTGGGTTCGGTCTTTGCCCCCGAGGGCGGAGCGGTCATGCCCTTTGAGCTGGCCGCGGCGGCCATGGAAAATGCGGTGGCCAACGGCGCTGAGCTGATGACCGAAAGCCCCGTAATCGGTGCCTGGGTGGAGGGGGAGAAGAAGTACCTGGAAACGCCCACCCACATCATCGAAGCGGATGTGGTGATCAACGCCGCGGGTCTTTTTGCCGATGAGATCGCCCGCATGTTCGGGGACGATTATTTCCGCATCCTGCCCCGGAAGGGGGAGGAATACCTCTTTGATTTGGAGCTTGCGGGCTTGGTGAACAGCATCATTTTCCCCGTACCCGCCAGCAAAATCAGCAAGGGCATCTTGGTCATCCACACCGCGGATGGCAACATCATGATCGGCCCCACCAGCGATAATGTCCCGGCAAAGGACGATCTGGGCACCACCTACTCCGGCTTTGAGCGGATCTTCAGCGAAACCCGCCGCCTGGTGCCTGGGCTCGATCCTAGGAAGGTGATCACCCAGTTCGCCGGGCTCAGGGCCGCGAGCGACCGGGGCGATTTCATCATCGAGTTCTCCCCTAACGTTCCTGGCCTTCTGCATCTGGCGGGGATCGAATCGCCAGGGCTCACTGCAGCTCCGGCCATCGCGGCCGACGTTCCCAAGATGCTGGAAGAGCAGGGCTTTAAGCTCACCCCCAAGGAGAACTTCCAGCCCCGCCGGGAAGGTGTGGTGCGCTTCAGGCAGCTTTCCCGCAAAGAGCAGGATGAGCTGATCAGGCAGAATCCCGCCTACGGGCGCATGGTCTGCCGCTGCGAAACAGTGACTGAAGCAGAGATCGTGGATGCCATCAGGAGGGGGGCCCGCACCCTCGATGGTGTGAAGTTCAGAACCAGGGCCGGTGCCGGCCGCTGCCAGAGCGGATTCTGCCAGCCCGTGATCATGGAGATCCTCAGCCGAGAACTGGGCATCCCCGCGAAGCAGGTTTCCAAGCGCGGCGCAGGTTCTGAGCAGGTTAAGTACGAAGCCAAAGAACTGCTTGGGAAAGGGGTGTCCTAAATGAGGAAACTGGAAGTTGATGTCGCCATCATCGGCGGAGGGCCGGCGGGTTTAGCCGCAGCTTTGGCCGCCCATGACCAGGGTGCGGCGGAAGTTTTGATCATTGAGCGCAATCATGAGCTGGGGGGCATCCTGCAGCAGTGCATCCACCACGGATTTGGCCTGCACCGCTTTAAGGCGGAGCTCACAGGGCCCGAATACGCCCAGCGCTTCATTAATGAACTGAAGGATACGGATATCAAAGTGCTTCTGGAAACCATGGTCCTGGAAGTGACCAAAGATCGGACCATCTACGCGGTGAACAGCCGGGAAGGGATGCTGGAGATCAGCGCCAAAGCCATCGTGCTGGCCATGGGCTGCCGGGAGCGGACCAGGGGCGCCCTGCGCATTCCCGGCAAGCGCCCCGCGGGCATCTTTTCTGCTGGAACCGCCCAGCGCTATATGAACATCGATGGCTACATTCCCGGCCGGAAGGCTGTGATCCTGGGCTCCGGGGATATCGGTTTGATCATGGCCCGCCGCCTCACCCTGGAGGGGGCGAAGGTGGAGGCTGTGGTGGAGATCCTGCCCTACGCGGCTGGTCTAGCCCGCAACGTGGTCCAGTGCCTGGAGGATTTTGATATACCCCTCCACCTGGAGTCCACCGTCACCGAAATCCACGGCGATGATCGCCTGGAGGCCGTGACCATTGCCAAGGTGGATGAAAACTGGCGTCCCATTCCCGGCACGGAGCAGAAAATTGAGTGCGACACCCTGCTGCTTTCCGTGGGCTTGATTCCAGAAAACGAGCTTTCCAGCGGAGCAGGTGTGGAGCTGGATCCGGTCACCAACGGCCCTAAGGTGGATGACACCTTGATGACCAGCATCCCGGGGGTCTTCGCTTGCGGCAATGTGCTCCATGTGCACGATCTGGTGGACAATGTCTCCAAGGAAGCGGAGCGGGCCGGTGCCTTTGCTGCCCAGTATGCCCTGGACAAGCTGCCCGCGCCCCCAAGACGCATAAAGGTAGAAGCGGGGGAAAACATCCGCTACGTGGTGCCCCACGAGATTTCCCTGGAGCGGCCGGTGGAGTTCTTTATGCGGGTGCAGCGGCCCGAAGCCGATGTCTATCTGGATCTGGGCGGGCTGCGCCGGGTGAAAAAACCCTTTGTGCGGCCCAGCGAAATGCTGGATATCACCTTGAGTGTAGAGCAGCTGAGCAAGCTGGAGGGCGACACTCTGCGGGTGCGGATCGTGTCCGGGAAGGAGGCTGGCGTAGATGCTTAAGCGCATAACATGCACCGTCTGTCCCTTGAGCTGCGAAGTGGTTTTGGAAATCGGTGAAAACGGCGAAATCCTATCCCTCACAGGCAACAAATGCGCCCGGGGTAAAACCTATGCCACCAAGGAACACACCGCCCCTGAGCGCACCCTCACCACCACAGTGAAGATCAAAGGGGGCGTGCATCCGCTGCTCCCTGTGCGCACCGACCAGCCCATCCCCAAGGGGAAGCTGCGGGAGGCCATGCTGGCCACCGCGGACCTGGTGGTGGAGGCCCCGGTGAAAATGGGCGATGTTGTGGTGGAAAACTTCCTGGACTTAGGGGTGAACCTCATCGCCAGCCGGGATCTGGACAGGGTAGAGTAAAGCCTAGAGGCCACTGGCTCCGAGTGGGACCGGTGGCTTCTTCTCATGGTTAGAAGTACCGCTGAGGAAGGGGAGGAAAACGTGGGCATTGTGGAACTGGCAAGCCAGAATATCCATGGGCTTTTGAACGCGGAAGGCTTTGCCTGCCCCTGCGGGAAGATCCACCGCACGGAGGTGCGGGAGCTGGTGATCAAACCCGGGGCGCTGCAGGAGATCCCCAGGGTTGTCCGGAGCGCAGGGGGCAGCAGGGTCTTTCTCCTCGCGGACCCCAACACCTATTCCGCGGCGGCTAGGCGGGTGGCGGTGCTCTTGGAGGCGGCTGGGGTCCCCCACAGCTCCTTCATCTTCCAAGAGGAGCACGTCCAGGCCACCGACGGCGCTCTGGCGCAGGTTCTGGAGCACTTCACCCCCGAAAGCGATCTGATCCTGGGGGTGGGGAGCGGCACCATCAATGACATCGGCAAGCTGGCCGCTAAGGTGCTGGGCGTAGGCTACATCTGCGCGGCCACCGCCCCTTCCATGGACGGCTTTATCTCCAGCACTTCCTCCATGGTGATGCGGGGTATCAAAGAATCGGTGCCCAGTGTGACGCCGCATGCCCTCATCGCCGATCTGGACGTTTTAGCACAGGCACCTAAGCGGCTTTTGCAGGCGGGTTTTGGAGATATTCTGGCCAAGTATGTCAGCATTTTGGAGTGGAGGATCTCCCATCTGGTGACAGGGGAATACTACTGCCCGGAGATCGCGGAATTAGTGCGCCTAGCGGTGCGCAGCAGCGTTTCCCAGGTGGAGCAGCTGGCCAAAGGAGATAGGGAAGCGGTCAAGATCCTTTTGGAGAGCCTGCTCCTTTCGGGCCTGGCCATGAGCTTTGCCGGGATCACCCGGCCCGCCTCCGGTGTCGAACACTATTTTTCCCACGTCTGGGAGATGCGCCATCTGGAATTCGGCACTCCCCAGGACTTCCACGGCCTCCAGTGCGGCATCGGCACGGTGTTGGCCGCGGAGATTTACGAGATCATCAAGGGGCTAACCCCAGATGAGGAGCGGGCCCTGAATTATGTGGAGGGCTTCGACCTGGAGGTCTGGCACGCCTTTGTCCGCTGCTTTTTAGGAAAAAGCGGTGAGCGCTTGGTGGAGCTGGAGGAGAAGGAGCAAAAATACAGCAGGGAAGGGCACAAAAGGCGGCTGAAGAGAATTACCGCCCACTGGGACCAGATCCGAAGCATCATCGCCCAGGAGCTGCCCACCGTGGATGTGCTCCGAGGTTATCTCGAGACCATCGGCGCCCCGGTTTCACCCCGGGAGATCGGCCTGGATTACAGGCAGGCCCGCCGGGCGTTTTTGGTTTCCAAGGATATCCGGAACAAGTACAATGCCAGCATGCTGCTTTGGGATCTGGGGCTGCTGGATGAAGTGGTGAAATCCCTCTGGCGGGGAAAACGGGAGAGAGAATAAGGAAAGCCTCAGGCCAAACCTTCGCTTCTCGGCGGAGGTTTTCTTTTAACAGACATCCGCCTCCTAGAAGGAAGTGAGCTGCAGGCGGGGATGGTGGAGATGTCGAAGCAGGAGATCAAGGGCTTTGTCGAAGAAGATCTATCGGCACAAAGACGAACGTGAGGAGGCAGTTAAGTTGGATATTGCCAAAGTGGAAGCGATCGCGGTTGGCGCGGGGAAGATCCTCCTGGCGAAACTGGAGGAAGGGTTCTCCATCGAGAAAAAGGGAGCGGTGGATCTGATCACCGATGCCGATCGTTTATCTGATGAATTCATCGTACGGAAGCTGCAGGAACACTTCCCAGATACCGCCATCCTCTCGGAGGAGCAGGGCCTGACGAGCTCTGCCCAGAGGAGGAGCCTGTGGGTGGTTGATCCCCTGGACGGCACCACCAACTACGCCCACGGCTATCCCTATTTTTCCGTATCCATTGCCCTAATTCGCGATGGCGAGCTGGCTTTAGGCGTTGTGCACAATCCCCTCTCCGATGAGCTGTTCAGTGCCGTGCGGGGTCAAGGCGCCTACCGCAACGGAACGAAGGTCCGGGTTTCCCAGACAAAACGGGTCCAGGAGAGCCTCCTGGTGACAGGGTTCGCCTACGATGTGGCTACCCGGCCCGATGATAACATGGCCCAGTTTGCCAGGGCCACCAAAGCTTCCCAGGGGGTGCTGCGCCTCGGTTCAGCTGCTTTAGACCTCTGCAACGTGGCCTGCGGCCGGCTGGATGGCTATTGGGAAAGGGGCATCAACGTGTGGGATATCGCCGCAGGGGCGCTCATGGTCCTGGAAGCAGGGGGAAGGCTTTCCTTGATCGGCGGTCAAAAGTTCGATCCCTTCGCCCGGGAGGTTCTGGCCACCAACGGCTTAATCCACGGCGAGCTTTTAGAGCTGGTTGGGGATCTGTAGCAGAAGAGCGGGTGTCACTAGATGAAGAAACTGTACTTGATCGGCGGCCCCATGGGTGTGGGCAAAACGGCGGTGGGCCAAGAACTTAAGCGCAAACTCTCCAGAAGCGTTTTTCTTGATGGTGACTGGTGTTGGGACGCCAACCCCTTTCAGGTCACCGCAGAGACCCAAAAAATGGTGCTGGAAAATATCTGCTTTTTGCTGAACCAGTTCATCCGCTGCTCCGCCTACGAGCACATCATCTTCTGCTGGGTGATGCACGAACAGTCCATCATCGATGGGATCCTGCGCAATCTGGAAACGACCAACTGCGAAATCAAGGCGATTTCTTTGCTCTGCGCCGCAGACGAACTCAGGGAACGCCTGAGCAGAGATATTGCCGCCGGCAGAAGAGAGCCGGATGTTTTGGAGAGAAGTCTCGCCAGAATGCCGCTTTACGATCAGCTAAACACGATCAAGATCAACACAAGCGGCAAGACGGTGGGGGAAATAGCGGAAGAACTCGCTCGCCTCTAAGGCGGGAAAGGTACTGGCATCTGCAAGAAAAGCGAAGACCTCCGCAACCTCGCGGAGGCTTTTTGTTGGGGCTGCTGACCGGGCTGTTGCCACGGTTTTTCATAAAGGAAATATAGGACGAAGTGAAGAATAAGGGAAAGCAAAGGAGTCGTTGCCATGGCTGTTCAATGTAAGATCGACCTTGAGTGGCAAAGAGGGTTGAAACCCATTTTGAAATGGGCAGGTGGGAAGCGGTGGTTGGTTCCACATATCCGACCGATCTGGATGCGTTTCCAAGATCGCCGCTTGGTTGAACCTTTCTGTGGTGGACTCGCCATAACGCTGGCGCTGGCTCCGAGTAGGGCTTGGGCCAATGACATTAATCCCCACTTGATCAACTTTTACAACCAGGTGAAGCAGGGCCTCGTAGTGACGATCCCGATGGAGAATGATAGGGAGCTGTATTACAGCCATCGCGCGAGGTTCAACGCCCTGATTAAGAACGGTGGACAGGATACCACCGAGGCTGCACAGCTGTTCTATTATCTGAACAGAACTGGCTATAATGGTTTGTGCCGCTTCAACAAGAGCGGTCAGTTTAACGTTCCTTTCGGCCGCTACAAGACCATCAACTATGCGCGGGACTTTGCGGAGTATGAGGGGGCCTTCAGCCAATGGGAGTTCACCTGCATGGATTTCGAGGCTCTGAACCTGTCAGATGATGACTTCGTCTATGCTGACCCGCCGTACGATGTTGAGTTTACCAAGTATGCCAAAGATGATTTTCGGTGGGAAGATCAAGTGAGATTAGCGGAATGGCTGGCCCAACACAAGGGGCCGGTTGTGCTGTCCAATCAAGCAACCGAAAGGATTGTGGAGCTCTATCGCAGACTAGGGTTTGATCTCCACTTCTTAAAGGGTCCAAGGATGATATCGTGCGATGGCGATAGGACTCCCGCACTAGAGGTTTTGGCTACGCGTAACATCTAGTAGGGAGAGGATGCAATGAGGGGCACGACGACTGGGCGGATGCTCGAAGCCATGATTCTGCCCTCTCTAGACCTTGGTGGTTACAGTTACGCGAAGCAGGTATCAATAGGTGAAAGGCCCAATGGAAGCAGACACATCGTGGATGTGGTGGCCAAGAAAGGCCAAAGGGCGGTTCTCCTATCCCTTAAGTGGCAGCAGGTTTCCGGAACGGCAGAGCAGAAGGTGCCCTACGAGGTGATCTGCCTCATGAAAGCCGTGGCAGAATCGTACGGCAAATATGCTCGAGCATACATAGTGCTTGGTGGTTCCGGCTGGACTCTGCGGGATTGGTACGTAGGCGGGGGAATGAAGAAGTATCTAGCATATGAACACTATGTGTCTATTCTGACCTTAGAGGACTTCATCGCTCAGGCAAACCGGGGTGAGCTGTAGGTCTTGCGTGGGAAGATACCTCCGCGGGGATGCGGAGGTGCTTGCGTATTGACGCCAAACCAAGGTTTCCATGTTTAGGCAGGATTTCCCTTTTCTATGCAGAAATGATCGCAAACCGCTGAGGGTGTGTGCAACATGAGTAGAGAGCAATAC
>ERZ795060.1539-NODE-1539-length-26818-cov-66.258155_pt1 | contig 26818 bp, 25 predicted proteins | sample MGYA00375144_ERZ795060 | MGnify/ENA primary metagenome ERZ795060 (study PRJEB30189, sample SAMN05720157) | activated sludge metagenome | isolation source: anaerobic digester from wastewater treatment plant | place: Japan | collected 2015-05-15 ...
AACCTGGGGGAGTTTCTACTTCTCAAGAATATACAAAAATACATCTTAAATTGAAAGTTCCTAAAGGTAAGATGTCTGATGTTACAAAAATTGTGAACCACCTAAATAAACTTTTTGATGAGTGTGAAGTAGAGGTTGAAATAACTGTAAAAAATGGAAAGATTGCTATTACTGATTACGAAAATAAAATAGAAGAAGTACTAAAGCAGGCTAATATCCACATTAAAGAAGAAAATAAAGAGTGAATTTAATTAATATAGGCTGCATATGTAAGTGCTGTTAGACGTGTAGTTGAAGCGATGAAGGTATTCTGAATTGGAATAACTAATGTCTGTCCTTTTTTATAATTCTGAGGGCACACTTCTTGACATTTTAAACATCCAATCAGAGAATTGTGATCTTCTTGTAATTGCTTTACCAGGGCAGGCTTGAATACACTTTTCACATTTCTGACAATATTTCATCAGTGATAATTCTTTCCATAGTACATCAGAATCATATGGATAATCTGAAGCAAATGTGCTTAATCGGAAGTACGATCCAAATTCTTTGGTATAGGTTATTCCATTATTTCCATATTCAGCTAAACCAGAATGTGCAGCTAACAACTTTTCAGATGTACCTGGTGTAACTGTAATAAAAACGCTTTTAATCCTTTCATCATTAAGTATAGAAAAACCAAGACGATCATCAGCATAATGATTGTAATCTGATTCTTTTTTGTGCTTTTGTTGATTGTATTCTATCTCGTCTTTTAATAATTTGATTTTATTAATTTTTAATGCTCTTTCTTTACTTTATTGTACTTTATTAAGTGAAAAACTGCTTCCCACATTTGCTCCTTGTATAGTGTAGTTTCCTTGGATGGTATTTTGTTGGAAGACACCAGTAAAAACTGCTACGTAATTACCATAATATGAACTAATTTGAGCTGTTAGCCTTACATTATTTCCTGAAATATTACCTGTTACTTGACCTTGTTCAATTCCATCAATAACCATAGTTCCAGTTATATTATTACCTGATTGAACAAGCTGAGCTTGCAACGTTCCTTGTTGACCTGTAGCATTATTTCTATATGTACCCTGATATGTTCCTGAAAGATTAATTGTACCAGTTGTAGTAGTAGGAGTTGTTACTTTTCCAGGAGTTATTACTTGTGCATTACCAGCAGGTAGTGCATATCCCCAATCTTTTAAAACTGTAGAAGGTAAGGTAGAGAGTTCGGGAGTTAAAATTCCTTGTTTTTGAAGATCTTCCACATTTATTATAAAATATTTTCCAATTTGTAATTCATTTATCTCCTTATTACCTAACTTTACTGCATCATTAAAACTTAGAGATTTTCCTACAGCAGCTCCTCCAAGCCCTGTGGATTCTATAGGTAATAAATTCCCTGAAGGAAGGATAGCTATAGGGAAGGCATGTCCTGGAATAAGTATAATAAAGGTTTTTAATCCTACTGATTCACATATTGAAGAGAAAAATATGGCAAGGTCTATACAGGTTCCTGCTTTATCTCTTAGGACATCTCTTGGATATTTTAGATCCTGTCCTGAAGAGGCATAAAAATTTTTTCATTTTTTTCTCCCCTTTTTAATTTTACAGACAAATTATTATACCACAGTTATTAATAAAATTTTTAAAAAACAATAATCTTAATTTTCTTCTCCAATTTTTGTATTTTTAAGTTATAATTATTACAGATTGCGATTAATAGAAAGAGGGAGTGATTAATTTGGAGTGCAAAATCCTGATAGGGGGAGAAGCAGGTCAGGGAATTCAGACGATCTCTAATATCCTTTCTAAATATTTTTATCGCATGGGGTATTACGTATATACTTTGGAAAGTTATATGTCAAGGATTAGAGGAGGGCATAATTTTAGTCTAATAAGAATCTCGGAAGATCCTATTTTCGCTATAGATGATAATTCTATAGATATTCTTATAGCACTAAATAATGAGACTATTGAGCTCCACAAAGATGAAGTTAAAGAAAGTGGATATATCATCTGTGATGAAGGGATAAGAGGAGATTTTTCTTCTGCTCAAATTATAGAGATTCCTATTGGGAAAACAGCTTTAGAGGTTGCAAAGACAAGGGTTGTAGAGAATACTGTAGTTTGTGGATTTTTAGTAGAGGTTAGCTATGGAGATCTGAAAGAGATGGAGAAGGTCATAACAGACTCTTTTAGACAAGAGGATGTGGAGAAGAATATTAAGGCAGTAGAGGCAGGATATAATCTGGCATTGAATTTGGGGAAGAAGTGTAAGGCTTTTGTAAAAAGGGAAAGAAAAGGTGGACTACTCATAAATGGAGGAGATGTTGTAGGTTTTGGTGCTATGGTTGCTGGTTGTAAATTACTTGTCTCATATCCTATGACTCCTGGAACGGCAGTAATGAATTTTCTTGCTGAGCATGAGGTGGATTTTGATATGGTGGTAGAGCAGGCAGAAGATGAGATAGCGGCTATAAATATGGCAATAGGTGGATTTTTTGCTGGTGCAAGATCCATGGTAACTACATCTGGTGGTGGATTTGCCCTTATGGTAGAAGGATTAAGCCTTTCTGGTATGACTGAAACTCCTGTGGTTATACATATAGCCCAGAGACCTGGTCCTGCTACAGGTCTTCCCACAAGGACAGAGCAAGGAGATTTAAATTTTGTAGTGCATACAGGTCATGGTGAATTTCCAAGATATGTAACGGCTGCTAAGGATCAAAAAGATGCCTTTTACAAAACAATAAAAGCCTTTGAAATGGCAGAAAAATATCAAATTCCTGCTATTATACTTACAGATCAATATCTTATAGATTCTAAAGCAGTTATAGATAGCTTGGAGCCTCCTGATATTAAATATTACCGTATTAAAGGGGATAAGGACTATATAAGACATAAGGTTACCGAAAATGGCATCTCTCCTTTTGCAATTCCTGGAGAGTTTGAAGGATTGGTGATAACTGATAGCGATGAGCATGATGAAGAAGGGCATATTACAGAGGATTTAAATATTAGAAAGATGATGGTAGAAAAGAGAATGAGAAAATTTGAAGAGCTTAAAAAAGATATGGAAGAGCCTTTTTATTTTGGTGTAGAGGATCCTGAGGTAGTTTTTATAGGATGGGGATCTACATATGGGGTTATAAAAGAAGGTGTAGAGAAGCTAATGAAAAAAGGTTATAGGATTGGACATCTTCATTTTTCTGATGTTTATCCTGTACCTGATAAAACTCTAAAGGAGTTTCAAAATAAAAGACTTTATACCATTGAGCAAAACTATCAAGGACAATTTGCAGGCTTGATCAGAAAGGAGACAGGTATAAAAGTGGAGAAGGGAATTGTTAAATATAATGGGAAGCCTTTCTATGTGGAAGATATAATAAAGGGGGTAGAGAAAATCATGGGGTGAGATTAGAAGATTACGAAAATAACCAGATTCCTGCATGGTGTCCTGGATGTGGGAATTGGTCTATATTAAACTGTATAAAGAGAGCTTTATCAGAGCTTGAAATTCCACCTTTTAAACTTCTTATGGTATCTGGAATTGGACAGGCAGCAAAAGCTCCTCACTACTTTAAATGTAATCTTTTTAATGGGCTTCATGGGAGAGATATACCTGCTGCAGCAGGAGCTAAAATTGCTAATAAGGATTTAGTTGTGATCTGTGAATCTGGAGATGGGAATACCTATGGAGAGGGTGGAAATCATCTTATTCATAATATGAGAAGAAATTTAAATATAAAGGTTTTTGTACATAATAACCAAATATATGGTCTTACTAAGGGGCAGGCTTCACCTACCAGTGATTTGGGAATGAAAACAAAGGTTCAACCCTTAGGAGTTCCATACCCTCCCTTAAATTCTCTTGCCCTTGCTATTGCAGGAGGTGCATCTTTTGTAGCAAGATCTTTCTCTGGAGATCCTGATCATCTTGTGGAGATGATGAAACTTGCTATTATGCATAAAGGTTTTGCCCTTCTTGATATTCTTCAGCCTTGTGTTACTTTTAATAGAGTAAATACTTTTTCTTGGTATAAGGAAAGGGTATATAAACTTTCAGAGGATTATGATCCTTCTGATATTCATTTTGCCTTTGAAAAAGCGTTGGAATGGGGAGATAAAATTCCTATAGGTGTTATTTATAAGAAGGAAAGACCTACTTATGAAGAGATATTACCTCAATTAGGAGGAGAGCCATTATATAGGAAGAAGAGGGATCCAAAAGAGATCTTTGAAAAAGTTGTAAAAGAGTTTATGTAAGAAAGTAAGTAATTTATCTTTCTTAGATGTATGCCCTAAAAGGGAGGGCTCTTATGCCTAATCTTTTTCTTGATGCTCGTATGATTGATGCCTCAGGGATAGGTACTTACTTACAAAATTTGATTCCTTTTTTAAAGAATCAAATCCATGTTACTCTTTTAGGGGATCCTAAAAAAATAGAAAAGTTTTTGGATATAGATGATTTAAGAGTAATCCCTATGAAATCCCCTATATATTCTCCCTATGAGCAGATGGAATTTATCTTAAAATTTAAAGATGCAGATCTTTTCTGGTCTCCTCACTTTAATGTACCTATTTTCCCTATAAAGACTAAAAAAAGGCTTGTAACTATCCATGATGTATTTCATCTTGCCTTTGGAGATTTATACAATCTCTTTGAGAGGAATTATGCGAAAATTTTGATTAGATCAGCAGTAAAACTTTCAGATATGATAATCACAGTCTCTAATTTTTCAAAATCAGAGATAATAAAGTATACAGGAATAGAAGAAAGAAAGATAAGGGTAATATACAACGGAGTAGATACAAGTATATTTAAAAGATATGAAAAAGAAGAGCTTGAGAAAGTAAAAGAAAAGTATAATCTTCCTGCGATGTTTATTCTTTTTGTTGGGAATGTAAAGCCTCATAAAAATTTAAGAATGGGTTTAAGAGCCTTTGAATTAGTATTGAAAAATATTGACAATCTATTTTTTGTTATAGTAGGGAAAAAGGAAGGTTTTATTAAGGGAGATAGAGAAATTTTTAATCTTCTTGAGAGAAGTAAATTAAGAGAAAGAGTAATTTTTACAGGTTTTGTTGATAAAGAAGATCTTCCTAAGATATATAATCTTTCTTCTCTTCTTATCTTTCCATCTCTTTATGAAGGATTTGGGCTTCCTCCCCTTGAAGCAATGGCGTGTGGTTGTCCTACTGTAGTCTCCCATTTATCGTCTTTGCCTGAGATCTGTGGTGATGCAAGCTACTATGTAGATCCTTATGATTTGGAAAGTATTACAGAGGGGATTGAAAGGGTTATGGGGGATGAAAATCTTAGGGATACTCTTATTCAAAAGGGATTTTTAAGGGTTAAAGATTTTTCCTGGGAAAAATCCGCAAAAGAGCATATAGAAGCTATTTTTGAACTTCTTCAAGCCTCTTGATATTCTTCAGCCTTGTGTTACTTTTAATAGAGTAAATACTTTTTCTTGGTATAAGGAAAGGGTATATAAACTTTCAGAGGATTATGATCCTTCTGATATTCATTTTGCCTTTGAAAAAGCGTTGGAATGGGGAGATAAAATTCCTATAGGTGTTATTTATAAGAAGGAAAGACCTACTTATGAAGAGATATTACCTCAATTGGGATAGGAAGAAGAGGGATCCAAAAGAGATCTTTGAAAAAGTTGTAAAAGAGTTTATGTAATTTATGTTATAGTGATCCTTCTCCAACTTGTTCAATGATTTGTATCAATCTCTGTCTTAATTGGATTCCGCTCTCCAAGGTGGATGCCCATTTTTTATCTTTTTCAGAACGAAGAGCCGCACTGTCTATATCTATACGTTTTTGAATATAGTATGCCATTCCCGGTGGAAAAACAAATTTTATATTGGATGTATCAAATAACTTCTCTTTCTCAGCAGATGGGAATTTAGTAACAGTATAACCTGCTTTTTCCAAGTATTGTAAAAATCCTTTTACATGCGACCATCCTGTCAGAATAAGTACTACCCGATGCCCTGGTACTGCTGCAAGAATATTTTTTGCCATTTTTTCTTCACGTTCTTCAGAATCGTTACCTTCTTTAGTCCACCAGTCCATACCTTGAACTTCAATTCCTAAGGACTGTGCAGTAAGAGATGCAAAAGGCATTTCTGTAGGTCCATCTCCCCAGTTCCCTCTTGCTAACTCTTCGGGTTTACTTTCTACCAACAAGAGGTCTGGATTTAGATTTTTGATAAGGGCTTGAATATGCTTAAGAGAATACCATTGAAAATTTAGGTGGGTTTTATGTAGAGTTCCAAGAAGATAAATAGTTTGACCTTGATTATTAATCAGGCGGTGGAAAGCCAATTCTTTAACATGGGGTAATAAAAGGTTAGTTCCAAGGAACACTACTAAGATTATAACTATTACTATCAGTGTAATTTTAGAGGTTCTCTTTCTTATCTTAATAATCTTAAGCCGTCCGAATTATTTTTTATCATAATTTATAAATTTTTCCAAAGTCTCCAACTTTTGACTTTTACTTTTAAGTTCTACTAATAATCCTTCAATATATTTTGGTTGAGGGCTAAGAGGATCTTCATCAACTAATCCCTTAATGTTTTCCTTTGATTTTAATTTCTTGCAAATTCCTGATTTTCCATTTTCATGAATGATTTCTTCCCTTTTTATTCCCAAGAAATTTACTAAAGCTTCGTCAGGATTACATTCTACTAAGATCATTTTATATTTATATATCTATCAAGGTTTAAAAATAGGCTTGAGTCTAATTTTAAGTGTTTTATTGATTTAAAATTCTCAATTTCTAAACTTTTTATCATTCCCTTTCTCCTTATTAAACTAATAAATTTATATCATGTTTCTTAATATTTTCCCAAAAAAGCGGCATAAAAAGATAAAGTGAGGGGAGCCTCCCTTTTAGGGAGGCTCCTTTATTTTACTTATTTCTTCTTTGCTAAAACGTAATATTTACATCCTCTTCCTGGGATAATTTCCTCTACATACTTCATATTTATGATTTCAAAGTCTTTCATAAATTCAAGAACCTCTTCTTTATCCACAAAATAGTGAGGAATCCCTGTTTCAATACCTTCTTCTTTTATTACAGTACCATCTTCAAGAACTATATTATTAGGATTTTTATAGCTTGGGGCAGATTTTGAATTAAAGGTTACAAAAATCTCTCCATCTTTTGCTAAAACTCTTCTAATTTCTGATATTACCTTTTGTAGTCCCTCTTTATTTGTGTGATAGATTACGTGATAGCCTAAAATAGCGTCAAAGGATTCTTCTTTGTAAGGGAGAGAGTGCATATCTCCTATAGATGTTTCAATGTCTAAATTCTCTTCTTTTGCCCTTTCCCTTAGTATAAGTATTCCGCTTTCAGATATATCAAAGGCATTTACCTTAAAACCTTCTTTTGCAAAGAATATGGAGTTTCTTCCCTTGCCACATCCCAAATCTAAAAATCTTAGCTTATTAAGGCTCTTCCATCTATGAGCTAAGTAATACACCTCTTCAGCAGGTGTATTCCATTTATCTTCTTTTATCTCTTCCCAATTCCAGCCTTTTCTAAAGGTTTCCATCTTTGTCAAACTTTAATATATAAACATCCATTCCATTACCATACCTCATTGTACCTGCAACAATATATCCTCCATCAGTAGTCTGCTGTACGGAATATGCAGCATCAAAGTCAGGCCAATCAGATTTCCTTTCCCACAATTTATTTTAATAAAAATGTAGCTCTTACAGTTACCATTACCTCTTTATCTATGGTTACAGTATTATAACTCCCATAATCAGTCACTTCTGTTGAATTTGGAGCAAGAACCTGAACTACACCCATACTGGCAGACTTTAGACTACCAACCTTCTGCCCTGAACTTTGGGCTATTTTTTCTGCCCTTGCCTTGGCATCATTCATAGCCTCTGTAAGTAAATCGACTCTCAAGTCTGGTAGTTTAGAGTAATAATATTCTAAAGATTGGGTGGAGAAATTAACTCCTTTATCGAGTAATTCTTGGAAATTTTTGGCTAAGGTAGTGATCTTTTCAAGATCATGTGACTGAATCTCTACAGTCTGCCTTAAGATACACTCTTTGGGAACTTGCCGATCACTATAGAACCATGGCTGTTCTACAGAAACAGGAGAGATTATAAGATCTTTCGTGTCAATGCCATTCTTTTTATAGAATTCTAAAACTAAATTCAAGTCATTACTCATCTTTCTATATCCATTTTTAAGATCCTCTTCAGGGACAGTTCTACTAAATGTCCCAATCCATCTTACAATATCAGAATTTACTTTTATCCTCGCTGATCCTGTTACACTGAGGGTATTATCCAAAGCTTTTATGCTATAAAAGGTGTTAGAAACAATAAAGGCACTGATGATGAGACATAAACCTATGATTATTGCCCAAAGATTATTTTTCACAATATTAGCCTCCTAATTTATGTCCTTCTTCTAATATTCTACAGTAAGAGTATGTATTTAACAATTATATAGCTTAAAGATCTTTTTAATCTTAAGTAAGGTTACGATTTACAGGCTATTTAGGTTTTTTCAGATGGAATTTCTCTAATTTCATGATAAAATAATATACTGTATGTTAATTAGTATATATTTCTATTAAAATATTTGGGGGAGGCGAGTCTTTTGGATTTTTTAAAGGGTATATTAATTCTGTTTCTTCTTATTTTTGTCTCAGGGTGTGCGAAGGTTGAAAATGAAGGTGAAATTATACCTTCAGGAAGTTTTAATGTGAGTATCAATATAGATACAAATTCTGGAAGAACCTCAATAAGTCCATATATTTATGGGGTAAATCAGGATATAGATGGAGTAAAATCTACTGCAAGAAGAACTGGAGGGAATAGATTAACAGGATATAATTGGGAAACAAATTACTCTAATGCAGGATCTGATTGGAAGCATTCTAGTGATTACTTTCTCCCTTGGTATATGGGTATTCCCCAAGATCAGTATTCTATTCCTGCTATTGTGCTTACAAAATTTCATGATCAATCTCTTCAAATGGGAGCTTATAGTGCTATAACCCTTCAGATGGCAGGATATGTGGCAAAAGATGCTAATGGAGAAGTGAGTGAAAGTGAGACTGCTCCATCTCCTCGTTGGGCTGAGGTAAAATTTAAAAAAGGACAACCTTTTTCTACGAGTCCTGATATCAATGATAACTATGTTTATATGGACGAACTTTTAAATTATCTTATAAACAAATATGGACTCTCTACTTCTGATACTGGGATAAAAGGATATCTTTTGGATAATGAGCCAGAGCTTTGGCCAAACACTCATCCAAGGATTCATCCTAAGAAGCTTACCTGTGAAGAACTTCTAAATAAATCTGTAGAACTTGCTAAGGTAATAAAAGAGATGGATCCTAATGCAGAAGTTTTTGGAGATGAATCCTATGGTTTTAAAGGATTTTTAGATCTTCAAGAAGCACCTGACTGGTCAACTAAAAAGGGGAGTCACAAATGGTTTATTAGCTGGTATCTTGAAAAGATGAAGGAAGCATCTGATCAGGAGGGTAAAAGACTTCTTGATGTGCTTTCTGTCCACTGGTATCCTGAAGCATCCTCTTCTTCAGGAGTAAGAATATGCTCCAATGAAGGAGATATTACCGGTAAGGATATAAGTATTGCAAGGATGCAAGCCCCAAGGACTCTTTGGGATCCTACTTATAAAACTTCTGCACAAGGGAAGATTACAGCAGGAGAGAATAGTTGGATAAATCAATGGTTCCCTAACTTTTTGCCTATTCTTCCTACTATAAAAAATGATATTGATATATATTATCCTGGCACAAAGCTTGCTATCACAGAGTTTGATTATGGAGCAAAGGATCATATCTCAGGAGGAATTGCTCTTGTAGATGTATTAGGAATATTTGGAAAATATGGAGTATATCTTGCTACTCGTTGGGGAGATTCTGGAAGTTATGCAGCTTCTGCTTATAATATTTACTTAGATTATGATGGAAATGGCTCTAAGTATGGAGATACTGCTGTAAGTGCAGAAACCTCTAACGTAGAAAATATGCCTGTTTATGCCTCTATTCAGGGAAGTGATGATTCTAAATTGCATCTTATCATTATAAATAGATCTTGGGATAAAGAAGGTATTGCTCAAATAAATATTCAAAGTGATAGTACTTATAGCTCAGGGACAATTTATGCATTTGATTACAAATCGCCTACTATAAGAGAGAAGGGAAAAATAGATATTCAAAATAATACTTTTGAATTGAAAGTACCTCCTCTTTCAGTTTATCATTTAGTAATTGTTAAGTAATTTTGTAAGTGAGAAAAGGCTTTTTATTTTAATATGGTTTGACATACTTTCTTTATAAGTAGTAAAATATAATATCAAATATATCAGATAAAAGATTGTAGGAGAAAAATGAGAACAATTGTTAAAGAGAGTATTGGAGAACAAATATATAAACTTCTAAAAGAGGAAATACTCCTTGCTCAAATAAAACCAGGAGAGCAGATAAATCTACGTAAGCTTGCTGAGGAGTTAGGTGCAAGTATTATGCCTGTAAGAGACGCCTTAAAGCAGCTTGTAGATGAAGGGCTGGTTGTTAGAAAGCCAAGGGTAGGGTTTTTTGTCCGTAATTTTACAAAAGAAGAAGTAGATGAGATTATGGAAATGAGAAAAATTTATGAGTTATACTGCTTGGATAAATATTTTGATAAGATTGATAGAAATAGATTAAAGATTCTTTTGGAGAGATCTATTAAGGAAGAAAATCTTACCCAAAAAACTAAAGAGTTTGATGAGATTGATGAGAATATTCATGATCTTATAGTAAAATCTTCAGGAAATGCCTATCTTATGGATAGTTATAACAATATTAAAAATCAGATTGTAATCTTAAGACACTTGGCAAAAGATGAGGTAAAACTGGCGAGAGATGAACATATAGATCTTATTAATGCTATATTGAATAATGAAAAAGAAGAGGCAAAAAGGATTTTGGAGCACCATATAAATAGAGTAACTGAAGCTATAATGAAATTGTATTAATATTATATTTTTTTTTTGAAAATGCTGTTATATCAGATATCAGAAATTTAAACTTTTTTAAAAAGGGGAGGTGAGAAAAGAAATTTTTAGGATCTCCAAAAAACTAATTTAAAGGGGGTATCTTTTTTATGAAGAAGTTGCTTTCCGTGATTTTTCTTCTTTTGATAGCTTTGAGTGTCTCTATTAATGCTCAAGAGGTTTGGCCTACAAGAGAAGTTACTATAATTGTCTCCTGGTCTGCTGGTGGAGCTACCGATCTTCTCTTTAGAGCCGTTGGTAAATATTTCCCCAAATATGCTAATGGTCAGCAGTTAATAATTAAGAATGTCCCTGGTGGTGGAGCAGCTATAGGATATGGAGAAGCAGCAAAAGCAAAACCCGATGGATATACTTTAGTTGCTGCTGCAAATCCTATGGTAACAAGGGCTCTTATGGGGGCTGCTCCTTATGATCCTATTAAAAGCTTTGAACCTGTTTGCCTTCTTGTAAATAATCCTTGTTATATTATTGTGAATTCAAAGACTAAGAGATGGAAGAATCTAAATGAGTTTATGCAAGATGCAAAACAAAATCCAGGGATTATAACAGTAGGAAATGGTGGAGCTGGTGGTGGTACACACCTTGTGGCATTGAAGTTTGAAAATAAATTCAAAGTAAAGTTTAACCATGTACCATTCTCTGGCGGTGCTCCAGCTGTAACAGCACTCTTGGGAGGGCATATTGATTCTTATGTGGGCTCTGCTCCAGAAGGGCTTCCTAATGTGGATTCTGGAGAACTGGAGATTTTGGCAGTATTTTCAGAGAAGAGACTGAAGAATTATCCTAAGGCTCCAACAGCAAAGGAGCAAGGATATGATTTTGTAGATGCCATGTGGAGAGGAGTATCGGTACCTAAGGGAACACCTATTAGAATAATAAATAGGATAAATGAAATAATGAAAGCGATCCTTGCGGATCCTGAATTTCAAAAGGATGCTGATAAGCTAAGTCAAGATTTAACTTACTTGGGTCCTACTGAATTTAGAAAACTTATTATATCTGAGTATTCAGCTTACAAAGGTATAGTTGAAAAGTATAACTTAGGGGATTTCTATAAATAATTTTAAAAGCCCCCTCACTAAAGAGGGGGCTTAAAAGGAGGGAGCTTCTTGAAAAAGGCGGATATAGTAATTGGAATAATTTTGATTTTATTATCCTTGTTTTTTCTAAAAGAAGCATTAAACTTTCCTGAAAGCCATACTGGTTTAAATCCTGGGACTTTTCCTATCATTGCTTTTTGTGGGATTATTTTTCTTAGTATAGTTTTGATAGTAAGAGCTCTCTTAAAAGAAAAACCTAAAGTATTAAAGTTTACAAAAAAAGAGTTTAAGGTGCTCATTCTATCAATAGTTTCTTTAATACTTTTTGTGGTTTCCATAAATTATATAGGTTTTCTTTATGCTTCTACAATTCTTTTATTCCTAATTTCTCTTATTGCAGGGGTTAAGCCATGGTTTAAAGCTATAATTTTTTCTTTTATAGTAAGTTTTTTAATGTATTATCTCTTTGGGAAGGTTTTTTTAGTTATATTTCCTAAACCTATTTGGCCTTTACCTTATCCTTTTTAAAAAGGGAGGAATTTATTTATGGAGATAAGTTTATTAGAAGGATTTAAATTGATATTTCAACCCAATATGCTATTTTATCTTATAGCAGGAACGATGGTGGGTATCATTGTAGGAGCAATTCCTGGTCTTTCAGCATCTACAGGAATAATATTATTCCTTCCCATTGCTTATAAAATGCCTGCCGCAGAAGCATTTATTGTAATGCTTGGAATATATGGAGGATCAATGTTTGGAGGTTCTATTCCGGCCATCCTTATAAGGACTCCTGGAACTCCGTCAGCAGGTGCAACGGTTCTTGATGGTTATCCATTAGTTCAAAAGGGAAAGGCAGGACTTGCCTTAGGGACATCTGCTATTGCCTCATCTATTGGAAGTCTTTTAAGTACCATTGCTTTAGTGATTATTGCTCCTCAACTGGCAAAAATGGCACTAAAATTTGGACCTCCTGAGTTTTTTGCCTTAGTAGTTTTTGGGCTTACGGCTATAGCTACAGTAACCGGAGAAGATATCCTTAAGGGCTTCATTTCAGCTTTTATAGGGCTCTTTTTAGCGACCATAGGGCTTGATCCCATTATGGGATATACAAGGTTTTCTTTTGGCTCTTTATATTTAGAGAGTGGTATACCTCTTCTTCCTGTTATGATTGGAGTTTTTGCGATTGCTCAGGTTTTTAGAGATCTACTTGGGGAGGAAAAGGGACAAATAATTGAGCAGAATGTTAAAAGGGTCATCCCTCCTAAAGAAGAAATGAAAGGTATAATTCTTGCTGCTCTATTTGGAAGTCTTGTAGGGATAATTATAGGAATAATACCTGGGATTGGAGGTTCTGTAGCTACTTATGTTGCTTATGGTCAGTATAAGAGGATCTCCAAGAAGGGGAAACAGTTTGGAGAAGGTGTGCTTGAGGGGATTGCAGTGCCAGAAGCTTCAAATAATGCTACCACAAGTGGAGCTTTAATTCCTCTTCTCACCCTTGGGGTTCCTGGAGATATAGTAACTGCTGTTCTTCTTGGTATATTAGTCCTTTTTGGGTTAAGACCTGGACCTCTGCTTTTTAGAGAACAACCTGAGTTTATAAATGAGATTTTTGCATCTATGTTTGTGATAGCCTTTTTAATCCTCATATTTGGTCTTATTTCAGCAAAATACAGCCCTAAACTTCTGACTATTCCTAAGAAATACTTAACTCCTATTGTTCTTATCTTCTGTATTATAGGTGCCTATTCTTTAAATTCCAGTTTATATGATGTAGAGATTGCTATTCTATTTGGAGTTTTGGGGTATTTTATGGAAAAATTTGGATTTTCAGTAACACCTCTTTTAATTAGTATGATTCTATGTCCTATTGCTGAAGGGGAATTAGGAAGGACTCTTCTTATCTCCAGAGGAGATTGGAGTGTTCTCTTTACAAGACCTATCTCCTTAATTTTCTTGGTACTTTCGGTGGTATTTGTCTGTTATGCCTTTAAGGGGAGGAAAGAACAAAAATAATAAGGAGGAAAGGGTGATGGATATTAAGGAAGAAATAAGAATTAAAAGAGATAGACTTATATCTTTAATGGAGGAGAATAATTTAAAGGCTTTAGTGCTTAAGAGGCATGCAAATTTTAGCTGGCTTACTGCAGGGGGAATAAATGTTCTTTGTACAGCTCAAGATACGGGAGTTACTACTTTACTTATTACGCCTAAAAAAGATTATGTTATCACAAGTAACATAGAATACCCTCGCATGGAAATAGATGAGGAGATGAAAAAGAAGGGTTTTGAAATTGTAGAGTATCCATGGCATGAAGGAAATGAGAATAATGTGATAAGAGAGATTGTTGGAGATTTGGAAAATATTGGGTGTGATATAACTATGCCTCCTTTTAAAGATGTTTCTTCTAAAATAAATAGATGTCGGTATCAATTATTAGAGCCTGAAATTGAAAGATATCTTAACTTAGGAGAAAGGGTATCCGATATTATAGAAGAAGTTGCTTGTTCTTCTCATCCTGGTCTTTATGAATCAGAGATTGCAGGGGAAATTGCAAGAAAATTATGGAAGGAGAGAATTGAGCCCATAGGTTTTCAGGTGGCAGCTGATGATAGAGTCTTTCTTTATAGACATCCAATTCCTAAGATGAATCCTGTAAGAAAGCACCTTCTTATCAGCATTATGGCAAGAAAATGGGGGCTTGTGACCACTATAACTCGTATGGTTTACTTTGGAACCCCATCTCCAGAATATCTAAAGCAGTATAGAGATACCATAAGAATTGAGTGTGAGATGATTGCAGCGACAAAACCTGGTGAGAAGGCAGTTACTCCTCTTAATAAGGCAGTAGAGATGTACGAAAAATTGGGATATAAAGATGAATGGAAGAGGCATCATCAAGGGGGAGCTATGGGATATTTCCCAAGAGATTATAGAGTTGATTTTAATTCTCAGGAAATAATCCTTGAAAATCAGGCTTTTTGCTACAATCCCTCTATAGCAGGGACTAAATCGGAAGATGGCTTTATTGCAACATCTTCTGGACCTCTATTTATAACATATCCTAAAAGATATCCTGTAATAGAACTTGAAGTTGGAGGGATAACATTTAAAAAGCCAGATCTTTTGATAATTTAGGAGGTAAAAAGATGCAAGATATTGGAATTGCTATCGTGGGCTATGGAGTTGCAGCAGCGTTACATGCTAAAGGATTAAAAGAAGTAAAAGGAGCAAAACTTAAGGCATTTGTAGGAAGAAATTTAGAAAAAGCCCAAGGGATTGCAAAAGAGTATAATGTTCATGCTCTTTCCTTAGAGGAAGCATTAAAAAGAGATGATATAGATGCTTTTATTATTGCAACTCCTACAGGTACCCATTTGGATTATGTGAAAAAGATTGTGCCTTACAAAAAGCATCTGCTTGTGGAAAAGCCATTGGAAAGTAATTTGGCAAGGACTGATGAGCTTATTGAGATATGTGAAAAGGAAGGGGTTATTTTAGGGTCTGTTTTTCAACATAGGTATGATGATGCAGCTCTTCAAATAAAAGAGTATCAAGATAAAAATCTTTTAGGGAAAATTATTTTGGGAAGTGTTTATGTTAAGTGGTATAGAAGTCAAGAGTATTATGATGGAAGACCTTGGAGAAAGAATGTTATGGATGCAGGTGGTGGAGTTTTAGCTCTTCAGGCTTCTCATACTATGGATCTTCTTCTTTGGTATCTGGGAAAACCAAAAGAGGTGTTTGGATTCTTAAATATTGCTACTCATAAAGGTATAGAAGTAGAAGATATAGCTATAGCATCTATTGAATTTGAAAATGGTGCTTTAGGTGGTATAGAGGCAAGTACATCTACTTATCCTGGATTTCCTGAAAGATTAGAACTTCATTTTGAAAAAGGGAGTGCCATAATTGAAGGGGGAAATTTAGTCTTTCTTAAAACCACAAATCCAGATCTTCCACAGATAGAAAGAGGAAGTGTAGGAGCCACAGGGGCTACTGACCCAAGTGCAGTGGACATAAAGCCTATTACGAGAATGATACAGGATTTTGTAGATGCCATTAGAGAGAATAGAAAACCTATGCTTGATGGTAAGGAAGGAAGAAGGGCAGTAGAGCTTATTGAGGCTATAAGGAGATCTTTTTTGGAAAAGAGGGTTATTTCTCTGTAAATTATATAAAATTTTTTTAAGTTATCTGATATTTGATATTTGATATAACACATGTTATAGTTAAGATATAAATTCTTTCTAAAAGGAGGTTTTAAAAAATGGGGGGACATATTAAAAAGTTATCAGTTTTGTTTCTTCTCATTCTCTTTGTGTCTGTTATTTCTCCTGCTCAATCTAATATCACAATAAGGGCATCTTCTCCTTTCCCAAAGGGACATATTATTACCGAAGCAATGGAGAATTTTAAGAGCATTGTTGAAGAGGAGACGAGAGGAAGAATTAAGGTAGAACTTCTGATTGCTCAAGATACCGAGGAAGAGGCAAATGAGAAATGTGCTAAAGGAATAGTGGATATGCAATTTACAGGGGGAAGGGCTTTAGAAGTTTTTGCACCTCAATACTTCTTTATGAATGCGCCCTTTGTACTAAAAGATTATGAACATTTTGTTAGATTAATGAAAGGACAGATAGGAGAAAAGGCGAAGAAGGAGATATTGGAAAAGGGGAATATGTATACTTTAGGATATCTTTACAGGGGATATAGGCAGACGACTTCAAACAAGCCTATACTGAGCTTAAAGGATCTTGAAGGATTAAAGTTAAGGCTTCCAGTAGTGCCCACATGGATAAAGGTATGGGAAGCTTTGGGGACAAAACCTGTTCCTGTTACTCTTGCAGAGCTTTATAAGGCATTAAAGGATGGCACAGCAGAAGCTTCCGAGGGAGATTTAACTCAGGTTTCTGGATATAAGCTTTATGAGGTACAATCCTATCTTATAATTACAAACCATCTTGTCTCCTTTGGATGGGTACATATGTACAGACCAACCTTTGATAAGTTGTCTATTGAGGATCAAAAATTAATTGCTTCAACAGTGGAAAAAGTATGTGATATGGCTACTAAGAAACTTCTTGCCAGTGAAAATGATGTTATAAAACTTCTTCTTGAGAATGGAATGAAAGTTATATATCTTGATGCAAAAACCATGGATCAGATTCGTGAAAAAGCAAGACCAGCAGTAGAAGAGCTATTTAGGACTACCTGGCCTGTAACTACTTGGGAAGAGGTATTAGCACAGTAGTAGTTTCCAATTTGGAGTCCCTCTCATTTTAAATGAGAGGGACTCCTTTATTTTTCATCTTTTTGGAGCATATAGGAATCTTTAAAGTTCTTGGGACAAGTTCCAACGTATTTTTTAAATTTTAAAGTGAAATAGTCCACATCTTCATATCCTACTTTTTCAGCTACCTCTTGTACTTTTAATCCCTTAAGGAGAAGTTCTTTTGCTTTATTTATGCGCACTTTATCAAGATAGGTATTGAAATTTTCTCCTAAGTTTCTTTTAAAGATCTTTCCCAAGTAACAGCTATTGTAACCAAACTCTTCTGCCAAATCTTTTAGTCTCAAGTTTCTGAAATAATTTTTTTCAATATATCCTGTTATCTTTGAGACAGTTAGACTATCTTGAGACTCTGGTAAAGAAGACATGAGATCAAAGAGAAGACCTCTTAAAAGATTTGTAAGGTCAAAAATATTTTCTTTTTTGTAAAACTCCATTAGTAGCTTTTCATTAACTTGGCTCTTACAGTGATTTTCTAATTGGGGATATGTATAAGAGATTTGATTTAGAATTTCAAGAAAGATCTTAAGGTATCTTATTTTTATGTCTTCTTCTGGAAGTTTTCTTCTTATACAGTCTTTCATTTTGATCTCTAAGATCTCTTCTACTTTACAAAAGTCTTGTTTTTCTAAAGCTTTTGCTAATTTTAAAATTATTTCAGAATCATCTATAAAAGAATCTTTTCCATTCTCTGCAAAGTCTTCTAAATAGAGTATTCCTTTTTCTCCTATTAAAAATTTATATGAAAGTAGTCCTAATGCACTCTGGAAGGAATTTTTGATCTCTGAGAAGTTATAGACCCTTTCTCCCACAGAGATAATAGAATATATCTTATATTTTGTGCTTATGAGGTTTCTTATCCTCTTTAAGTTCCTTTTTTCTCTTTCTCCAACCTCCTTTAGAAGAATACATATAAGATCTTCTATAGGAAATACATATCCTTGAAAGAAATTTTTAAGTTCTAAGATTAATTTTTCATCGTTTGGCTTTATAAGTACTATCTGATAGGAATCCCATGGAAAATCAAAATCATATGTTCCATTTATATCCTCAAGATTAAAAGTTTTGTTATCTCTAACTATACTTTCTAAAATTTTTTCTCTTGAAAGTTCTATACTTTTTGTTAGAGTTATTTTTTCTCTTCTTTCTTTCTCTAAGTCTTCATATATCTTTCTGATCTTTTCTAATAGAACTTCAGGATCAATAGGCTTTATAAGATAAGTTTTTACACCTAAATCTATAGCTTTTCTGGCATATTCAAATTCTGGATATCCTGTAATTATTATTACTTTAGTATCTATTTTCTCCTCTGTTATCCTCTTAATAAGCTCCAACCCATCTAAACCTGGCATTTTGATGTCAATGAGGCAAAGCTCAGGTTTTAGTCTTGTTATCTTTTTATAAGCATCTACCCCATCAGAGGCATCACAAATGATTTTAAAGCCTTCTTTTTGCCAGTCTATAACTTTTTTAATACCCTCTCTAATAATCTTCTCATCATCTGCTATTATCACTCTATACATTTTCGTCTCCTCTTGTAACCTTATCATAAGGCAAGATTATTTGCACTTTTGTGCCTTTTCCTTCTTCGCTCTCTACATTTATTCCATATTCTTCTCCATAGTGAAGTTTTATTCTCTCTTTTATATTCATTAATGCTGTATTCTTCTCAAAAATTAGATCTTTTGTACTCTTATCTATACCTATACCATTATCTATTACAGAAATAATTAAGTTACTATTCTCTCTATTTACTAAAATCTGAATAAAACCTCTTTCTATTTGCTTCTCTAAACCGTGGATTATAGAATTTTCTACAAGAGGCTGGATAAGAAATGGAATGATATAAATCTTAGATGGATCCTCGTGAAGTTCTATCTTATAGTCTATTCTATCAAATCTATATTTCTGTATCTCTAAGTAATCTCTAACAATACTTATTTCTTCCTCAAGTTTTATTACATGACCAGGAAACTCAATGGTTTTTCTTAATAAATCGCCGAGTTTCAGGGAGATATCTGCTATCTCTTTCTGGTTATTACAAACAGCAAGCATGTGGATGGTTTCCAGAGTATTAAATAAGAAGTGTGGATTGAGCTGATTTGTAAGAAGTTTTAATTTCGCTTCTTTTTCCCTTAAAAGGGTCTCATTTTTCTGTAAGTTTGCAACATAGACTTCTTGAATAAGCTTTTCTATATCACTTGCCATTTCCATTATATTTTCTGCTAAAGTTCCAATTTCATCCTTTCCTTTTATTGGAATATTAAAGTTAAGATTTCCTTTTGAGATCTCTTCAACTCCTTGAATTAGAATATCTACTCTTTTACTCATAGTTTTTGAAAAGAGAAATATAACTAAGGAAGAGACTAAGATACTTATTAATGTTATGCTTAGAGCTAAATATTGCATTCTCTTAGGAGCATCAAATATAAAGGATACGGGGATCATACTTACTAAGAAAAAATCTTTGGTTTCTCCTGGAAGTGGAAGATAACGTCCAAAAATTCTATACTCGTTCCCTTCAAAGTTAAATGTAGTTCCATTGTTTTTAAAAGAGTCTGTTAGGTTAACATTTATAGCCTTGTTAAGAAGATCTTCTCTCTGAGACACTACAACTCTTTTTTGAGAGTCCAGAATAAAGGTATCAAATTGAGGATGATACAGGATATTATTTAATTCATTTTTATTCAAATTTATGACAAGAACACCAAATCTTTCATTATATACATCTCTAAGAAGCCTAACTAAACTGAGATAATATTGAGGAGAAACATCTCTTTCTTCATTAATTAATTCCCATCGGATAAATCCATTAAGCTTATAGGCTAATTTATACCATTCTGTGTCTTTTACATAGGTGTCTTGGTAGAATATACCATTCTCAAGAATTGTACTGTTATCAGTGTATATTCTTATGTGGGCTATACTTTTTGAAAATAACGTCTTAAAGTTTTCAATCTCCTTATACTGAGAATACTCCATGTATGTTTCTAAAGGGCTTTTATACTTGTGGAGAAGTAAATCTTTCAATCTCTGATCTATCATTAATTTATTAGAGATGTTTACTGCCTCATTAATCCTCTCTAAAACTCTTACCTGTGATAACTCTAAATGGTTGTAAATTTCCTGAGAGACATTTTCAAGAGCAAAACTTCTAAAATTTAATATAGCTGTAGTTCCTAAAATAGTGATGGGAATAAAAGCAAGAATAAGATAAGTGATTAGAAGTTTCTCATGCATCTTTAGGTCATAAAACTTAAATTTCATTATTAACTACCCCTTAATCTGATCCCTTAACTAATAGTATATAAATAAATGTATTTATTTAAAAGTTAAAAATGTCTAATTTAGGGAGGAATTTTAGACTAATTTTTCAGGTTTAAATTATCAGATTTTTCTTTAAACTTTAATTAAAGAAGATTTATTTAGTGTATGGAGGCTTTTTGAGATGGGGAGAGCCTTAAAGGTCATCAGAAAACAGAAATATCTGCTTTTAATGATTATCCCATTTGTAGTATGGCTCATTATTTTTAGGTATGTACCTCTTTGGGGATGGATAACAGCTTTTCAAAATTATAAACCTGGAATACCTATGACTCAGCAGAAATGGGTCGGACTTAAATATTTTAGGGAGATGTTTAATGATTCTGAGTTTTATCGCGTGATGAGGAATACTTTGGCTATGAGTTTAATGAGTTTTGCCTTTGGATTTCCTCTCCCCATTATCTTAGCAATCCTTATAAATGAAATAAGAAGTGCTAAGTTTAAAAAGACAGTTCAGACTGTGTCTTATCTTCCCCATTTTGTTTCATGGGTTATAGTTGCAAGTATAGTTCATGCTATGCTTGCTCCTGATGGTCCAATTAATTATCTTCTGGTAAGTCTTGGATTAATTGAAAACCCCATTTTGTTTTTTGGGGAACCAAAATATTTTTGGTGGATTGTAGTTTTTTCTGATATATGGAAAGAGGTTGGTTGGAATACTATCATCTTCTTAGCTGCCATAACTGCTATAAACCCAGAGCTTTATGAGGCTGCAGAGGTAGATGGTGCTGGAAGATTTAAAAAGATCTGGCATATCACTATTCCTGGTATTATGCCTACAGTTATTGCAATTCTTATCCTTTCCGTTGGAAATCTTATCAATATTGGATATGAGAGACAATTTTTGTTAAGGACTTCTGCAGTTAGAGATGTATCCGATGTGCTTGATTTATATGCTTTGGATTATGGTATTAGGGCAGGTAGATTTTCTTTTGGAACTGCAGTAGGCATATTTAAATCAGTGATAAGCTTGATTCTTCTCTTCTCTGTGAATCGCTTAAGCAAAAAGGTCTTAGGATATAAAATTATTTAAAGGGGGATAAAAATGAGGAGGAGTATTGGAGATAAGGCTTTTGATATTATAAATTACGTTATAATGATTTTCCTCTCTGTAATTACTATTTATCCCTTTTTGTATGTTCTTGCAGTATCCCTAAATGATCCCTTTGACACCATAAGAGGTGGAATAACAATTTTCCCAAGAGTTTTTACCTTGGATAATTATAAAGAAGTATTTAGCTATCCTCTAATTGGACAAGCAACATTGATAACAGTATTAAGAACTGTTATTGGAACAGTAACAAGTGTTCTCTCTACAGCAATGGTGGCGTATGTATTAAGCAGAAAAGATTTTATTGGAAGAAAGGGAATAACTACGTTGTTTGTTATAACAATGTATATAGGAGGAGGATTAGTCCCTGATTACCTTCTTATTAGAAGTTTAGGACTTATGAATAATTTTTTAGTATATATCCTTCCTGGACTTATAAGCCCATTTAATATAATTCTTATCCGAGCATATATGGAGAATCTTCCTATAGAGCTTCAAGAATCTGCCATGCTTGATGGAGCAAATGATTTTTTAATATTCTTTAAGATAATATTTCCATTATGCTTACCTGTTTTAGCTACTATTGCGCTCTTTGTAGCTGTAGGACATTGGAATTCTTGGTTTGATACCTATTTATATTGTGGAGGAAATAAGAATTTAACTACACTACAGTATGAACTTCAAAAGATTCTTGCTAATACTGCTGCCTCTTCTACTATTGATTATTATAGTAATCTTGATCCCACAAGAACTATGAGGGTAACTCCTCAATCTCTAAGAATGGCTATGACTATCATTACAACTCTTCCTATTGTTTTTGTTTATCCTTTTGTCCAAAAATATTTTATTAAAGGTATGACCTTAGGAGCAATAAGGACATGAGGAGGGAGGTGTGAAAGAAAAATTTTCCCTTATGGATCCTAAACTTTTTAAAAGGGGTGAGAGAATGAAAGTATTTAAGAGAATTTTTAGTTGGGTTTTGGCATTGTCTCTATTAATGCTGATCTTAGGTATAAGTGTAGGAGTTGAGGTTACAAATGCACAAGCAAAGTTATATAAACCTCTAAATCCTACGCCTGAAGCAAAGACTCCTGTAACATTTAAAGTATATATTGGAGAAGTAAATCCTAATGATGATCAATATAGAAGTCCTGTAGCACAAAAAATAAAGGAACTTACAGGAGTAACACTGGATATAGAATATGCACCAAATCAGGCAGCAGTAAGAGAAAAGATACAAATAATGGCTGCAAGTGGAGATTATCCTGATCTTGTTTATGCTAAGGGAGATCTGGAGCTTCTAAAAGATGCAGGTGCATTAATTTCTATGGATGATTTAATTGATAAGTATGCGCCAAATATAAAGAAAGCATATGGAGATAATTTAAAGAGACTGAAGTGGAGTAAGGACGATCCTCATATATATTGCTTAGGTGCATATGGAACTGATAACGATAGGGTTTTGGATGTAGATGGTGGCTTTATGCTTCAGCATAGAGTAATAATGGAACTTGGATATCCTAAAATCAGAACTTTGCAAGATTTTGAAAATGCCATTAAAAAGTATTATAAGAAGCATCCAACCACTGATGGTCTTCCCACCATTCCCTTAACTCTTTGTGCAGATGATTGGAGAACGGTAATAAGTGTAACAAACCCAGCATTTCAGGCGACAGGAGCGCCAGATGATGGTGAAATTTATGTAGATCCAAAAACCTTAAAATGTGTATTTCATTACAAGAGACCCATAGAGAAAACATACTTTAGATGGTTAAACCATATGTGGAACGAGGGGCTTCTTGATAAAGAGACATTTATTCAAAAAGAAGATAGTTATAAAGCCAAAATTGCAAATGGTAGGGTACTTGCTCTTATTGATGCTGGATGGGCTGTAGGAGAACCTCTTACAGCTTTGAGAAGGGCAGGGAAATATGACTATATGTATGGATACTATCCTGTAACTGTAAGCTCGGGAATAAAACAGGCTCCTCCTGATGTAAGAACCGGATATACTGGTGGTTGGGGTATTGCTATTACAAAGAGCTGTAAGGATCCTGTAAGAGCTATAAAATTCCTTGACTGGCTATGCTCAGAAGATTCCAATATCTTAAGACAATGGGGAATAGAAGGAGTGCATCATACTTACGTAGATGGTAAAAGAGTATTCTTACCTGAGGTAGAGAAGGCAAGGACAACGGATCCTTATTTTGGGAGAAAGACAGGAATTGGAGTCTATATTTATCCTTGGCCAAGACTCCCTAATTACTATATTGATTCCACTGGAAATCCTGTAGTGCCAGATACAAGAAAGGAAGATATTAGAAAGAATTACACAGATGTTGAAAAGAAAGTTCTTGCAGCTTACGGAGTAGAGATTTGGAAGGATCTATTCCCGAAGGCTGAAGAATATCCAGTAAAAACATGGGGATACCTCTGGATGTATTCAACTCCTGATGAAGATATAAGAGCTATTGGTAATAAACTCTTTGATTATGTCATAAGAACTATACCTAAGGTAGTTATGGCACCAACAAAAGACTTTGATAAAGTATGGTCAGATTTCTTGAAGGGTATGGATGACTTAGGGGCAAAGAAATATGAGGATTATAAGACGAAACAAATAAAAGAAATGGTTAACTTCTGGAAGAAGTAAAATATTCCCTCCTACAATATTAAAGGGGCAGGGTAATAAACCCTGTCCCCTTTTTATTTTGTATTTGTAGCTTAAGAGTACATTTTTGTTACCACGTATTCTATTAGTCTATCTGGTGCTATGCGTCTTAAAAATGCAATTAACTTATATTCTGCACCTACTACTTCCCTTATAGGTGGATTCTTACTTTCAATTACTTTAGCTACAGCCTTAACAACTATCTCTGGTCCTGGTCCATTCATCTCTGATTTTTCCATAGACTCAATAGCTCGCTGGCATCGTTCTTTATAGGGTGTATCTCCCTTGGCTGCTTTTGTCCATATTCTGCTTGATGTAAATCCTGTTCTTATATCACCTGGTTCTATAAGTGTAACTTTTATGCCAAAGGGTTTGACCTCTATACGCATGGCTTGAGATAGAGCTTCTAAAGCATATTTACTGGCACTATACATAGATTGATATGGAATAGCTATAAAGCCAGCTACGGAGCTTATATTAATAATAAGCCCATTTCCTTTAGCTCGCATGTATGGAAGTACTGCTCTGCATACACGTAGTACACCAAAGAAGTTAGTATTGAATTCATCCATAGCCTCCTGTGGTGATGTATCCTCTACAGCACCAGCTAAGCCGTATCCTGCACAGTTTATAGCAATATCTACAGTTCCTTCTCTATCTGCAATATATTTCACAACTTCATTTACCATTTCATCATCCTGTACGTCCATACGTAACATATTTAAAAATCCGCCATTTTTATCATTTGTGATAATGCTACCATCGCCATGACGTGAAGTACCATATACATGATAACCTTGATCCTTCAGATATTCTGCACATGCCTTACCTATACCTGAAGAAGCACCGGTTATAAGTACAGATTTACCGTATAACATATGAGCCTCCCCCTTCCATTGTCTATTAAGAATATTCTATGTCATTTCTGTTTTTGTTTCTACATTTAATAGCTTTTTATTGGACTATGAACATCATTATAGCCAGTGCTGCAAATACACCTCCAACAATCTTACTTAAAGCTTTTTCATTGACTTTATTAGCAAATTTTGCTGCAATGCGTCCACCAATTAAAGTTCCTATTGCTCCCAATATAGCGGCTTTTAAAGGGAGGTTGGAAGAGAGTGCATGTCCTATAGCTCCTGATGCTGCAGTAAATGCCATTATGAGTGTGGATGTACCTATACCTTCATGCATATTGTACTGCATAACAAATACCAATATAAGGAGTATCATAACTCCACCGCCTGCTCCCAGTAACCCACTTATGATACCCACTAAAAAGCCAAGAAGTAGTCCAGAAATTATTACGTTTGATCTTAAAAATTTCAATATTCCAGATTGTTGAGAGGGAGCTCCATTATAGTTAAAATCAGGCATATTAGTTCTAATTCCTCTAAACCAAAATATTACTGCTACAATTATTAGGAAAATGCTAAAAGCATTGCTTAAATTTGTAGCAGAAGTGTGTGATGAGAGTAAACTTCCTATTTGGGCACCCACTATGGAACCTATAGCTATCCAAATACCTTGTTTAAGCTTGAGGTTTTTATTTTGATAATATGTCCATGCTACAACCAATGATGCTATAGTATCTATGAAAAGACTTGCTCCTATGGCGTCATGGGGAGTGTAGCCAAGCATAACAAGACCTGGGACTACCACCATAACCCCACTGGCGCCTATAAGACCAGTTACAATACCAGCTACACATCCTATAAGAAGTAGAAGTATGTATTCCATCTGACACTTCCCTCCTTTAATTTAGAATATTGTAGTATTAATCGTCAAGGATTATAGCACTCCATAATCACCTACTCAATATTATTCGGGGCTATTTTTCAGATTGTAGATAGGAAGTATAGCATGATAAAATTTGGAATAACAAAAATTTTTAGAGATACCATAAATATTATTGAATGAGAGGTAAATCAAGTGGAAGAGATAGAGAAGTTCCCTTTTAGAGATCCTACAGTATCTCTTGAAGAAAGAGTAAGAGATTTACTCTCCAGGTTAACATTAGAAGAGAAGCTTGGTCTTCTTCCTACAAGGCAAAATGCTGTTCCAAGGCTTGGAATTAGAGAATTTTATATAGGAGGAGAGGCAGCTCATGGTGTGGCTTGGCTTGGAAAGGCTACAGTTTTTCCTCAGCCTGTAGGTCTTTCTTCTACCTTTGATAAAGAACTTATAAAAAAGATTGGAGAGGTCGTATCTACAGAGGCAAGAGCATATTACTATATGAGAGGAAGAATTGGTGGACTTATGCTTTGGTCTCCTACAGTAGATCTGGAGAGAGATCCTCGGTGGGGAAGGACAGAAGAAGGGTATGGAGAAGATCCTTTTCTTGCTGG
>ERZ795060.1544-NODE-1544-length-26785-cov-4.409540_pt1 | contig 26785 bp, 18 predicted proteins | sample MGYA00375144_ERZ795060 | MGnify/ENA primary metagenome ERZ795060 (study PRJEB30189, sample SAMN05720157) | activated sludge metagenome | isolation source: anaerobic digester from wastewater treatment plant | place: Japan | collected 2015-05-15 ...
AATGTGAAGATTCTGGGTTCATATTTTGCGCCATTTCTATTATCTCATTAAGTTTAGAAGTCTGAGGTTTTTTAAATTCTACATTTGCTATATTTATGATTCCAGAACAAAGATTTGCCAAACCATTACCATTTAGTGCAGAGACAAAAAAGATAGGAGCATAGTTTAAAAATGGCATTGTTAATCTTATACGCTTTGAAAGTTCCTTTTGTTTTTCTTTTTGAATGAGATCCATTTTGTTCACAACAATAATGCAGGCTTTCCCTGATTCTTTTATAAAAGCGCCAATACGCCTATCTTGAGCAGATGTCCCATCATAAAAAGGCTCTATTACCAGCAAAGCCATATTTGTTTTTTGTATTGCTTTTTCAGTTCTTACAATACTAAAAATTTCAACAGGATTATCTGCTTTCTTTTTCTGTCTCAAACCGGCAGTATCGACGAATACAACTTTCAACTCTTTTCCTTTTGATTTTTTCAGAAGATACTCTGTCTCTATTGCATCACGTGTAGTCCCTGGAATCTCACTTACAAGCACTCTTTCCTCATTTATGAGTTTATTTAAAAGAGAAGATTTTCCGACATTAGGTCTCCCAACAATAGAAATTTTGAAAAGTTTTTCTTCCTTGATTTCATATTCAGGCAAATCATGCGTAATTTCATCTAATAATTCGTCTATTCCTATTCTGTGAACACAGGATATTGAGATGATTTTTTCAAAACCCAAAGAAGTAAAATTTGCAGAAAGAATTGCGAGATTTTCATTATCTGCTTTATTAACTGCGACGATAATTTTTTTTTTGGATGCCCGTAACATATTTGCTATATCAAAGTCCAGTAATAGAGGCTCACCAACCTCAACCATAAAAATGATTTTATCTGCGGATTCTATTGCTATATCGACCTGTCTGCGAATTTCGCTTAACCATATATCTGAACTCTTCTGACCTTTAAAAAGAGCAAGGCCACCTGTGTCTATTAGTTTAAATTTTTTTCCAAAATAATCATAAATTGCTTCAATCCTATCACGAGTGACACCAGATTCTTTGTGAACTATTGATTTTCTCTGTTTTATGATTGCATTGAAGAGAGAGGACTTGCCAACATTAGGTCGGCCAACAATGGCAATAGTTGGGATAGTTTGCCCTACGGTATTGTTCATAAAGTCAGTAAAAAATTAATAAAATGTTTGACAGATAGAAAAATCAAGCAAAAATCTCGTCGTAAACTTTATCCGCTTCTTTCATGATATCTTTTTTGTATATCACGTCTTCTTCGTCAAGAAGTCCTGCACCGCGAATTACGGCAGATTGTGTATATCCATACCAACTAAAGAAAAACTGATATTTCGGGTATACATCAGCAAAAGAATTTAAATCTTCATGGCCTTGCGTAAGAACCATAATCATTTTTTTGCCTGCTTTCAATCTGCTTTTGTTATCAGCAAAATAAAAGTCAGGTACTAAATATGAAAAAGCTCTGTCTATAAAGCCTTTCAGTTGCGCACTTACATCGCCAAAATATATAGGACTTGCCATCACAAGCACATCTGCATCAGCGACTGTATCAAGAACGACTTCAAGATCGTCCTGAATAACGCATTTATCACTACCAGTTTTACAAGCCATACAGGCCTGACAACCAACATATTTCATGTCGTTTAGAGTAAAAAGGTTCAGTTCTGCACCTTTTTCCTTGGCTTTTTCACATATATATTTTGCAATATAAGAACTATTTGACTTTTTTCTCGGACTGGCAAGGAGACAAGCTATTTTCATATATTTTTTACACTCCTAAATAATTGTTTTAGAGCTCTATCACTTTAATTCAAATTTTTTAATTTTCAAACGATTAAAAGATGATATTGTTTTTATTTTAACATCTGTTCAAGTTCTTTTTTCATAGTATCAAAGCCTTCAGTAGATGAAAAATCACGCATAAAATCATCTGCTCTTGAAATTGCACGTTTTTTATCTGTTTCTGCCAGAAAACGAATACTATCATATATATATTTTCGTACTGCGAGCATTGTCTTTTTTGCTTCAGGATTTTTTGAAAAAACACTCTGAGCTTCTGAAAATTTACCCGTAAGTAAGGCGATATAATAAGGTAAGTTTTCACGGTTATAGTTCTTTATTTCTGGAGGAATAATCTTTTCTATACTTTCAAAGGAAAGATTTTTCCATGGGATGTTTTCAATAACTCCAAGAGTTGATATGAGAGAGACAGTTCCTCCTATAATTTCTTTTATCTTTCCTTCTTTGACTTCGATTCCTTCATATCGAAGAGCGCTGTTTTCAATAGAATTAAAAAGTTTCTCTATATTTTCAACTTCTTTAATTTTATCTGCAAGCCAGTTACTCTGAGCCGGAGATGGATCTACCACGCTGGTTTTTAAAATTGCATAAGCTTCCTGAAATCTATTATTTCTTATCATGAAAGCTGTCTTTACCCTTAAATCGTCAGCCCAATTTGCAAAATTCAATTCATTTATTTTATCAATTGTTTTCCTCAGTGTTCCTGAATAATCTTTTTCTCTTTTTAGTTCTCTAATGAGAGATTGCAATCTTGCCTCAAGCTCTTTAATCTTTTTATTTTTTTCTTCTATCTCTGAGTTTTTGTCAGCGTTATCATAAATCTTATTCTCCATATCATTAATTCGCATTGCAAGAGAATCAACCTGTGTCTCAAGAACTTTATTTCTTTGTTGTAATTTCAAATTAATTATTTTCTGTTCACACAGCTTTATACGATATTCAATAGAACCATCCTGAATATTCTTTAGAGAAGCAATGGAATTTTTGGCTTTCTGTAATTCAGCATCAAGAACACCTACACTATGATCTCCTTCATCTATCATTTGTTCAATATTTTCAACAATTCTGACTGCTGTTTGATCGATATTCTTCTTTTGTGTTGAAATTGCAATTAGAAATATTACTAATAAAACTATTACAGGTACAGCAAAGGCAAATATTTTAAGTAGTAATTCTGATTTATTTTTTTCCTCTTTTTCTTCTATTTGAATCTGGATTTTCCGCGCCTTTGCCTGATTTTGAAGGTCATAATCAAGTTTTTTTAGTGTAACGGTATGGACGCTTGGAATTAGCTCCTTTTCTGGAGCCGTAGTCTGGCGAATCTTCCATATCTCATGCAAAAGCTCATCCATATTTTTAAACCTGTCGTCTGGGTGCTTTGCTATCATCCTGGCTACGAGTTCAGAGACTCCTTTTGGAATTGTGGGGATAATTCTATTAACAGGCACAGCAATATCTTTGAAATGCTGCCTTGCAACAGTATTCAAAGTTTTCCCAGTAAAAGGTAATTTTCCAGTCAGCATCTGATAAAGAGTTATTCCAAGACTATATATATCGCTCCGTGTATCCAATTTTTCTCCTGTGAATTGCTCGGGGCTCATATAAGATGGACTACCAGATATCTCCATACCTTCATGCCACGCAGTTTCGGGCATTGCAAGTCCCAAATCAGTAAGTTGAACAATGCCATCTTCATCTATCATTATATTCTCAGGTTTCACGTCCCTATGTATAAGCCTTGCTTCTTCCCATGCATAATAAAGCGCTTCTGCCACCTGTTGTGTAATATGCAATGCTTCATCTACCTCTATCTTGCCAGATGATTTTATTTTCTGCTTAAGAGTCATTCCCCGGATATAATTCATAGCCATATAACATATTCCATTTTCCTCATTTACAGCAAGGCATTTCACAAGATTAGGATGTGAAAGTCTGGCTGCTGCTCTTGCTTCCGATAAAAACGCAGATTTACCTTTCATGTTGGCATATTCTTCTGACAATATCTTTAATGCTACCTTTCTATCCAGAGATGCTTGATGAGCAAGATAAACAATACCGATAGAGCCTTCTCCTATTTTTTCTTCTATTATAAAGTCTCCTATTATCCGTCCCACGCCAAAAGGACTTGAAGGTAGAAGAACATTCTTATTACAATTGGGACAAATGATTTTTTTTCCCAACATCCAGGGATTTATATCATGAATGGCACAACTACATAATTGGCATTGAAATTTCATCTTATAAGAAAACTTTGAGCTAACATTTTTCTTTATAATGATTAATATACTTCAAAAAAAGCATTATCAAAATCACTTTATTAGTGTATATTTCAAAAAAACTCTTTTTTGGAGATAATTAATCATGGCGAATATCAAGTTTAACTTTCCCAATTCAAATGTAATTATAACCGGAGGTACGAGGGGGATAGGTAGAGCCATAAGTACCGCCTTCTTAAATGCAGGCGCAAATGTTACCGCCATATACGTGGCAAATGATTCAGCAGCAAATGATTTTCTATCCCAACTTAACTCAGATAAACTCGAGATTGTCAAGCTCAATATAGCTGATTATAATGCCGTAGAAGAATTCTATAAAATATATAATTCCAAACATGACTCCTTAGATGTTCTTGTAAATTGTGCAGGAATAAGACGCGATTCAATAGTAGGCATGATGAGCATTGAAGATTGGAAAAAAGTAATAGAGATAAATCTTACTGGTACTTTTAATATGACTAAATTCGCCTTAATGAAAATGATGGAAAAAAGATATGGAAGGATAATAAATATTTCTTCCCCTTCAGGAAAATATGGTTTTCATGGACAGGCAAATTATTCAGCCTCAAAAGCCGCTCAGGAAGCTTTTTCCAGATCATTATCTAAAGAGGCTGCAAAAAGAAATATTACAGTAAATTGTATTTCTCCCGGATTTATTGAAACAGATTTCATCTCTGATCTAACTGAAAACCAGAAAAAAACTTACCGTGAACAAATTCCACTAAAACGATTCGGAACCCCTGAAGAGGTTGCAAATCTTGTTCTCTTTACAGCATCAGAAGAAGCTTCATATATTAATGGAACAACGCTGGAGGTAAGTGGCGGATTATGACAATTAAGAAAAAACATGTCGTTATTCCTGAATTACAAATAAGGCTCATAGGAGATAAAATCCTTTCTCAAAAAGCAAAAGAAATTCAAACCGTAGATGAATCCATTCAGGAACTCAGTCAGAACCTCATTGATGCAATGCTCAAATACGATGGGCTCGGACTGGCAGCAACTCAGGTGGGTATTCCCTTGAGAATCATCGCTCTGGCTATTCCAAAGCCTGACAAGAATAAGGGAGAAGAAATAAGCCCCGGTGAGGCTTTCCTCTTCCCAATGATGCCTATCACAATTATCAATCCAAAAATAATATCTTTCAGTAATGAAACTAATACTATGGAAGAGGGATGTTTAAGCGTTCCCGGAATTTTCGCTGAAGTCAAACGCCCCTCAAAAATTCTTATTGAAGGTATTATCAATTTAAGAGAGAAAATTACAATTGATTGTGGAGGTCTCCTCGCAAGAGCACTCCAGCATGAAATAGATCACCTCGATGGAATACTCTTTATCCAACGCCTCGATAAAAAACAACTATCAAAGATAAAAAAGAAACTTGAAATACTAAAAAAAGAAGCAGAAAAAACTAACTATATACGTCTGAAAAAAAATGAATAAAATTGAAAAAAGTCCTGAACGTTTCATTCCCATTGTCATGAAAGTCTGTTCTACTACAGAAGTATTTTTTGACCTTTTAAATACATCTTTCAGAAGAGCAATATTTCACTTTATCCTTCTATCTATATGTGCCTCTATATTTTTTGTGTCTGTCAGAGTTCCGACTATATCCAACTCAGCAACAAAATATTGTCAAATACTCGATCGGTATTTTGGAGGAATTAGAATCAGTCCAGAAGGTCTCTTTCCTATAAAAAATCCTCAAGAAAATAAAAGTGTAATTCTTGGAAAATTAAAAATAGATTATATATCGGAAGATGCCCCTACTCTTGAATTAAGCGATGCAGGAGCGTTAAAAGGCATCATATGGCTACCTAATTCTCTATATTTTTGGATAAAAACTCCTTTAGGTTACCAATATTTTCCTATTCTATCCTCAACAACAAAAATAAAAACTACTAACAGTCCTGTGTCAAAACTCGACACTATAGTAAAAATAGCTAAAAAAGAAAATATTTTTCCCGCTAAATCTTATAAAAACATTTCTGAAGCTTTTAAATTTAGCGACACAAAAACTATTATTCTGCTCACAACAATAATAATATATTTTATTTTCTTCCTTTTTAATATCATATTTTCTGTTCCTCTATATGCATTAATGATTCTCTTAATTTTTACTTTTTTCGGTAGTGAACTTCTCAAAAAAATAAAAGCATCTACATTCTTTTCTTTACTCCTTTATATGAGCTTTCCCGGAATTATTATTGCAACTCTATATTCAGCTCTATCTTTACCTTTACTTGAGTTTAGAACTATTGTTTTTTCTGCGCTTATTATTTATTCTTTTTTCGTAATTAATAGTATTCAAAAAAAATTATATCCTCAAAAACAGGATGATGATTATGATGACGATGATATCTTCTGAAAAAAAATTTGATTGTTTGAAAACTTCAAACTGGTATAAATCACTAGCAAATTATACTTTTCCAACAAGCTTCGTAAAACTAAGCGATAATGAAAAAGAACTCCTTGTAAACGGCATACACGAAGGAGAACAGATAACAGAAGCAATCCACCGACTACGTGGCGCAATGAAAGTTTTCTTCGGGAACAAATTCGTTTTTGTCGATTGCGCTGCTCCAACTGATACAGAACGCTTTAGGTTAAAAGGAGGTGCTGTATATTCCGCTGAGAGTGCCTGGAAGTATCTTGCACTAAGCGAAAAGGTAAGAAAGTCGATTGCAAATGGGGATTCTGACCACATATGTGTAAGGCCTTTTAGGAGAATGGGAAAACCAAAGGAGTTCCGGCTCTTCATAAAGGACAAAAAACTTCTCGGAATGAGTCAACTATGGCTTATAAGACATTTCAAAAGGCTTGAAGGAATTAAGGAGAAACTTTGGGAAATGGCAAACACTTTCTTTTCTGAAGTAAGTTGGCTCCTTCCAGCAGTCTCATGCACTATGGACATATATTTTACAGCAAGTGGTAGAATCCTTATTGTAGACTTCAATCCGTGGGGCGAGCCTGTTTCTCCTTTGCTTTTTCGCTCATGGGACAATGATTGGGAAAATAATGGAAAAATAAAAATAATACCTCCTCCAATAAAAATAAAAGGTGATGTAAAAATATCATTCTAAGAAATGCAAAGACTACCAGAAAATCTTAAGAATAAAATTCTCTCTTTTGAAAAAAGACTATTATTTTCTGAGAGTTTTATCACTATATCATCACTTATTATATCAATCGCATTACCATTACTAATTTTATTCATACTTGATAGAATCTTTGATACTCCCAAAATTATAAGAACTATTTTTGCAATGTCTGTATTATTTTTCTTAACAAAATACATCTTCAACTGGCTTGATAAATGGGTTTTTAGAAGACGTTCTTATTCCGATATCGCAGTTATAATTCAGAAAAAATTTAAGAATATAGGAGATAAATTACAAGGAGCTGTAGAGCTTTCTATGCAGGAGAATGAAAATCTTTATTCAGAAGAACTTAGACAAGCGGCATTACTGCAAACAGCTAAGGAAACTGAAAACCTTGATTTTCTAATAGCAATAGACCAAAAAAAAACGGTAAAATTTATAATCTTATCTCTATTTTTAATGATAATTATCGGATTATCTGCGGAGTTCGCAACTCAAGCTCTTTTAAATTCTTTCAAACGGTTAATTATACCATTCAGCAATCTTCAAAGATTTACATTTGTAATACCTGAACAAGTCCCAGAAAAACTAATTGTTCCTATGGAAGAAAATTTTAGTCTAACCGTCTCATTATCAAAAAATACGTTTTTAAAACCTCAGAAAGGAGTAGCAGAATTTCAGGGTAATAGAATATTTTCAAAAAATCTATCCAATATCTACTCTTTTGATTTTCCTGGGACATCAAGTCAATCAATCATCTCCTTAAGAATTGGAGATTGGCAAAAAAAAATTGCAGTAATTCCAGTATATCGTCCTTCTCCTATTGAAATATATACAAAAGTAATTTATCCTGAATATATCGGAAAAAGCGAACAAACTCTTTTATCAGGAAGTAAAATCAGAATACTCGAGAACTCTAAACTAATAGTATCAGGAAAATACTCAAGACCATTGAATTCAATAAAAGTTGAATTAGATAGAACATCCTTGCAATCAAACATAAATGAGAGTATCTTTTCTACTTCTGAATTTTTAACTCCACAAAAAGTTTCTGAAATAACCCTTTGTGCAAAAGATAATTATGGACTGGAACAAAAACCACAAACTATATTAAAAATTGAAAGTTTTCAGGACTCTTTACCCCAGGTCGAACTTTCTGGCATCCCCAATAGCTCAGCAATATTAAAAGAAGATATCCTTGATCTCCACCTCTCTGCAAATGATGATTTTGGATTGAAATATACCGCTCTTGAAATCTCAATCTTAAAAAAAAATAATAACGATGACTGGAATACTGAACGAAAATTCCGCAAAACTTTTCCGTTTAATCATTCAACTCAAACACAAACCTTTAAACAGAATATCCTTTTTTCACCAATTTCTGAATCAATAAGTCCTGGAGAATTACTCATCATGAAAATGATAGCAAGAGATTTTAAACCCGGTAGTCCTGAGTCATCTTCCGATGAAAAATATATTTACATTCTCACACAAGAAGAACATCTAAAAATCCTATCTGAAAAATTAGAAGAATTATTAGATAAAATACAAAACTTAAAGTATTCTGAAAATGAAAACCTACAAAACAATATAAAAGTATCAGAGTCCGACAGCAAGAAATTGGAAAACCTAAATGAAGAAATATTAGAAATTTTCCAGAATGAGGCAACAAATAAAGAATATGCTCTACAGATTGCAAACGAAATGGCAAATGCCTTAAAAGAAGCCCTTAAAAATCAACTTTTCTCAGATAAAACAGCATCTCAATGGACAGAAATACTATCTGAACTCTATGAGTTACAGAAAAATGATTTTTCAGAAAGTTGCAATACACTCAAAAGTGCATTAGAAAAACCTCAGAGAAAAGATAAGCTAAATGATGCTCAAAAAATTCAATCAGAAATAGTAAAAAAACTCGATGATCTTATAAGTAAATCGGAAAACTCTATTTCCGAAGCAATGACTGCGAATTTCGCAGCAAGGCTCAGAAAAGAAGCCGAAAATGAGAAAAAATTACAGTCCCAATTAAAAGATACTATTAAAGTAAGTGCTGGGATAAATATCAAAAACGCCAGTCCAGAAATAATTGACCTCATAAAAAAACATAGCTCCACCCACTCAGATATAAGCAATAGTGTTATGGATATAAAATACGATTTGAAAGCTATATATAGGAGGAGACCTTTGCAGATTTACCAGACCGTACTATTAGATATGGAGAAAGAAAACATAGAAAAATTACTTTCTCAAAACCAAGACTTAATAGCAGAAAATAACGAAAAATCTAAATATATTGAAACAAAACTTACAGAATGGGCAGAATTTATCGAAGAGTCATCTAAAAATAAAACCAGAGTAGAGTCAAATCAGAATTTAAAAGTTCCAACTGAAGTAATAGCTGCATTGATGAGAGCTATAATAAAAGAAACTCAACTAAGAAAAAAAACAAAAGAGCTGAATATTACAAAAGAAAAGCAAAATTACGAAGAAAATTGTTTAAATCTTTCAAATGAACAAAATTTTATAAAAGGCATAATACATGACTGTAAGAATAAATTAACTCAACAAATTCCACAAATCATTTCTACCTTAAATAAAATAGCAGAACCTATGACTGATGCAGCAAATCTTCTCGCAAGTAAAAAAACAGATTCAGAAACAGTAGGCGCAGAAACTGAAGCAATCGAATTAATATCAGAATTATTATCAAAAATTTCAGAAGAAAATGCGAGTACTGCAGCTGTCACAAAAGCAGTTACTGGTACAAGCCCGGGATTTGGAATAACATCAGATTCAAATACTAAAAATATCAACGTATTGGGAGAACAATTTTCTCCTGAACAATTAGAAAAGAAAAACGAGAAAGTTTCAAAATATACGAACTTTAAAATACCAGAGAGATATAAAATTTTCTATGAATCATACCTAAAAAAATTACGGAACAATCAATGAAAAAGTTTTTAAATTATATTAGCACCTTATTAATATTTGTATTTATTGTATCAGTTCAAGGTCAGAATTTTTTCTATAAGGACCCTCTTTCGCTTCCGGAGGGATTAGAAGAAATCTACCTAAAGGGATTAAATTTTCTCTGCCAAAGACAGAATAATGATGGTTCATGGAAGTTAAGCAGTTATGGACAAACACCAGGCGTCGTGGGACTCTGTGTTCTCGCATTTCTCGCACATGGAGATGATCCAGAAAATGGTCTATATTCGACAAATATAAAAAAAGCCCTTAATTTCATATTACAAAATATGAATAAAGAAAATGGTTACATAGGTAATTCTATGTATAATCATGCTTTTGCTACCCTTGCTATTGCAGAAGCCTATGGTGTGGTGATGGATGATAGACTTGGACCAGCTCTCGAAAAAGCAGTCCAATTGATACTCTCTGCACAAAAACGAAATCAGTTTGGCGGATGGAGATACTCTCCGGACAGTAACGATGCCGATACTACCGTAACCGGAGCATGTATGGTTGCCCTTTTTGCAGCAGCAAATGCAGGAATAAAAGTCCCAGATGAAAGTATACAAAAAGGACTTGAATTTTATAAATCATGTCAGGACGCCAGTGGTGGAATAGGATATACAAATTCACAAGGGCCAAATACAATACGAACTGGCATTGCATCACTCGTTTGGGCTCTTGCTAAACAAAAAAATTCAAATGAATACAAAAAAACTACTGAATTTTTAGAAGGACGTGGACCGGAAAGTATTGAAGAGGCTTATTTATTTTACGGACTATATTACTTATCTCAAACTTTCTTCCATTACAAGCCAATATACTGGGAACGATGGAACAGCTCAAATATAAAATATCTAAAAAGCATTCAATCTGAAGATGGTTCTTGGAACAGTAATTTTGGTCCTGAGTTTAGCACAGCCTGCGCTCTACTATCCCTGGCCTTGAATTACCGCTACCTGCCAATATATGAAAGGTAAATCAAAAGCAAGTTATTAATAAAAAACAAGTTCTAATTATAATACTATCACTTTATTTCTTAGGTATATAGAGTTTTTGCCCTACTCTGATTAGGTCATTACTCATACCATTAGCAGCTTTTATCTCCGCTATAGAAACCCCATATGCTTTTGCAATTGCATTAAGAGTACTGCCGGCCTCTACTGTATGCACATAATATTCGCCTCCAGGAATCTGTTGCGTAATGCCCTTTTCTTTCGGGCTTTGATTTTGGATAGTATTGTTAATTTCTTTCGTAATTTGTTCTATCATATTTTCATTTGCCTTCTGCCATGTACTTTTTAATTGCTCAAAATCTTGTTTGATTGAATTCATTGAATTTTGAAGTTTAGAATCAACCTGTTGTAATAAATTAATTCGTTGATAAATTTCATTTATATGCCTGATTATTTCAGCATTAGACGCATTTAAAGCTGCAATATTTTCAGCAAGACGTGCCATTTGCTCTTCAAGAGTTTTATTTGAACTCTCCTGGGCTTTAACAGCAATAAAGTTTTCCCTCCTACTGTAGGAATCATAAAAGCTTTCACAACCACAAATAATGAATATTAAAAGAATAAAAACTAAAAATTTACTATACATTGATGCTCTCTCCGCTTTCTTCGTTACTGTATATTGAATTTATCCAATTTCAAATAATGCAAATAGAAGTAGTTAGATTATCAATAGAATTAATTTTCTCCAACTAGAAACTTTTATAATGCGTTTTTGCAAAATACATTTAGAAAATTTCCCTACTTTACTTTCCATTTAATAAGTGATATATTGTTAAAAATTTACTACAAAAAATAGTGAGGTTGTAAAAAAATCCTATATTAATTAGAGGTGTTATGCCAGAACGATTAAAAAAATTTATAGGCTTCTTCCGTTCGGAAAAAGAAAAAAGTGAATATATAGAAGTCCCTGATGCTGATAATTTTGATAAGGGATTGCTTTTTTGTTGCAAATGTGGAAAAAAGCTTGAATTTCAGAAAGGTTTAACAATTGAGAGATGCCCATCATGCAAAACAGCGTTGTACATCCCTTTGTTAATTAATGATTATTTAATATATAAACCCCTTGGCGGCGGCGGTGAAGGCTTTGTATACAAGGCTCGCAAACTTAATTCAGAAAAAAGATTTGCTGTAAAACTAATACCCCCTTCAAAACAGTCCATAAAAGAGTTGAACTACAACTTAATTCGTGAAGCTAAAACTATTGAAAAAATTGGTAAACATAAAAATATAACAGAACTTATCGAATACGGCATTTTTAAAGAAACACCTTTTGCTGTATTTAAGTTAATCAATGGTGAACGACTCGATGAATATGTGAGCAAAAGAAAAAAATTATCAGATAAAAAAACACTATCATTTATTATGCAAATTATTGATGCTGAACAATATATCCTTTCAAAAGGCTTTCTATATAGAGATTTAAAACCAGAGAACATCTTGATTGAAAAGGGAGGAGTTATAAAAATCTGTGATTTCGGAATATCCCTTAATCTAGATGAATTAAGTTCTCACAAAAATTCATCAGATGAATTTGAAGGCTCTCCTTATTACATCCCACCAGAAAGAATACTTGGGCAACCAGAAAATGAATATAGTGAAATTTACAGTTTGGGAATGTTAGCTTTTTATATGCTTCATGGTAGTCCATATTTTACAGACACAGAAATAAACATGCTCATATCTAGACATATTGAACCAGAATTAAAAACAAAAATTTCAGAAACACTAACACAAAACAATCAAAAATTAGTTGATATTATAGAAAAAATGACCCACTATTCACCATCTACACGATATCAGACTTTTAATGAATTGTCCATAGATTTAGAAAAATTGAAAGAAGAAATATTTTCAAAACCAACAATTTATCTTCAGACAAAAACAAAAAAAATTAATATTTCGGATTTAAAAAAATAAGCTACTGGAAAAACACTCTTATGATTATATAATACACGAAAAACTGATAAAGACCATGAATTTGCCAAATAAAATTACAATAGCCAGAATATTGATGATATTCCTTTTTCTTTTAATTTCCAATACAGATGATATGATTAATAATTTACTGGGAGAAAATTTCGTTCGCCCATGGAAAATATTTGGCTTTGTGATAGCAATTATTGCCGGTCTTACAGATTTCATAGATGGATATATTGCAAGAAAATACAACATGATAACAGATTTTGGCAGATTAATGGATCCAATGGCAGATAAGATTTTTATCACCACTGCATTCATTGTTCTTGTGGAAAGTAATATATTGTCAGGATGGATTGCTGTAATCATATTGTCAAGAGAATTTTTAGTAACAGGGCTTCGCCTGCTTGCAGCGTCAAAAGGGACTATTATCCCTGCGGATAATACTGGTAAATTAAAAACAATTCTTCAAATGGTATTTCTCATCCTTGGTGGTGCTATTTGGACTGGATTAATAAGTAAAGAGGATAGTATCTTATTCAAATCTGATATAAAAATTTTATGGATTCTTTCTTTGTCCATTATCGTTTTCATAACAGTTTTTTCTGGAATCACATATTTTGTCAAGCATAGGAATCTCTTTCTTAATTTAACTAAAAATGGAGAAATCAAATGACTCTATGGAATGGCAGGTTTGACAAAGGACTTTCTGAAAATGTAAAAAAATTTACTCAATCAATATCTTTTGATAAGATTCTGTATGAATCCGATATTGAAGGTAGCATAGCTCACGTAGAAATGCTCGCATCACAAAAGATTATCCCGATAAAATCTGCAAAAAAAATAGTAAATGCTTTAAAAAAGATAAAAGAAGAAATAAAAGAGGGAAATTTTCAATTTTCAGAAGACTATGAAGATATCCATATGAACATAGAAAAAGCATTAATAAATATGATCGGACCTGATGGAGCAATGGTTCACACTGCAAGAAGCAGAAACGACCAAGTAAACTTAGATACCCGTCTTTATATCAGAAAAAAAGCAATATTCATAAAATCTGCTATCGTTTCACTTCAAAAATCACTCCTAAAAAAAGCTGAAGAATACAAAGATACAATAATGCCAGGATATACACATCTCCAACATGCCCAACCAATACTATTTGCTCATCATCTCCTTGCTTATTGCGAAATGTTTGAAAGAGATAAAAATCGCCTTGAAGATTCTCTAAAAAGAATCTTCGCATCCCCCCTGGGTGCAGGAGCTATAGCCGGAACAACCCTCCCAATAAATCGCAATTTTACAGCAAAGAAACTCGGATTTAAAACTATTACAAGGAACAGTATAGACACAGTAGCTGATAGAGATTTCATATGCGAATTTTTATCTGTGTTAGCAATATTTGGAATGCATATCTCAAGACTTTGTGAAGATATCATCTTATGGAGCTCAAAAGAATTCGACTTTATAAAACTCGGTGATGAATTCTGTACTGGCTCCAGTTTAATGCCTCAAAAGAAAAATCCCGATATCGCCGAACTTACAAGAGGAAAAACAGGCAGACTCTATGGGAATTTAATGGCCATCCTCACCGTATGCAAAGGATTGCCAATGAGTTACAATCGTGATTTGCAGGAAGATAAAGAGCCTCTCTTTGATTCAATCAATACCGTAGAAGCCATTCTTTCGGTATTTCCTGATATGATTGACAGCATCTCCTGCAATACAGAGAAGATGAAGGAACTGGCACAAAATCCATATCTGATGGCAACGGACATTGCAGAAGAACTTGTAAGAAAAGGCGTTCCTTTTAGAGATGCCCACCACATGGTAGGTGAACTGGTCAAATTATCAGAAAAAAAACATATCCCTCTTAATCAAATCCCCTATGATGAAGCAGTAAAAGTAGCTCCTTTACTCCCGCCCGATTTTTATAAACTTTTTGACCCTTGCTTAAGTATAAGAAAAAGAACTATTCCCGGAGCTCCATCTTATAAAAACGTTAAGCAAAATATAAATTTTTTTAAAAAGTATATCATTAAAAAATCATAAAAATATGGAGAATTTATGGAAGAAAAAATCTATCTAAATCCAGATAAACCAATCGAAGCAAGGGTATCTGACCTCCTAAAAAGAATGACAGCAGAAGAAAAAATAACACAGCTATCATATAATAGCCCTGCAATAGAAAGACTTGGAATACAAGAATATTGCTGGTGGAATGAAGCCCTTCATGGTGTAGCAAGGGCAGGCAGGGCAACAGTTTTTCCTCAAGCTATCACTCTCGCCGCTACATTTGATAAAAAATTAATCGAACAAATTGCTAAGGCAATATCCGATGAGGCTCGAGCTAAATTTCATGACGCTCAGAAAAAAGGACGAAGAGACATCTATAGAGGGCTTACCTTCTGGACACCAAATATAAATATATTTAGAGATCCGCGATGGGGAAGAGGACAGGAAACATACGGAGAAGACCCCTTTCTTACTGCAGAACTCGGAAAAGCTTTTGTTCGAGGACTTCAGGGAAAAAACAAAAAATACTTAAAAACTGCTGCATGTGCAAAACATTATGCTGTCCATAGTGGACCAGAAGCTCTAAGGCATTCTTTTAATGCTGTCGTTTCTCAGAAAGACCTTTATGAAACTTATTTACCTGCTTTCAAGGCTCTAGTAGATGAAGGTGTTGAAGCCGTAATGGGTGCATACAATAGAACAAACGGTGAACCTTGTTGTGGCAGTAAAACATTATTAATTGAAATTCTCAGAGAAAAATGGGGATTCAAAGGACATGTGGTATCCGATTGTTGGGCAATAAGAGACTTTCATGAACATCACAAAGTAACTGCAAATGGAATCGAATCAGCAGCAATGGCTATAAAAAATGGCTGCGATTTAAATTGTGGATGTGTTTTCGAGCAATTCCTCTTATTAGCTTACAAAGAAGGACTTGTAAGTGAAGATAACATAGATAATGCTCTATCTAACCTACTTAGAACTAAATTCAAACTTGGGCTCTTTGATCCAGAAGAATCAAATCCATATTCTAAAATTCCAATATCTGTGATAAGATCAAAAAAACATATTTCTCTCGCTAGAAAGAGCGCAGTAAAATCAATAATTCTCCTGAAAAACAGTAATAATCTACTACCACTAAAGAAAGATTTAAATAAAATCTATGTTTGTGGTCCAAATGCTACAAATATTGACGCATTAACAGGAAACTATTACGGACTTTCAGATTGTTTTGTTTCTGTCCTCGAAGGAATAGCAAGAAAAGTCTCAAACTCAACAAAACTCGATTACAGAAAGGCTTGCCTCCTGAATGCGGAACAGGTAAATCCACATAATTGGGGAATTGGTGAGGCTAAAGATTCAGACGCAGTGATTTTTGTTGGCGGAATCGATTCTACAATTGAAGGCGAAGAAGGCGATGCCATCGCTTCACAAGCAATGGGGGATAGACCAGACCTGAATCTTCCGAAAAATCAAATTAAATTCTTGCAAGAATTGAGAACAAAATCACCAAATACAAAAATAATATTCGTTTTAATGGCAGGCTCTCCAGTTATTTTCCCGGAAGAACTTGTTGATGCTGCTATATTCGCAGGTTATCCGGGAGAACAGGGAGGAAACGCTGTTGCCGATATTATATTTGGCGACAGTATCCCTTCTGGTAAACTTCCATTTACCATTCCAAAATCAGTTGAGGATTTACCTCCATATGAAGATTATTCTATGGAAAATAGAACTTACAGATATTCAAAAGCTGAACCCTTATATCCATTCGGATTCGGTTTATCATATGCAAAAATTTCTCTATCAAATCTCTTAATATCAAACCAGAACATCAAAAAAAATTCTAGTTTTACAGTTACCTTTAATATTGAAAATCACTCTGAATTAATGGTAGATGAAACTGTTCAGCTATATATCTCATATCCAGAAACAACGTTCAGAAATCCAATATTCGCACTAAAAGGATTTGAAAAAATAAAGCTTAAACCGCGTGAGAAAAAAACAATCTCATTGAAAGTAACAAAAAATCATTATTCAACAGTAAATGAAGAAGGAGATACTGTAATCCTCAAGGGTAAGTATAAATTATTTGTAGGGGTAAGTTCCCCGGCAAAAAAGAGTTTTGAACTTGGCGCTCCAGATGGATTGTGGGCAGAGTTTTTTGTCTCATGAAAAAACTGCACTTTATAAAAAAATAATCAATTATAAGGTGAGATAAGGTGTTTTTCTTTGAACCTTTAATGCTTTTTTTTCTTCTTTGTGCTTCAATACCTATCCTGATCCATTTTCTCAATAGAATGAGATTTCAAACAGTCTATTGGGCAGCAACAATATTCTTATCAAAAGCATTCAAAAAATCAACACGAATAGCACGAATAAAAGAACTCCTCATATTACTTTGCAGAATACTTGCGATTTGCGCAATAGCCATTGCATTTGCAAGACCAATAAGCAGCGGATTAGCAAAAATCTCATTTCTGGGAAACACCGACAAAATCTTCATCGCCATTGACCGCTCTGCAAGTATGTCAGCAAGAGATTCTGAAGGGTTAAATCGCATACAGAAATCTTTGCTCAATTTATCAGAAAATTTTCAAAAAATGAAATTAAAACCCCCTTATTTATTGGTAGATAGTACCGACAAAGAAATAAAGGAATTAAAGTCTCTAACTGCCCTACTAAAATCTGAGCAGTCAAAAGAAACAGATACAAAATCCATAATTCCAGAAATGCTCTCAAAAATCCTTGATTATGTAAAAGAAAACAAAATCCCTTCTTTTCAAATATGGATTATTTCCGATGGACAACGCTCAGATTGGACACCCAACTCAAATATCTGGAATGAATTATCCGCAAGAATTACAGACAAAAAATTGGCTGCATCCATTTTTCTCGTAAGAGAGCCCGATGAAATCTCCCAGAATATATCCATCATGCAAGATTACTTCAGAAGAGATCTGATAAATAGTAGAAAATTTGAACTTTCTTTAAAAATTCTATCTGAAAACATTTTTCAAGACAATTTTCCCCTGGTAATTGAGAGCGAAGATGGGAAAAAACCATTGAACCTTAATATCAAATCAAAAATCAATTTTTTAAAAATACCTCTTGAACTTTCAGAAAATCAAAAAATAAATCGAATAAAAATCGAAATACCAGATGATAAAATACCTTTTGATAATAGACTCTTTTTCTCTATTGGGGAACTTAATCCTCCATCAGTTGGGATATATTGCTCCGATGATTACCTCAAAAATGCGATAATAACTGCAATAAGTGCTGATAATCACGACAATAAGCTCACCTCATCAATAATATCCCTCAACTATAATGAGCTAACAAAGAAAAATTTAAAAAATTTCGATCTATTAATCTATGAAATAACACAAAATGAAAATATATCTGAACTTGAAGATTTCCTGAAATCCGGCAAAACAATGCTTCTTTTCCCAGGTGAAAAAGAAGAAAAAAATATTGAAATCCCTGCTGAACTTACTCTCTCCATACCTGATATTTCAACACCAAAAACGCCATTTATTCCAGCAAATTTTATATCAAACAGTTCCCCTATTCCTGAAGAAATATCAGAGTTACTTAATTCTGCGAATTTCGCAAAACGCTTTCAAATTAAAGGTAATTATATAGAAATATTAAAGTTCACTGACAATAAGCCTCTTTTAATTTTTAAACAATTTGCAAATGGGAAACTATATTTATTTACATCTCCTTTAAATAAAAAATACAGTAACTTTATCGAGCATCCCATTTTTCCAATTCTTATAAAAAATTTGTACATTGAAGCCGCTGATTCAAAATCTCTTTTCAAAAACATTGTTGCCCATTTAGCTGATAAAAAAGAATCCTCAGAATTCCACTATATTAGTCAATCTATCAACATAATACCCTTTATAGATGCTGGATTTTATCATAGAGGAAAAGAAGTTCTCGCAGTTAATCCACCTGAATCAGAATATGAAAGAGTTTTTCTCTCAGATGATGAATTAAAAAACCTTCTGCCCGGCAAAATCTTAACAACAAACTTAAACTCTAAAAGTCCTCTCTCTTTGAAAGAAATAGGGAGAGAATTGTTAGTCCTCGCCTCAATATTACTTATACTTGAACAGTATCTTTGTCTCTCATTTTCAACAGGGAATAAATCGTGAAAAATATATGAGCTGGTCACTACAAATATCACCTGATTTAAATAGCACATTAATAACTGTCTTGCTACTTGCCATATATCTCAGCATCATAATACGGAATAAAAAGGAAGTTTTTCGAACAAAACCACTCTCTTTATTGATTGCAAATATTCTTTCCATTATCATCATTGTTGTTATTTGCTTTTTACTTTTCAAACCTGAAATCAACTTGAAAATAAAGAACCAAAATATTCCTAAACTTGCCCTCCTTTGCGATTACTCAAAAAGTATGGAAACACCAGATGTAAAAAACAATAATGAAGTATTAACACGAAAAGATGCAATGGAAACTATTCTAAACTCACATGGTTTAAAAAAACTAGAAAAAAAATTTAAATTATCTACCATAAAATTTTCTCTTCCGCCAGATAACTCTATTTCAGATATAGGTGCTGCCCTTAAATCATGTCAAGAAAAAAAATTTAACCACATCATATTGTTAAGCGATGGACTTCACACCGGCGGAGAATCACCAATAACCGCTGCAACTAAACTAATGTTATCAGGAACAAATCTTCACACAATATCCATTGGTTCAGAAAAACCTCTTCCCGATCTCGAACTGATGGATGTTAGACTTCCTGCTTATTGTATGGTAGACGAACAAATAGTAATACCATTCTCTATCAAAAATAACTTTGATTCTTCCGTAGAAACTTCAGTTTCTTTCACTCCTCCAGGAGAGAAAACATTAATTCAGAAATTTGACTTATCTCCAGGAGAAGTGAAGAAGTCTGAATTCCATTGGAAAGCAAATAAAAAAGGTAAAAATAAAATATCAATATTTGTTGAAAAAAAAGAGGGAGAAATAAATTACGACAATAATAAATTTGAACTAGAAATAGATGCAAGAGATGAAAAAATAAAAGTATTATTAGTTGACTCACTGCCAAGATGGGAATACAGATACATCAAAAACGCCTTATCAAGAGATGAAGGAGTATTAGCAGAATTCCTCTTATTCCACCCAAAGATAAGTATAGCCGAAGGAAAAAACTACAGAAAAAATTTCCCAAATAAAGATGAAATATCTGACTTCGATGTAATATTTTTGGGAGATGTTGGAACAAAACAACTTAATAAACAAGATCTTATAAATATTAAAAACAATGTATATGAAAATGCTTCAGGACTTGTATTTATTCCAGGCAGACAAGGAGAGTTTAGCAGTCTCGAACAATCCCCATTAAACGACTTAATGCCTATAATAAGCAAAAAAGATTTCCCAAAAGGTATTCAAAGTAAAACTGAAGTGAGCCTTGAATTAACAAAATATGGCGCAGATCACCACCTCTCAATGCTCGAAAACTCAGCAACCGTAAATAAATTGTTATGGAAAAATCTACCGGGTTTTACCTGGAACTGGGCCGTAGAAGATTATACTCCTGGTTCAAGAATACTCGCAATCCACCCTTACCTGCAAAGCAAAAATGGAAAAATGCCCCTTTTAGTAGAAAAAAACTTTGGAAGCGGAATTGTTCTATTTATGGGCACAGACCATATCTGGAAATGGAGAAAAGCTGTAGAAGATAAATATCATTACAGATTCTGGAGTCAGGTAATAAGATGGATGGCACATAAAAGATTCCTCGGTAAAAATAATAAGATAAGAGTATTCTATGAACCAGAAAATCCATCTGTAGGAGATGAAGTTACAGTAAAAGCCATATTCTCAAATAAAGTAATCCTACAGCAAGATGATAAAATTTTTCTAAATATAAGTTTAGAAAATAATAATAAAAATGAAACATATCCCTTACTTAAAGAACCAAATAATCAAACTGTTTCTATGAGTTTTATAGCTAAAAATAGTGGTAAATCTAAGATATCTATCACGAGTATGAAAAACGGAGAACTGGCAAATACTGAAATTTTTATAAAACCAGGAAGAGAAGATAAAATCGGAGAACCTGCCAATAAAATATTAATGCAAGAAATAACAAAAATAGGAAAAGGTATTTACGCCAGTCAAGACGACTACAAAAAACTCATAGATGAATTAATATCACAACCAGAAGAAGAATTCTTTATTAAGTCGTATCCTCTTTGGTCAAATACATGGACTATCTCAATAATTATGATAGTTCTTACAATCATATGGATACTAAAGAAACTTTCCGGCAATATTTAGCTTACTTATATCCTTTGATAGACATGCTAATTAATCCAGTTAAATAGAAATTAACATATTTTCTTGCTGTTAGCAAATTAGCATTTTTTTTCATCAAATCTTCTATCAAAATATATACAAAAAACACTTCTTAATTCCAGGCAAAATTAATAATGTTAGAGCCTGCACAATTTATTATTTGAATTTCTATCGTGAGTTCGCCCGTAAGATTTAGCTGAGTTTGAAGAATGTTAAATACAAGGATATATTATTCACCACTTTAAAAAGCATTCCTGAAAAAAGATCAATGGAAGAAACATTTTATATATGATTGTTTTAACAAAGTTAAAAAACATTAAAATATGAAAAAAAAGTTGTCCCTGTATAATAATAATAAAATCTTGATTGCCCCATCAATATTGGCTGCGAATTTCGCAAATCTCGGTGACGAAATACGCTGTGTTGAAAAAGCAGGCGCAGATATAATCCACATCGATGTGATGGATGGGCATTTTGTACCAAATCTCACAATAGGGCCGCCAGTTATTCAGTCTATACGCAAAATTTCATCACTACCTTTCGATGTCCACTTAATGATAACAAATCCGCAAAAATATATCAAAGCTTTTGCTGATGCTGGGGCGGATCATATTACTTTTCATATAGAATCAGATGACAATCCTGATGAGGTATTAAATTTGATTGAAAACTACAATTGCTCTGCCGGGATATGCCTTCGTCCAGCTACAATGCCAGAAGAGATTCTCCACTGGATTCATCGATGCGCAATGGTACTTGTTATGACTGTAGAACCAGGTTTTGGCGGGCAGAAATTTATGCATGATATGATACAAAAAATAAAAACCCTCAGAAATTACATATCAAAATACAACCTTAAAACGCATATTGAAGTTGATGGAGGAATAGATGAAAAAACTGTGAAAAACGCTTATTCTGCAGGAGCAAATGTATTCGTAGCAGGAACTTCTATATTCAGATCCAGTGAAGGATATTTTAAAGCAATTGAAAAAATCAGACAAAACGCAGATAACTCTATATGAATTACGAAAATTTTGCCACAATCCATAGAAATGATATCCCGGAAGAATTTAAATGGGATTTATCGCTCATCTATAAAACAGAAAAAGCCTGGGAAGAAGATTTTAAAAAACTCGATGAATACATAAGTGAAATACAGAAACTGAAGGGGAAATTAAAAAACAGTCCACAAAATATCGCAAAGGTCCTCGACTTAGAGGACAACATAAGCAGAATAATCGAAAATTTATCCGCTTTCGCAAGACATAAATCAGATGAAAATAGCTCTAATAATAAATATCTGGCAATGAGTGGAAAAATATCCACCAAAGCAGCAGAAATTGATGCAAAAATCTCGTGGATTGACCCGGAAATTCTCGAAATTGACGAAGAAACCTTAATCAAATATTCCGAAAATCCAGAACTCAAATTTTATAAAAAAACAATAAAAGATCTCATAAGAGAAAAAAAACATACCTTAAGCAAGAACGAAGAAAAAATTCTTGGCCTCGTATCAGATTCTTTGTCAAGTTCATATGAAACATTCAACATTATAAGCAACTCTGACTTAAAATTTCCTGAGATTCAGGATGAAAACGGAACGAAGAGAGAACTAACTCATAGTAATTTCATACTTTTCCTCAGAAACCAGAACAGAAATGTCAGAAAAGCTGCTTTTGAAAATTTTTATTCAATATATGAACAATTCAAAAATACATTTGCAAGCATACTCGATGGCACAATAAAGGCAAATGTCTTTGAAATGAAAGTTAGAAACTTTGAAGACTCTCTTGAAGCAGCTTTATTTGATGATAAAATTCCGAAGAGCCTTTATTATAATCTAATAGAATCAGTTAGTGAAAATTTAAATTTAGTTTACGAGTATTTTCGTTTAAGAAAGGAAAAACTCAACCTTGATGAATTACATATCTATGATACTTACCATCCCATCATCGAATGTGAAGATTTAAAATGGTCATGGAATGATGCCAAAAAGACAGTCCTTGAATCACTTTCCCCTCTCGGAGAAAATTATATTAAAGTAGCTGAAAAGGCTTTTTCAGAAAAGTGGATAGATGTATTACCAAATCGTGGGAAAAAATCCGGTGCATATTCTGGAGGATCATATGACTCCCCTCCGTATATTCTTCTTAATTTTAATGGACGCATGGAGGACGTCTTTACTCTTGCTCATGAACTTGGGCATTCGATTCACAGTTATTACTCTAATAAAACACAAAAATACCATTACGCCGATTACAGCATATTTCTTGCAGAAATCGCATCTATCACATCTGAATTATTACTTCATTTCTACTTATTGCGAAATTCGCAAAACGAGTCTTTGAAAAAATTTCTCCTGAATCATATCATTGATGAATTTAAGGCTACGGTTGTTCGTCAAACAATGTTTGCAGAATTTGAACTTATAATTCATCAAAAGAGAGAACATGGCGAACCATTAACAGCTGATCTCCTCTGCGATGAATATTATAAACTTATTCAAAAATATTTTGGTAATAATGTAATATGTGATAAATTAATAGAACTCGAATGGGCAAGAATTCCACATTTTCACTATGGTTTTTATGTGTATAAATATGCAACCGGATTTGCCGCTGCTGCGAAATTCGCAAATAAAATCATATCTGGAGATAGTGATGCTCCAGGACTATATAAAAATTTTATTTCCGCTGGTTCATCGAAAGATGTTATTGAGATATTGAAAGATTCTGATATCGATATTACAGATGCATCATTTATCAATGATTCTTTCAGAATATTTGATGAAAATGTAAAAGAGTTTTTTCACAATTAATAATAAAAATTTTTATGTTTGGATTTTATAAAATTGCTATATCGGTTCCGCAATTAAAAATTGCAAATCCTGAATTCAATGGGATTGCTATTTTGGAAAATGTAAAACACGCTGAAAAAGAGAAATCTGCTATTGTTCTCTTTCCCGAACTTTCCATAACGACTTATTCATGTGGAGATTTATTTCATAATGCAGAGCTAATAAAATCAACGGAAGAGGCTATACTTCAACTATGCCAAAAATTGAAATCTTTCAATACCGTAGCAGTAATAGGAGCACCTATATTCCATCGAAATGTCTTATACAATTGTGCTATCGTCATTCATAAAGGAAAGATCCTTGGAGTCGTTCCAAAATCTTTTTTGCCAAATTATAGAGAATTCTACGAAAAACGATGGTTTAAAAGTGGAAAAGATATAAAAAACGATACAATATTTTTGGCTAGGCAGGAAGCTCCATTTGGAACTGACTTAATATTTACAAGCAAAGATAGTGAAATCTCTTTTGCAATAGAAATTTGTGAAGACTTATGGGTGCCAATACCTCCATCTTCTTATTACTCCCTTGCTGGAGCAAATCTTATATTGAATCTTTCCGCAAGTAATGAACTAATAGGAAAAAACGAATATAGAACCGAATTGATAAAACATCAAAGTGCAAAAAATATATGCGCATATGCATTCTGTTCTGCTGGAACTTATGAATCGTCTGCAGAAACTGTTTTTAGTGGACATTGTGCTCTTTTTGAAAATGGAATGAAATTACTTGAGAAAAGAAATTTCAGCACTATAAATCAACTTTATTTTGTCGATATTGACTGCCAGAAACTTAATTATCTGAGAAATTCTGAAAGTTCATTCTATGATGAAAAGATTCCGCTATATAGAAGAATTCTTATCTCAAACATTTATAAGAGTAAAAAAATTTTAAGGACTTATGACCCATACCCTTTTGTCCCACGTGAAAAATCCAGGAGAGATGAACGCTGTGAAGAGATTTTAAACATTCAAAGCTCTGCAATTGCAAGAAGATTTTTACATACAAAATCAAGGAAAGCGGTGATAGGAATATCAGGCGGACTTGATTCTACACTTGCCCTCCTTGCAACTATAAAAGCTTTTCAAATCATTAATCTTACTTCAAAGGACATTATTGCGGTCACAATGCCGGGTTTTGGTACAGGTTCAAGAACGTTAAATAACGCGACAAAACTTGCAAAAGCCCTGAATTGCGATTTTCGCAAAATAGATATTACCAGGGTTTGCAAAATACATTTGAAAGATATAGGGAGAAATACAAAAAAACATGATATTACTTTTGAAAACGCTCAGGCGCGTGAACGAACTCAGATACTTATGGATATTGCAAATGCAGAAAATGCCCTTGTTATTGGAACTGGAGATCTGTCTGAAATTGCTCTTGGCTGGTCAACTTTTAATGGCGACCATATTTCAATGTACTCTGCAAATTGTGGTATACCAAAGACATTAGTTCGCTATATTATAGAATGGATTGCCGAAAAATCTTCGCCAAAAGTTCACAATATACTCGTTGACATTCTGAATACCCCAATAAGCCCAGAATTACTCCCGTCACGGAGAGGAGAAAAATTCATCCAGGAAACGGAAAAAATTTTAGGTCCTTATGCCCTACACGACTTTTTCCTTTATCACTGTGTTAAATATGGAGCTAACGTCAAAAAACTTGACTTTATTGCGAAAATCGCATTCGATGGGATTTACGAAGAAAAACTCATTCAAGATACTCTGAAAACATTCATAAAAAGATTTTTTTCCCATCAGTTCAAAAGAAATTCGAATCCTGATGGACCTAAGGTGGGAACTATTGCATTATCTCCTCGAGCTGACTGGAGAATGCCTCCTGATGCAGACTTCTCAATCTGGTTAAAAGAAGTTTAATCCGCCATGCGTGTTAGATTTTTTTCTTAGATTTTTTAATTAAATCGATATATTATTTTTGAAAAATTCATTTAGGGAACTATTATTGTTAAGTTATGTAAGTTTGGGTTCGAAATACAAGCTAATTCTAACTATTAACAATTAGTAGAATATTTACAACAGGGAGATTATGGCAAAGAAATTTTCCCATATACATAAAGTGGCTCTAATCGGGTCTTATGTCCCGCGAAAATGCGGGATAGCCACATTTACAAATGACCTTTACAACGCATTAGAACATCAAAGTCCGGAGATTCAATTTCCAGTCGTAGCTATGAATGACACAGTAGAAGGATATAATTATCCTCAGGAAGTTCGTTTTGAAATATTCGCTCCGGAAATTCAAAATTACCAGCGAGCTGCTGATTTTTTAAATATGTGTGATCCGGATGTAGTTTGCATCCAACACGAATTTGGAATATTTGGAGGGCGCGCTGGAAGTCATCTATTAGCACTAATGAAAAGACTTAGAATGCCTATTGTATGCACATTACACACAATACTAAAAACACCCAACGATGATCAAAAAAAAGTTTTTGACC
>ERZ795060.1553-NODE-1553-length-26653-cov-4.797880_pt1 | contig 26653 bp, 23 predicted proteins | sample MGYA00375144_ERZ795060 | MGnify/ENA primary metagenome ERZ795060 (study PRJEB30189, sample SAMN05720157) | activated sludge metagenome | isolation source: anaerobic digester from wastewater treatment plant | place: Japan | collected 2015-05-15 ...
AGATCTTCATCGTCGATCGCAAAGGTAAACCCGTCATGCATGATTGCACGAATCGAGAGGCGGGTCATATCATCAATGAACCGGGCCGCACGCTCATAGCCGTACTGTCTGATAATACGATGGAGAATTGCACCGTCAAACGCACCGACCGCTTTTTTATCGATAACACCTGACTTTAATTCCCCATCAATGATCTGCACATAGGCATCACGTTCACAATTAACCCGCTGACATTCTTCACAGCCCTTACAGGATGATGCACGGAAGACCATGTTCAGATCATCAGGGAGGATCTTGGAGAAGATCTGTTTGTTGGACCAGTATTTTATGCCGTTTTCAACCTTCCCTGGTTCTCCCAGACGTTCTATCCGGTTATTCTTGAGGAGATCAATGGTCTCTTCCTTGGTAAACCACCGGAGGGTGTGCGTCAGAAGGAATATCCCGGATATATGATCATGGATACCACCGATGATCGGCCCGCCAAACCGTGGAGAGAGAATATTCTCCTGCACCGCTGCGAGCATCGCTGCTTCCACCCTGGCCTCTTCGGTCTGAGGAATGTGCAGGTTCATCTCATCACCATCAAAATCTGCGTTATATGGAGGACATACAGCCGGATTCAGACGGAATGTTTTTCCATCCATGAGCCTGACCCAATGTGCCATGATTGACATCCGGTGAAGAGAGGGCTGCCGGTTAAAGAGCACAATGTCGCCATCACGAAGATGACGCTCAACTATCCACCCGACATCAAGCTGATCAGCAACAAAGTCAAGATTCCCGTCATCGTTGCCGGTCCCTTTTACCAAACGGATGCGGCGCTTATCAGGTCGTATGACATAATTTGCACCACAGGGTGAACGGAGCGTTGGCCGCTCAGGACCGACCCTGACAATCCGGCGGAGTTCATCAATATTAAAGGCGGTAACCTGAACCGGTATCGTCATTTCGTTCGCGATCTTCTGGGGAATACCAACCTCATTCACTGACAGGTTAGGATCAGGAGAGATGACAGTACGTGACGAGAAGTTCACACGCTTGCCGGATAAACTTCCTCTGAAACGCCCATCTTTTCCTTTCAGACGCTGAGAGAGAGTCTTGAGCGGTCGGCCGGACCGATGCCGTGCAGGAGGGCACCCGGCAACTTCGTTGTCAATATAGGTAGTTACGTGGTACTGGAGCAGTTCCCAGAGATCCTCAATGATTAATTGTGGTGCTCCGGCATCCTGATTCTCCTTGAACCGCTGGTTAATCCTGATGATATCAACCAGTTTGTGAGTCAGATCGTCTTCAGAACGCTGACCGTTCTCCAGGATGATGGATGGACGCATGGTGACCGGCGGGACCGGAAGGACGGTCATAATAGTCCATTCAGGACGTGCCACACTTCCAATGATCCCAAGCTTCTCCAGATCATCATCAGGGATCTTTTCAAGCCGGGCACGGATATCTGCCGGGGTAAGTTTGTTCTCGACCTTCTTCCCCCGTTCATCAGTTGTAATCTCAGCGAACGTGGTCGGTTTTTCAAAGTTGATCTTGAGCTGCTGCTCACCACAGTGCGGACAGATACACTCCTTTTTGACATCCTTCTCACTAACCGAGTCACTTCCCATCTCCTCTTCCGGTCCGATGATCTTCTCAATCTCTTCATCAGACAGAAGCAGACGACCACACTCTCTGCAGGTGACACGGAGCAGCTTTCTGATAAGCCGTGTGTATCCGACATGGATGACTGGTTTTGCAAGTTCGATATGACCAAAGTGTCCGGGGCATTCACCTGCTTTCTGACTACAGGTCTTGCACCGGAGACCAGGGTCAATCACCCCAAGATGCAGATCCATCAGACCCTGGGGATACGGAAACCCGTCATCATCATAGGTATCCGCCCAGATGATCTTTCGGACACTCATCTGTCGGATCTCTTTCGGGGAGAGGAGACCAAACTCGATCTTCCCGATCCGTTTAGGACTTGGCATTGCTTCTCTCCTCCTTATACAACGTCCTCAAGAATGAGACGGGGAGCTATGGTCATGCTCTTCATCTCATCAAGGAGTAATTTGAATGCATACGACATCTCGACCGGGTAGATATCGGTCTCACTGCCACAATTGAGACATCGGGTAATATTCTGTTTGCGATCCAGCATGGCAACCATACCACACCTGGCACATACATACTCAGTGACCTTGTCGGACTCTTCAAGGAGACGTTCCTTCAGAGCCATGGCTGCACCATGACCGATCATGACATCACGCTCCATCTCTCCGAAACGAAGACCTCCTTCACGGGCACGACCTTCTGTCGGCTGGCGGGTAAGAACCTGCACCGGACCTCTGGAACGGGCATGCATCTTGGATGACACCATGTGGTAGAGCTTCTGATAGTAGATAACTCCGATATAGATGTCTGCATAAAACCGTCTGCCGGTGATCCCGTCCCACATAGCCTCACGACCGGTGTGTGAAAATCCAAACTTTTTCAAAGATGCACGAAGATCCTCTTCACGTTCCCCGGAGAATGCTGTACTCGCAATCCGCCGTCCCTCAAGGGAGCCGACTTTTCCACCAAGCATCTCAAGCATATGCCCTATCGTCATACGTGACGGGATGGCATGCGGATTGATGACCAGATCAGGAGTCAGTCCGCCGGCGGTAAATGGCATATCCACACTCGGTGCAATAAGGCCGACAACTCCTTTCTGTCCGTGACGGGATGCAAATTTGTCACCAACTTCCGGGATACGGAGATCACGGGTTCTGACTTTGACAAGTTTGGAGTTATTCTCTCCTTCGGTCAGAATAACCGTATCAACGATACCATGTTCGTTTGAACGCATGGTCACTGAGGTATCCCGGCGTTTTTCTACGGTGATCAGCTCAGAGGTTGGTTCTTCCAGGAACCGGGGCGGGGAGGTCTTTCCGATGATGACATCCTTCTCCCTGACAATGGTCTCCGGATTAATGATCCCGTCCTCGTCAAGATTTGCATAATAATCAGCGCCATGTGCCCCGGTTACATCCTCATCCGGAACTTCAATGCGGTCTATCTGCCCTCCCGGATACCGGCGTTCTTCTCCTTCATAAGTCCTGAAAAAATGTGAACGCCCGACACCGCGGTCGATGGATGCCTTATTAAAAATAAGAGCATCTTCAATGTTATATCCTTCATACGAGAGGATAGCAACGACGAAGTTCTGACCTGCCGCCCGGTCATCAGATCCGATAACATCAGAGGTCTGAGTGTATACAAGAGGTTTTTGCACATAATGGAGCAGGTGTGCACGGGTATCCAGCCGGAGCTTCATATTTGCACAGCCAAATCCAAGTGCCTGCTTGACCATTCCTGCTCCCATGGTGACACGGGGAGATGCATTGTGTTCAGGGAAAGGAACATGTGCTGCTCCTATTCCCAGAATGAGCGAAGGATCAACCTCAAGATGCGTATGTTCGGGAGTAATGTCTTCCGGCTTGATGGCGATGTTGAGATCTTCCTCTTCTTCCGCATCAATCAGCTCGATATATCCCTTTTTGATAAGATCAGAAAACTCGATCTCTTTGTTCTTCAGCTTCTGAACTTCTTCCTCAGGAATGATCGGAGCGCCGTTTTCAAGAACAATGAGAGGCCTTCGTGCCCGGCCTCGATCAGTGTGAATGATAATATCCCCGTTAAATTCCTTATACGAGCAGTTTACTTCAGTCGAGATGACACCCTGTCGTCTCAAAGAACGAATCTGGGTTACCAGGGCCTTTGGATCATCTACCAGCCCGATAAGTGCTCCGTCGACGAAAACCCGTGATTTTGTGGTGATCATCAGACCTCAACTCCTATTCTCTCAACTCCCATGCCATAGAGCATCCGGATGATCTCCTCATCCGACTGGACACCTTTACTAATCTCCACCATCTGGGCGAAGTTTTTCACCAGACCACAATTTGGTCCTTCCGGGGTCTCACTTGGACAGATACGACCCCACTGGGTCGGGTGGAGATCACGGGCCTCAAAGTGCGGCTGGGACCGTGATAATGGGGATATTACTCTTCGTAAGTGTGATAACACACTCATGTGATCAACACGATCAAGCAACTGGGACACACCGGTCCGTCCTCCAACCCAGTTCCCGGTTGCAAGCGGGTGAAGAAGACGTTCGGTCAGCACATCAGCGCGGACTGCCGTTGCAATGGAGAGATCACGATGCCTCATACTTGCACGTTCCAGTTGATACTTGACATCACGGGTCAGCCGGTTCAGGGAAATACGGAAGAGGTCTTCCATTAAGTCACCGGCAAGTTTCAGCCGCTTGTTTGCATAGTGATCCTTGTCATCGATACGACGACGGTCAAGAACCAGATCAAAACAGGCTTCTGCCATACGACCAAGGAAGTGAGCCTTTGCAAGCCGGACAGAATGCACAATCTTCATGCACTCCTCATCCTCTTCGTTCACGGTCCGGGGCATCAGGTAGTTTAAGTGGGGAAGGAGATAATTATCAAGGACAAACTCAGCTCGTTTGCGCTGATAATCACGGGTCTGGTTGGGTGCCAGTTTCTTACCGACATACATAACCCCGCATTCCACCGTCTCACACTCGCTCTCCTCCAGGTTCTGCATCATGAAGGTGAGGATCTCTTCATCGGTTGAGACTGCACGGACAATATCGGCATCACTGGTCATTCCAAGAGCCCGCATCATATCGACAAACCGGAGATGACCGGCAACGGAGGGAAATGTTACTTCAAGCAGGTTCTTCCGGTTCCGCTCAACGACGACCAGAGCACGATATCCACGGAACTGGGAGAATACCTTTGCAACATAGATACGCTCATTATATCGCTCGGTATATTCGGTCATGATCTTGTTTGAGGCAAGATCTTCAAGCGTCATGAGCACACGCTCAGTTCCGTTCACAATAAAATAGCCACCCGGATCGAGCGGGTCCTCTCCATGGGCAATCCGCTCCTCATCGGTCATGCCATAGAGGTTGCAGGCAACAGACCCTACCATGATCGGAAGCTGCCCAATCGTCGCAGTCACCGGTTCATGTCTGACTCCACCCTGAACAAGAGTCAGATCAAGCTGAATCGGTGCTGCATACGTGATGTTCCGCAGCCGTGCCTCCCCCGGATAAAGCTCCGATTGAGACCCATCCGCTTCACGAACCAGCGGTTTTAAAATTTTCAGGTCTCCAAGTTCTACAGAGACCGGTTCATTCCCTTTCCCCCGTGACTCAATATCCGTCTCAATGACCCGCTGCTCATCAACGACCTTCTGGAGATTGTTGAGAAGAAAATGATTATATGAGTCAAGCTGGTGACGGGCAACGTGTTCACGGGAAAAGTAAGCCTGAGAAAGTATACGTAAATCTATCAACAGATCAGCCCCGGAAGGTTATTTTTTGGGTCGTCTTACTACCAGACGGTAGGATTCTGCACGGCCGGCAGTCATACTTTTTCTGACGATTTTAATTACGTCGCCAATTCTGGCCCCTATTGACAATACTGCCGGATCGTCATGATAAATCTTCGGCAATTGTTCGGGTCCAATCTGGTATCGAGCATAAAGGTTTTTTACGTCTTCTTCGCTCATGATACTGTGTTCTGGTACCATCTCATGTTTCAGTACGTTCAGCTCGGCGGTCACGCCATACCCCCTGGAAACGCTTCTCGGTAAAAAGTCTGCACAAAAGACCACAACTGTCGTGGAGCGGGCTCGAGGGGATTTGAACCCCCGACCACCTGGTTAAAAGCCAGGCGCTCTGCCTAACTGAGCTACGAACCCCGTTAGTCACTGATCTGTAGCAGTATTAGAATGATGTTTTAACATATAAATATTGCCCAGTCAATTCCCATGACCTCAAGGAAAATTCCGATGTTCCACTGAGATCTTGTCTCATGACTCCGCATATTAAAAATCAGGTGCTGCGCGGGAATAACTTATATCTGTCTTCATGGTGTAGTTTTACAGGAATTGTCCATCTCCCCGGAGAGGGAAAAATACTCTGGATGATTTTTTACAATACCATACCCAGCGGAATATGGAGGATAGTGTCAGAAAATAATGGATGATCTCGCACAATGGATAGAGTCACATCATAAACTGTGTCAGCCGCGAAGAGAGCATGCACTACGGGCATTACGCCATCTTTCACGGCTTGAGAAGAAAAATCTCTTTTCAGACGAGATATCCTACATGCGATCAGCAGAAGGGCGCTGGTTTGAGATGATCACCTATGAGCTCTTTCTTGATATCGCAGACAAGACTGATGCTATCAAGACGGTCGTCCTCAAAGGGGGGGATGTAAAAGGAAAAAAACCTTTCCCTGCCCTCGGTCAGAATGGTTTTTTTTATTCACGAAACGGAGACATCACCCTCAGGGGGAACGGACAGGATCTTGCAGAGTTTGATCTCCTCATGACAAAACCGGATGGGTCAATAATATTTGTTGAGGTCGTTACATCCCCTTCTGATCTTAAGGATTTTCTTCAGGAGATCTACTATAAAAAACAGGTCATCAGGTATCTGTTCAACCAGAAGGCAGTTACTTTTATTCTGGTGACATCATTTCCCCTTACCAACTACAAAGGCGGACGAAAGGTCTTAGGATCTGAAGAACATATCTCTCTTTGTACCCGCTCGTGCGATAATTTCAGGAAACATATCGCAGGAACATGGAACAAGCAGTCACTGAAACCATTTCTTCCTGTAGGAAAGACCTGCTTATCCACTGATCTCATCACCGCTGCACCGTTTCCGTATAAACAGTTTCATGACATGGAGCGGGAATGGGTTTTCACTCATCTGGGCGGAGAAGGAATCATAGATCTTCCCTCACCCTACCGGACTCATACTTTGGTAAAGAAGATCCTGTTTGGAAGGCTCTTTCCTTCAACAGCCAGACGCCTGTGTGAACGGTACAGGTTTGTGTACCGGGATAAGGAGTACAATGGAGAAGAACTGCAATCCCAGTTTTCAAAGATCATTCTTGCCGCCGATATTCCGGACTATAGTCCCCTTATCTACCTCAAGCCGCGCCAGAAGAAAGAGTATTACAAAATGGTCTATGATGGTCAGGGGACCTTTAAGTATGAACGAAAGACTCCCCCAAAGGTCGGGTTTTATATCTGGCTGGAGTCATTGGAGCCTGAACTCGGATATCAGGTTGCTATAAAACTCATCGATGCGTTATCGCAGTACTGTTTTTCAGCACCGGTCAGACAGCCGCCAGGATCCTAAAAAAATCGAAAAATCGCTATTGATCATGAAAATTGAGGCGTAATTTCGGTCATTTATTTGTTAATATGGAATGTCTCCCATAACCGCGTGCCAAACGAGATTTCGATCAACCCTATGATATCGATGCATGAAAAGTTTTGTAGAGATATCAACCGTTCTTCCGAGCAAATCTTCTCACAGATTATAGAAACCAGATCAAAAAGACCTGCCTTTATCCATATCCACCAAAATAGTAATAATCTGAAGATGCTGATTCTTCTCTTCTGGCAACAAAATCAAAAAAAGATATTAGTTGCCGGATGTTTTCTGGTGATTGCGTTTTTCATCTCAATGGAAAACCAGAACCTTAATAAATGAAGTCTTATCTGTACTCATATATTCTCCCTCTGAAATGCTTAGAATTGATGAAAATAAGTTACTATCAAATTTTAATGATGACTAAGACGGGGAGTATTGTACGATCTCTCATCTATGAATTATGAGACCACTGGAATAAAAAGAATATATGGTGGATTAGACCAAATCTGATTGCTTATTCAAGGAGGATATCCCATGCCTGGTCGCGGTATGCTTCCATGACATAGGGGATACCTGAAACTTCTGCTGCTTCAGGAGTGAGAGCCATCAGATCATTTCTGCTTACAGACTTCAGGGAGAAGTTCCTGCTTCCTGCCATAATCTGCTGCATTCCGGTTCTGAATTTCTGTGCATAGGTGTATATACCGATTGCACCAACCGGAATTTCACTCATCCGGGATCCATACTTCTCTTTCAGGGTCTCGTAGGTAACAAAGAGCTCGGGGATGGTGGATCCGTACTTCGAGACGGTCTTTGGAAGATCTCCCTCCTTGATCCATTTCTCAATATTCTTTCCTACCATTCCCGGAATCATGAGGGCACGGCCCATACAGACGGCCTTAAAGTAGGGAGCACCCATTGCAAGTGCCTTGAATGCATTTGCCTCATCTGCAAATCCACCGGCGATTGCAAGGTCAGGGACACGCATTCCCTTCTTCTTTAATGCCTCAGCCATCTGGTATGCAAGGGACTGAATATAGAATGTCGGGATACCCCACTCATTCATCATTGGCCAGGGGCTCATACCGGTTCCACCTGGTGCTCCGTCGATGGTCAGAAGATCTATCTTTGCTTCAGATGACCAGCGGATAGCCATTGCAAGCTCCTTCATGGAGTATGCACCGGTTTTCAGAGTGACACGTTTAAAGCCGATCCCCCTCAGACGGTCAACCTCTTCAAGGAATCCTTCTTTTGAGACAAAACCAAGTCGTGAGTGGCGTTCAAACTCCTTGATAGCGCCGTCCTTGAATGCAGCAATATTGTCTGATTTGGTTGGGTCTGGAAGAACAATATAGCCGCGTTTTTTCAGCTCCTGGGCTCTTTCAAGGTTTCTTACTTTGATCTCTCCACCAATACACTTGGCACCCTGCCCCCATTTCAGCTCAATGGTCTCAAGGTTGTGCTTGGATGCAACGTACTCTGCAGTCCCAAGACGGGTATCCTCCACGTTCATCTGAACGAGAAGTTCTCCATATCCCTCATGGAATTTTTTGTACGTGTTGATTCTGCGATCCATTTCCGGTGAGGAGACAACCTTTCCGTCAGAACCAAGTTTCAGTTCAGGATCAACACCACAGACATTCTCACCACAGACAAGCGTGATCCCAGAAATTGCTGCTCCAACGGCGAAGTGCTCCCAGTTGATTCGTGCAATATCAGTAGAGCCCAGTGCACCGGTGAAGATTGGAACGCGCATCTTTACCTTGATGTCCCAGCCGTAATCGGTTTCTGTATTGACATCATCAAAAACTGCCGTATCAGGATTTGCTGCAACGCCTTCAGGAAGACCATTTGCTCCCTGTGCATATCCCTGAATATTCAGGTGAGAGTAATCGATCGGGTAGTTCTTGTCTGCCCCTGCAGTGACCTCACCAAAAGGCCCGGGATACAGAACTTCTCTTCCCCGAAATGATGCAAGCCATACATCACAGGCTCCTTTACACCCGTCCACACAACGGGAACACATACCAGACATCGGAACAACATCACGTGAGCGATTTACAGTCCCGACTGCCTCATTGGAATTAGGACGTTTAAGATTCATGGTAACTTCTCCCTGTGCACAGAATATATCTGTACCGGATGAGATGGTCCGGTAATATCCGAACAAATTATCTTTCTTTGTGAACCGTATAATCTCTTTCCTTCCGTCACTCTTAAAAGATATTTGGAAAGTATTTAAGTAAAACGTAAGAAGGAAGTAGATTATCACACAAATGGCCGAATACCTGCACCTTAAAATATAAACAGGTATAATCACCTCTCATGCCACCGAAAATAAAAGCTCCTGCAGCATCTGCAGGCAGCATGAATCCAAAGGTTGAAAAAGCGCTCAATGACCAGATCAATGCGGAACTCTACTCCGCATATCTGTATCTCTCCATGTCTTCCTGGTTTGACTCAGTCGGTCTGCGGGGATTTGCAACATGGGAACGGGTACAGGCCATGGAAGAGCGGGATCATGCATTAAAGATATTTGACTATGTTCTAACCCGTGGCGGCCGTGCAGTCATGCGTCAGATCGATGCACCGCCTACAACATGGAAAGATGCAAAGGATGCCTTTGAAACCCAGATGGCGCATGAACTGAAGGTGACAGGTCTTATCAACGATCTGGTAACCCTGTCATTTGCTGAAAAAGATCATGCAACGGTGAACTTTTTACAATGGTTTGTTAATGAACAGGTCGAGGAGGAGGAGAATGCACGAACAATCCTGGACCAGCTGAAGATGATTACCCAGGAAAAGGGAGTGGGTCTTCTCTATATGCTTGATAAGGAGCTTGGAACCAGAACCTACACACCGCCGGCTCCATCATCATCCTCATAACACACCCAATTTTTGGTACGGAAAGGTCAGACAACCTCGATCTGTGCGGATGGATCAAAGGGGTTTGTTCTAACCGCAAGAGAGAACAGATACGGATAATTTCGGTACAGATACCCCATATAGAAAATCCATTCAGAGGTGAGTGCACGATAGACCCTGCTGATGTCCCCGGCAAGATGAATCTGATCGGATTGTGGAAGGCAGGACGGATCCTTGCGATGGCCTAACTCAGCAGCGAGATGAAACACAGCCTGAAGAAGTGCTGTAAAACTCTGGTGCTCAAGCATGACCGGATTTTCGATCAGTCGTAATAGGAAATTACGTTTTTCCTGTAAAAAGTCCTGAATTTCCACAAAATTGATTCGGTTATGATCAACCTGAAAACGGTGTACGGATGCCGCTTTTTTCATTGCAGTTTCATTTGGACAATCCGTGCCCTGCATGATAAATGAAGAACCAAACGAGTGACAATCAGGATCGGCATGAATCATTCGTTTCAGAAGATCATTCCCAACTTCGGTAAAAAAAATCCCGATAACCATATTCAGTTTTTCAAGACGGGTATTTCTTGCGCGTCGTGAGAGAAGCTCATTGATCACCAAAGTGACGAGGAGGACATTGATAAACAGAAATCCAAACGAGTTGAAGATATACTCAACCGTTCCGGAGAGATTATCAATAACCGTCAGTTTGGTAATATACACCAGGATAGAACAACAAATCAATAGAATACCAAGCCGGGCCTGCCAAGGTATGGATACCATACATATCTGATTTCTTCTGATTGCATTACTACCTTCAGGACTAATAGGTTCGGGCACTGATGTGTACATATGCCCCGTGAATTATCTTTTCGCGATATTGAGCTGCTGAAAATTATGGCTCCTGAATTCTCCGGGGAGCAATGTAGTGGTTCAGGGATGCCATATCGATCCCTGCTGCCTCCGGTTGCAAACCATTATGCCACAAGTAATGAGGATTTCAAGGCACGGATTGAGAGATTACCGATCACTGATCTCAGATATCTCGTTGATCTTATCATGAGCGGGGAAGAGAGTCTGCATTGCATCCCGCCTGAATATTATGCAATACTTGAGAGCAGGGTTTCTGAAACACTGGGGGAAGATATTGCCCGACATTTAGGGAGTTTTTACGCGATGAGTTGTGAATAGCGTTATGCACTATCGCAATATAGAAGATCGTCAGAACTCTATACATGCAGCTCTACCGGTTTCTTTTCATAGGTCTTACCCTGCTCTTTATCTGTGCAACCGGTCTTGTCCAGGGGTACATTATCACCATAGATGCACCAAAAACCGTAGTGAAAGGAAATCCCCTTGTGGTGACCGGCACCACATCATTTCCGGAGGACTCCTATTTCGACCTGGTTCTTTTTTATTCAAAATACACTGCTGGTGAAGTTGCCAGAACCAGGGTTATCGTTGACCGGACACAGGCATTCAGGGTTGATTTTGATACCAGGCACCTGGAGCGGGGACAGTATAAGGTTGAGGTCCATACCATCGTATCAGATAATGAATTGTTTGTTGAGCGCCAGCTGGGTTCATCATCTGTTATCAGAAGAATTGTACAGATCACCGATCGATCTGATGAGATTACCATTACCTCCCCAAAATCACAGCCTCTTTCCCAGGCACTCACAGTATCCGGACGGATGAGAGGGATTGGTGACGGAGTACTCACCATGCGGGTCTTCGGACCTGATGATTTCACCTACGGACCTCTGCAGATTATCACAAAAAAAGCATTTGCAGATATCTCAGGAGAATTCTCAACGACAGTTCCTGTTTCTTCACCAGGTGAATATCAGGTAAGCATGTCTGACAAAAACGGCTATATTGGTGAATACCCGTTTACTGTCACAAAGGAAATCCGTGAAGAGGAGACAGGTATCACCACACTCCCAACAACGGAAATACCAGTCAAACCAGATACTCCACCACAAACAATACCTGAAACTCCAGTACTTCCATCGCCGACAAAAACCCAGACTCCCTTCGGACTTCTGGCGGGGATGATTGGTATAGCCTGCTCAATCCTCATTTTCGGTAAGAAAAAATGATTATGAAAGGATATCGATAGCGTTAATATTTCCAACACTATCATTTCCAGGAAAGTCTGGACTAATATGCATAAGTGGCCATGCAGGCGTCGGCAGGTCAGGGGCAAACAGGCCGACAATATACTTGGGCAGATCTGATCCATCCAGCTGATCTGCAATCAGGTAATCCTTGGTTCCTGCAATTGTTTCCCAGGGAATTTCTGTAGAATATCCGTCCTGCCCGGTAATCTTTACTGTTGTATCTATGACAGGTACAATATTTTGTGATGCAAAGAGATCAGGTAGAGTAATACCCCGAAATGTTCCGGCATTTGTGACCTTCTCGGTTGAATGGTGTAAGATCAGTTCTTTCCATTTCTCTTTTGGAATCTCTATATCGACTCCGTCTGATCGTACATGTAAGATCCATTCATCGGTTGTTGAAATCCCGATTGATGTAATCTTTTTGACACCTTCTCCAGAAAGATCAGACCTAATTACAAGATCAGGACCAGACTTTTCATCAATTATCAGATATTTGTCGTTTTTTGCAATTTCGGGATAGGGAATGTCCAGGTTTGTCTCTCCGGTTATGTGAACAATATCTCCAGGACCAAGTGTTTTCCCTTTATCGGCAAGAGCAGTAACTCTCCAAAGGGGTGCACCCAGAGAAGACTGTCCGTTTATCTGAGTGGCAACTCCTTTCTTCTCAATAATACTCTGAAGATCAGCAGGAGAGACTGTTATTTCTCCATCCGGACCCGTGAGCGTGATACTCCATGATGAATCGGCAATAATAATCCCGGTCATCAGAGCGATACATACTATCACCTCGAGGACCATTCGGTGGACTTGCATGACAGATAGTAATGAATGTGTACAATATACACGTTTCGTATCAGAACATACATCGTGGAAATTTTTTATTTCCGATGAAAATAATCCAGAAGAAGGCCGACAAGAATCACCACAGCTGCCACGATCAGAATGCCTGCAGCCATATCTGTAAGAACTGGTGAGACTGAAGATGCTGCATCGGTATATGGTGACATTGCTGCCATAGGTGCCGGAGCAAAGTCCGCCGTACGCTCCATTGCATATGACGTGACATTTGCTTCCATTTTCAGCACCCCACCCGGATACATATCCATCTCATAAAGTTTAACCTGAGAGGGTTTTTGGATGAACCCGTATATCATAAGAGCAGCCAGAGCAAGAGGAAGAGAAAAAAGGGCTGCACATTTCGTGAGGACTTCTTGTATGTCAAATGGTTTTGGAGAGACGATGAGGACCTGATCAATAAGCCGGTATACCTTCATCTCACGGCCCTTCACACTGTATTTGGTTCTGCTCACCTCAATAAGGCCGGCAGATACAAGATTTTCCAGATGATACATGATGGTTGAGACAGGAGTCTGCAGCTCTTCAGAGAGCATCATGGCAGTCACTTCCCTCCCGGTCATACAAGATAGGATCTTTCCAGCAGTCTCACTCGCGATTGCCTTCCCGATGAGCCGGGCCTGTTCATCATCAGGAGAGAGCAACAGAATTTTTTTTTGATCTGAAAAATTAGAGGCTTTTTTATCAGACATGAAGGGTTTTCTTTATGAACTCCTCTCCGGCAGAGAGAGCATCATCAATTTTGGATACATCCGGTCCGCCTCCCTGTGCAAGTGACGGTTTTCCTCCACCCTTCCCCCCAAGAACCGAGCAGACAGCTGCAATAAGATCACCTGCACGGACATCCTTCTGACCTGATGAAACCACCACCCGGGCAGACTCTCCCCTGGCAATGAGAACGGCAATGCCTCCTGTATCCGATATTCCTGTTGCCAGCTTCACAAGTTCCGGATTTGGGAGATCCAGTCGTTTGAGAAGGACTGATACCCCGTTATAATCAGCAGGTTTGAGGTTTTTCAGTTCCATCTCACTGATTCTAGCTGAAAGGCGTTCTATCTCCTTTCTCTGCTCCTTCCATTCTTCAAAAAACCGTTTGGCAGTTGCAGGAAGGGCCTCAACCTGAACAGAAAATGCTTCTGCTGATCGGTTCAGAAGATCTTCCTGGTGATGTTTGTGTTGTATAGCAGCGATTCCAGCGGCAAACTCAAGCCGCTCAACACCATCCTGTACATGCTCTACCCGTATGATAGATATCATCCCGACATCTCCTGTATGAGCACAATGTGTTCCGGCACAGGCCTCAATATCACCTGCAACTTTTACAACACGAATCCGTGAACCTGGTGGTACACCACCCTGGTACAGACAGAACCCGTACTTCTGCTCCGCATCGGTCCGGTCTTCCCAGGCGATTGAAGTAGCACTGTTTGCCATAACAAGCCGGTTTGCAACCACCTCGATCTTTCTCAGTTCTTCAGGAGTAATATGTTTGTAATGGCGGATATCGATTCGTGAGCTGTATTCACCCTTTTGGGCACCAGCCTGATGGATGTGGGCACCAAGAACTTCCTTTGCTGCATGCAGGAGAATATGAGTTGCCGTATGATGCCTCATCAGGGATAATCTGCGGTCTTCATCCAGAATACCACGAATCATATCACCTTTTCGGACAATACCACCGTCAATCCGATGAAGAATGGACTCTCCAAGTTTGATGGTATCAGACACCCGGACCGTCAGCCCGTCAGGTGTCAGGAAAAGACCAGTATCCCCGGGCTGTCCTCCTCCTTCAGGATAAAAGAGCGTCTGATCAAGAACCACATACTGACCGTCAAATATCTCAAGGGCACGGGCCTCAAACTCCATCGAACCCGGACGTTCATAATAGAGCTTTCTCGTCTCCGGAAGATGAGCCAGCCGATCAAGATAATCAAAGAGTGGATTTTTCTCCTGAACCTCTTCTGACTCTGAGTGCATATTTGCGATACGTGAGTAGAAATCATCAGGAAGATCCACAACCGCTCCCTGAGCTGTAGCAAGATCCTTAACCATGTCAGGGGGAATACCATGCGAGTCATAAAGCGTGACGATCTCTTCGAGCGGTATCTTTTCACACTTCTTCTTATACGTCTGTGCCAGTCGTTCAACAGTTCTTGCACCCCGCTCCATGGTCGTTCGGTACTTTTCTACCTCCCGGTCAACAATCTCCATCACCACATCAGGATCCTGCTCGAACTTTGAAAGACCGATAATCTTCATCTGACGCTCGATCAGATCCCCAAGTTTGTCATCAGGAAGATTCAATTCCCGCATCATCCGCAGGGTCCGGCGAAGTACCAGTCTTGCAAGGTACCCGTCCTTTGCATTGGAGGGAACAATACAGTCTCCAAGCATGTACGAGAGACAGCGGGTGTGATCCACAATTGCATAGACGCTCTCAACCGGGGCGATCATCTTTTCCAGCTTGTCGGTCGGAATACCGATTTTATCAGCAACTTTCTGGCGAAGTTCAAATATCCGTTGCCCGGATATATCCATAAGACCGGCAAATTTTGCATTTTCTCCAAGAATACGTATGAAATCAGGATCATGTAGCCGGTGACCAAATCCTGCCTCCTGCATCACATGACTGACCATCTCGGGAAATACCGCATCATAGATAGTCGGAGATCCCTGTGATGCCCATACAAACCGTTCAAGACCATAGCCGGTATCCACAATCCGGAGCGTCATCGGGTAATAAGGAGTTCCTTCCAGTTCAATCGGGGGTTTATCGGTCTTCTGCTTTCCAAGACTCATGAACACCAGAGTTGCAACCTCAAGGCCACCAATCAGAACCTCAACACTGGGACCTGCATTCCCGCCCCCGATCCATGGATGCTCTTTATATGTTACCTTCTCCTTGTTGGCCCCAAGCGATGTCAGGAGCTGATCACACAGTTCAACGGTCCTATCCTTCCAGTAGATCTCCTTATCATCCGAGTTAAAGGCATGATGAGCCATCATCTCAAAACAAGTCAGATGACGACCTGACCTCCCGACCGAATCAAGATCGTTTAACCGGATACAGGGCTGTGAAATGGTGAGCGGATTTGCCGGGGGTGGGACTACACCACTGGTGACAAATGGCTGAAAATCTGCAATGGATGCTATGGTCAGATAGATATCATCACGCCACCGTGCTGCTACCGGGTACCGGTCTATCCGGGTATGGCCTTGTTTTTCAAAAAATGAGAGATAAGCCTCCCGCATCTCATCCACACTGTGTGGTCTGAAGATTGGATTGCCGATAAACTGATACGGTTCACAGGGAGCATCCCCACATACCGTTCTATCTGGATCCCGTGTCCAGAATGCTTTTCCACACGAGGTACAAATGTTACGCGTCAGACCTTCGGACTTAAAATATTCGAGTTGATATTCATCTTCCATCATGAGGGTTGCCTACGATGCCTTAGATATCCGTTTGTATCCTATATGGGATAATTCCCTGTTCTTTCAGATCCTGATAATACCAGAGATCGATGAGTTCATACCTGCCAATCGCCCGTGCAATACACACAGCCAGAATATGTGCACATATTTTTGCCCGATGAAGAAAATCGTCACAGGAACAGTAGTTACCCTCAACAACATACTCCCCGGTCTCACCGACTACAACGAAGAAATCACGATACCGCTTGACCCGGTCATCATCTACAATCTCAAGGGCTTTCTCACCGCGATGACGATAATATGCTGATATTCTCCTTCGCATCCGCTCATCAAGAACATTTGTCTCATACAAAACATCGATCGGACTTGTCATGAGAGGGAGTGCAGCACCGGCATGTCTTCAATATACTCCCAACCATTATGTTCAGCCAGAACGCGCATTGCAGGAGATTCCAGGGCATAATGGGTAGACTCAAGAAGGGGAATCGGAGATGAACGATACACCGAATGCCGAAGCTCTGCCGAAAGAAACGCGTCCGCCCCACAGGAGTGAGCTTCCCTGATAAGGGCGCTGTCAAAGCCGGAACCGGCAACAATTGCAAGTCTGTGAATATCTGAAACCTCTCCCCAGATACGCAAAGGTGCCCTGAGAATCCGTGAGATATCTTCCAAAGTACCAGAACATGAGCCGACAAGACCGAGTGTCATGGGCTCTCTCTCTTTCAGACCCAACAGATCGGCCAGAATATCATTCACACCTCCAGAAACGTGATCCCAGTTGGTATGCATGACATACACATTCATTTCAGCGCGAAGAATCATAGAGAATAATCTGGCATCATCACCGCTGATTGATGTGAGGGGAGTCCATATGGGCGTATGATGGGCAATAAGAAGATCTGTTCTTTTTTCAATCGCTTTTTGTACAACATACGGGGTAACATCCAGACAGGTGCAGATTTTCGTGATATGTTCTTTTCCTTCTATAATCAGACCGATTCTTCCGGCATCAAATGGTTCTGCCAGTTCCGGTGGTGCAAGACCTGTAAGGAGGCCTAATATCTCATCCCGCGACTGAAAAGAGACTCTTGATGAATTGGATGTCATGTAATGAGATTGCAGAGCATGGTAAAAATGATTGTGAAATCAGGATATTGAAAAAGCCAATGATTGAAGTTCCTCCTCACCCTCATCTATTCGGCCCTGGCAGATATAAATGGAGGCCCGAATCAGGTGTGCCATGACAATATCATCTGATCCTTCTTCACCCTCTGCAATAATCCTGCTGACTAATGCAAGTGCCTCCGCATCTGCTGCAGCCTGCATAAGAGCATATGCATGAGCAATATAAGGTCCGCATTTGCCAGGTTTCAATGAACGCACCTTTCTGTCAGAACCAAACCAATTCCTGTGATACCTGATCCGCCATCCAATAACATTCAGAAGTTGGCCGGCCTGATCAAAAACCATCCATTCGGTTGGGGCATGTATCACAATTTCCTGAAGGAGCCTGACTGCCTCATCAATATCCCCGTCCTGTCTTGAAACCTCATAAAGAGCTTTGCGAAAGATCTCATGGACAGGGGATGGATGAGTACAGCAGAAAGGAGGAGCAATCCTCCCTGCTATCATATACCAGACATCCGGAACGAAATCAGGTACAGACATCTACTTTTTTTCTACCTTTTCTTCTTTCATTACATATTTGGCGATGAGAAAGACCACCAGAGCGACAATTATAAAATTGATACACTCCGCGGCAAAAGGACCGATACCAAGCTGTACAGGGCCGAGAGCCAGCACAGCCTCCTTCCAGTCACCAGATGGAGTAAGAACGCCAATAAATGGCATAATCAGGTTATCAACAAATGATTTTACGAGAGCTGTTGCAGCTACACCCATGATAAATGCAACTGCAAGGGCAACCACCTTGTACTCTTTTAAAAATTCAAGAAATTCAGAAAGCAAAGACATATGGATCAAAGATACATCCACTGGTATACACGAAGAATCTTTCCCTGTTTCAGACAGTCAGGCAGAGGGTTGTTGCTGCGTTGCACAATGAATCGTTCCAAAACCCTCTACCATTGCCCGTGCAGGGATACCAATTACCTGCCGGCCGGGGAAGAGATTTTGAAGTATCTTAAGTGCCTTCTCATCATGTTTATCATCAAAGACCGGTACCAGAACTACCGTATTGCCAATATAAAAATTCATATAACTCGCCGGATATCGGAACCTATCATCCTGAACCGGATGAGGCATTGGAAGTGGGATTACCGTAAGTGGATTGTTATCCTGATCCCTGGCATGTAAAAGGATCCGGTAATTATCCTGCAATGGCTGATAATTCTCATCCTCCGGATCTTCCTCCAGAGCACAGACAACTGTCGTCGGATTTACAAACCGGGCCACATCATCGACATGACCATCAGTATCATCACCTGCTATGCCCTCATGTAACCAGATAATTTTCCTGACTAAAAGACTGTTCATTAGGCATTCCTCAATCTCATACTGATTTAGGTGGGGATTTCTATTTGGATGTAAAAGGCACTGCTTTGTTGTTAATAGGCAGCCTCTTCCATTGCTGTCAATTGAGCCTCCTTCAAGTACAATACCTGGCCGGAAGATCTGAAATCCAAGATCCTGGAATAACTCCCTTGTTTTTACTCCATCAGCAAGCAGTTCATCATACTTATTTCCCCATGCATTAAACTCCCAGAATACTGCCGATACCTCATGAAGTGCACGATTAACGACAAAGGTCGGACCATAATCCCGTATCCAGACATCAGAGTATGATCGATGATGAAAATTGATGTGAATGTTCTTTATATCACGAAAAGAGAGGAGATGCAAAATTTTTTCCTTATATGAGGGATCCGGAATAAGAAGTTCGACCCGCTCATCCCGGAGTGCAGAAAGGATAGAAAGATATGTCTCCTCAACTGCTTCCAAATGGGGAAATGTCAAATCATTATGGGGCCACGAAAGCCATACCGCATCATGAGGTTCCCATTCGGCAGGCATATGATATCCCTGGTTTGCCGGGGTACGAGAATCGGACATCTCCCCGGTTTGTCTGGACTGAATGAGTGAGGTATAGGTGTCCGGCCGTCTGTTTCTAAAAAACCCCCAGGCATTTCTGATCGAAGACCCAAGGAGGAGATCAACTTCTGCAATAATTATCTCTTCATCTGCCTTTGCCTGCACCATAACCTTTCCAAATGCATCGCAGATAAACGACCCACCAAAGAAGAAGAGTTCATCCTCCCATCCACACCGGTTTACTGCTGCGATCGGGATGCTGTTTGCAATAGCATGGGATCGCTGTATGACCTGCCATGCTTCCTGCCAGTCACCTTCAGCAGGAGTTTCGTTCCGGATATGTCCGATTGCAGTCGGATAAAAGATAATATCAGCCCCCTCAAGTGCGACTGACCGTGCTGCTTCAGGAAACCACTGGTCAAAACAGATAAGGACAGCAATCGTTGCAAATCTGGTATGAAAAACACGATATGCATTGCCAGGATAAAAATACCCTTTTTCATAGAAAAAAGGATCCTGGGGGATATGTACCTTCCGATAAGGGTCAAATAACGATCCGTCTGCATCAATTACCGCAGCACTATTGTATATGTGATTGTCACTTCCCCGTTCACAAAACGGAACAATCAAAACGCATCCAAGCGCTGATGCCAGATCCTTCATCTGCCGAATCAGGAGGCCATCACAGGTTTCAGCAACGAGTGAACTATCAAGTCCGATATACTGCGGGAAATACCTCGTAGAAAATAATTCAGGAAGACAGATAATCTGTGCGCCGTTATGTGCTGCCTCTCTGATTTTTTCAGTCGCTCGTGAAATATTATGATTTTTATCAGGACTTACAGATAATTGAATGAGTCCGGTTGTGCACATTCGTTTTCCCAATATATGAGTTGCTTCTATGAGAAAAGACCTGATGCCTTCTCTCATTTGTGTTCATGCTGGTGATGAAGATCGGGTGTATGAGGATGATCATGCATAACGGCAACATGAGCATGGAGATGACAATGATATCCGGAGGGTAAAACCGGCGGAGCATTGGCATCATGGTGATGATCATGATGTAGATCCTGATGGGTATGCCGATGATTATGAACAAGGGGGGGATGGTAATGCGGATGAGCGTGTTGCTCACTTACCAGAAGGTATACGCCAATAACCATTATGCACAATGCAACCGGAAACGCCTGATGAAATGACTCCTGAAAGAGTACAACTGAGAAGAAAACTCCAAAAAAGGGCGAAAGAGCAAGGAACAAACCGGTGCGTGTAGTTCCGAGAGAGCGAAGTGCCATCAGGAAGAAAACACTTGCAAGACCCCCGAAACTCAAAAATCCAATCAATAAATATACAGGGATCGCAACAAGTGAAGGAATCGTCTCACCAGCAAGAATGGCAATACCACCGGTACATATGCCTGCCGAGAGTCCCTTGATCATGATGCACATGAACGGATCCTTTCCTGATACACTTCTGCTGATATTATTGTCAAATGCCCAGAATAAACACGCAAGTAAAACACCGACGGCCCCGACAGACAGCCCGAACATACCCCTTGGATCATATGACAAAATAAGACATGAAAGTGTAATACATGCCATTGCGACCCAGATTCGTCTCCCTACCGCTTCCCTGAATATGAACGCTGCTACAAGACCGGTTGCAACCGATTCAAAATTTAATAAAAGGGAACCGATCGCTGCAGGAGTAATTGCCATTGAATACATGAGCGTTACAGGGGCTAGTACCCCTCCGAAAAACGACATCCCAGCAAGATAGGGAAGATCATACCTGGATACCGGGGATTCTAATGAGGGTCTTCCTCTCCGGATGATCTTTTGGCTCACGATCATACACCACATACCAAACCCGCTTCCCAGGTAAAAAAGGGCTGCCAACATGAGTGGACCGGTATCTGTCACAAAATATTTTGTTACCGGAGCACAACTCCCAAAAAACACTGATGATAACGTTGCGTATAAGAGTGGTACGTATTCGTGACGATGCGTATTCATGATGAGGACTATCCCAGGTCAGGATATTCCTGACAGGTTCATCATGATCAGGTTTATGCTATTCGAAAAAAAGGATGGATTATTCCATTTTGTACTTCTGTTTTAATGCTTCCCAGTCCGGTGACGCCATTAATTTGTCAAGACCTGCGTTGAGTTTTTCCAGAAGCTCAGTGTCATCCTTTCTCACTGCAATACCAAATTCTTCATTGGTCTCGACCATGCCAATCTTTTGTACCGGTTTTCCGGCGATGATATCATTCATTACCGTACTGTCATACATGACCGCATCAATCCTGCCAGAGATCAGATCATCAACAGCCAATGGGGTATTATCATATAATTTCAGATTGTCTGCAGGCATGAGACTCTTATTCACCAGATTTTCATCAATCCATATCGCTGCAGTGCATCCCCGCTGGGTCCCGATGGTAACTGATCCGTTCTTTACCTGATCAAGGGTTATTGGAGAACCTTCTTTTACCACAACCATCTGGTTCACCGTCCAGTATGGTTTTGAAAACGCAACTTTTTCCTTCCGTTCGTCAGTAATGGTCATTCCTGCATACACAAGATCGATCTTCCCGGCCTGTAGGGCAGGAATAATACCATCCCATGCAATCGGGATAAACTCTACCTCAAAACCCTGATCTTTTGCGATCCATTTCATGGAGTCCACATCAAATCCGGTTGCCTTTCCGTCAGGACCGACCATGGAAAAAGGCTGATAGGCCGCATCTATCCCGACACGTAAAACCCCGTGAGTCGCCTGAGGTTCAATAGAAGAACTGGTCGGTTTTTCTCCTGTTTCAGACGTCGCAGGAGGCTGCTGGATTGTCGCACATCCACTAAATACTACCAACAGGACCAGTCCGATAAGAGAAACCAGTACCAAACCTTTTCTTTTCATCAATGATGGGTTTGTTTACCACATTAATATGTATTCGGAATTGATTCAAATGTAAAAAGGGTTGTTTTTTACTATTGATTGACGCCTGTTACCTGTTGAAATACAAATGAAAACGGATAAATGAATAGTAATAAAAAATTGTGATGATGGACAAAAAGGTTGTATCGGTAGTTCTTGCATTCTTTGTTCTCATCGGTGTATGTCTGTGTGGATGCACAGAAAAACCAACCGGGGAAACACCTGCAATAAGCAGTGAAACAAATACATCAGAGCCTGTTTCTTCTGACAGACCGACATATATTGTCGGGATAGACGGTGAATACCCGCCGTACAGTTTCATTGACAAAAATGGTGAACCACAAGGGTTTGATGTGGAATCGGTCAGGTGGATTGCTGATGAGATGGGATTCCAGGTAAAGATTCAGCCCATGGCATGGGATGGTATTATTCCAGCTCTGCAGGCAGGTAAGATTGACATGGTCTACTCAGGGATGACCATCACCGACGAACGCAAGGAAGTTGTTAATTTCAGCATTCCGTACTGGAAGGTCAACCAGTCTGTTGCCGTTCATGATGACTCGAACCTGACCATGGAGGACTTTAAGGCTGGTGCAGGGAAAGTAGGTGCACAGCGCGGAACCACTGGCGCATTCTGGGTTGAAGAAAACCTTGTAAATAAGAGTATCTTGTCTCCTGATATGCTGGTGACCTATGATAACTTCCCTCTGGTTGCAACAGATCTTCAGAATAAGCGTATTGATTTTGCAATATATGACCGGCCACCAATGCTTGATGCAATAGCCGGAAAACCGCTTCACATTATCGGTGAAATTGATACCGGAGAAGAGTATGGTATTGCAATCAGAAAATCTGATACTGAACTTTTGCAGACCATGAATGAAGGACTTGTCCGTCTGATGGCATCTCCAAAATGGGCTGAACTTAAGCAGAAGTATGAGATGGAATAAATCAATTCATCTTTTCTTAACACCCATTACTGATTACAAATACCCACGCCATACATTATGCCTCCGGGATACGGATCATTCCTGGAATCCATGATGTCAGGGGCGGAGTTAACCAAACTATGGCATTATCCATTCTAATCGACTGGTTTCCCTATCTTTTTAGTGGAATTGTATTGACACTAGGTCTTGTGGCATCAGCCCTGGTTATCGGAGTGGGAATCGGATTGCCTCTAGCCCTGGGTCAAGTGTATGGATCACTCTTTGTTCGTACAGCAATCGCAACGTTCGTCTGGTTTTTTAGAGGGCTTCCAGTTCTCGTACTCCTATTTTTATTCTATTTTGGCATATTTCCTGCAATGGGACTTGACCTTCCGGCATTTTATGTTGGTGCCGTCGTACTTGGGTTATGGGGTGCTGCATACCAATCACAGGTATTCAGGGGAGCGATTCAGTCCATATCGGAAGGGCAGATGATCGCTGCACGTTCTCTTGGTATGTCAAAATTTCAGGCGATACGAACAATAATACTCCCCCAGGCCATGCGGATTGCACTTCCCGGATGGTCCAACCAATACCCGGAAGTCTTAACCGAATCATCAGTCTGTTATGCAATTGGAGTTGCTGAATTACTCACCCGGTCATCACAGATTGTTTCGCAAACCTATGTCACCATGCCGATATACCTTGCCTGTGCAGTCATATTTATATTTTTAAGTTATGCAGGCACAGCAGGCATTCATTACATCGAGAAAAGAATTGCTATACCCGGATTTGGTCCAGGAGGGGCATAATCATATGACTGACGAAAAATATATTCTACGAGTTGAAAATATTAAAAAATCCTTTGGAACGAATGAAGTTTTAAAGGGTGTATCAATAAATGTCAGAAAGGGCGAGACGATTTGTTTTATCGGTCCGTCCGGGACAGGAAAGAGTACTCTTCTTCGCTGTATCAATCAGCTGACTATTCCAGATAGTGGAAAAATATTCCTCAATGATGAGGAAGTGACCCATGCAGGACCACGGATAAACTATTTCAGACAAAAAATAGGGATGGTTTTCCAAAATTTTTTCCTCTTCGACCACCTCACCGCAGTCAGAAATGTGGAAATAGCCCTTCTCAAAGTAAAAAAGATGAACCCCAAAGAGGCACGGGAGAAGGCAATGTATGAATTAAAACAGGTCGGGATGGCAGACTGGGCAGATCATTATCCTGCTGAACTGTCAGGAGGGCAGGCTCAACGAGTCTCTATTGCCAGGGCTCTTGCAATGGATCCTGAAATCATGCTCTTTGATGAACCGACCAGTGCCCTTGATCCAGAACTGACCAGGGAAGTTCTTGAAGTTATGAAAAAACTGGCAATGGAAGGGATGACAATGCTGGTTGTCACTCATGAAATGGGCTTTGCATGTTCTGTTGCAAATACAATCTGTTTCATGGAACATGGACACATAAAGGAACAGGGCACTCCTGCAGAACTTCTGAATAATCCTGAGTTTGAGCGATGTAAGGCATTTATCGGAGAATTCAGGGAGTACAGTCAGTAAACCAGAATTATGGATCAGATTACCTTTATCACCACTATCATGCTCCCGGCCTTTTACAATGGCCTCCTCATTACTCTGGCACTCATCGCTGTTACAGCACCAATAGGCATTCTCCTTGGAATTGGCATTGCATGTGGACGGGTATATGGCGGAAAAGGACTTTCATCGCTGATGCATCTCTATACCACATTTTTTCGGGGATGCCCATTATTACTTCTTCTTTTCATTTTATATTTTGGTCTTCCCTCAATCGGTATCGTTCTTCCTCCTTTTGTTGCCTCAGTTCTTGGTTTTATCTTCTGTAATAGTGCATATAACTCCGAATACGTCAGGGGGGCAATTCTTTCGGTAAAAGAAGGGCAGCTTATTGCTGCAAAAGCACTGGGCATGACAAAAAACCAGGCTATTGTAAATATTGTTTTACCTCAGGCATTACGCCGTTCAATTCCAGGGATTTCAAATGAATTTATCTATCTCATAAAATATTCATCACTGGCATACATGATTACTGTCATCGAACTGACCGGAGCCAGTAAACTGATTGCAACAAAATATTTTGCATACAACGAAACATTTTTCGCAGTTGCACTGGTATACCTGGCGCTTGTTACCATTACCACATTCGGAGCAAATGCACTTGAGAAAAAATATGCGATTCCTGGATGAGTTGGATCTCCCTTTTTTTAAAGGATTTCAGGATAAACCGTTTCTGATTCCGTCTTTCCATAGACTTCGTCACCGGGGAATGATGCTTTTATTGCATATCTACCGTTATCATTGGCAGGAAACGTAAATTCAAAATAACCAATCTCATCAGTGGTGACCGGTCCAAGAGTCTGCCAGATTCTTCGGGCATCATCCTCGCACAGAGCACAACTGTATGATGGAAGACCAAATGAATACCAGATCTGGCGGTATGGAATTCCATTCCCTTCATTGTCCCTAAGCCAGCCACTCATCCGGGCCGATTCTCCCCTGAATACACGATTGAACGGTCCTGAAATAGTAAGCTCAGTCTCTTTTACTTTTGCCCGTGGGGTTACTTTTACCAAAACAACAGGACTTACAAATTCATTATACCTTCCAATAAAACTCCAGTCACCAATAGCATCAGCAGGCAATTCAAGATTGAAAAGACCATCTTTATTGGTTTTTATTTGATAATAGGTATCAGCCCTGCTCTCTTTGGGTGATGTTACCTGCAGAAGAATCCTATCTCCCGGACGAGACAGGAGTGACGGAACGATATAACCTTCAACACCTATAGTGTCACCGACTTCAACGACACTTTTCGATGTGGTTAAATCAATAGATGCAGTATCAGTTTCAGCACTGGTAGTTGCTGCATTCGTGGAACAGATACATAACATTCCAATGATGAATATCAAATGACATAATCGAAAAATTCCAGACCATTTCATCATACGACTTTCAATAACCTGAGGATCAGGCAACCATATGAGGTTTTCCAGTCTAAAAAATAAAATAAAACAAGGCTATATAATCCAAACAAATGTAAATCAAAGAAACTGAAGATAATCAGGGAAACCAGTTGTAAGGAGAACAGATTCTAAGCAATAGCAGCGAGGATGATTTCCCGAGGACTCGCGTACCTCAGTACCGTCACCCA
>ERZ795060.1562-NODE-1562-length-26581-cov-5.222046_pt1 | contig 26581 bp, 19 predicted proteins | sample MGYA00375144_ERZ795060 | MGnify/ENA primary metagenome ERZ795060 (study PRJEB30189, sample SAMN05720157) | activated sludge metagenome | isolation source: anaerobic digester from wastewater treatment plant | place: Japan | collected 2015-05-15 ...
CAATAATTATTGCAGGTCACTATCCCATTATAGAAAAAAAACCTTTATTACGTATAAGACATCGTCTTTGGGGGCAAAGTGATATCTTGAAAAAACTAAATGATGGGCTAATAGATGTATCTCTGTGTGGACATGTTCACAAACCCTATTATATATTTACAGGGAAAAATGGAAGGGGTGAGTATTGTGCAGGTTCTGTAACAAAAACATCATCATTTTCAGAGTTAATTTATGATAATGAACGGGATAGTTTTATTTATAGGTTGATAAAAATTTAATTTATATAAGTATAAAAAAATAGAAGTAGTAATGAAAGAAACTCCACGTGGATTAAGAACACAAATAGGAATCTTTGGTCGTAGAAATACAGGAAAATCCTCTCTTCTTAATGCAATATGCAAACAGGAGGTTTCTATAGTAGCAGATTATGCCGGAACAACTACTGATCCGGTGGAGAAAGCGATGGAACTTTTACCTCTTGGGCCTGTTCTCTTCATAGATACAGCAGGAGTGGATGATACCGGTCAAATTGGTGAACTCAGAACAGAAAAAACAAAAAAAATTTTTTCGCGAACAGATTTTGCTTTAATTGTTTCAGAACCAGATAAATGGACAGATTTTGAAGAAAAACTCGTAGAAATATTTTCCCAAAAAAATACCCCGTGCATAGTAATATTTAATAAGATTGATACTATAGAACTGAATCAATCAATAAGTAGAGGATTAGAGCAAAGAAAAATACCTTTTATATCTGTTTCTGCCAAAACAGGCAAAAATATAAAAGAACTAAAAGAACTTATTGCAAAATTAGCACCTGAGCCTCTTGCAAATAAAAATATTCTCTCAGGAATATTAAATCCAGGTGAATTTGCAGTGCTGGTTGTTCCTATTGACCTTGAAGCTCCCAAAGGACGTCTGATACTGCCACAGGTACAAACAATAAGGGAAATATTAGATAATGATTCCTGTTGCATTATAGTGAAGGAAAGAGAATTAAAATTTGCACTCGAATCATTAAAGAATCCACCTGCTTTGGTTATCACAGATTCTCAAGCTTTTTTAAAAGTTTCTGCCGACGTTCCAGAAAATATTCCACTGACATCTTTTTCAATTCTCATGGCGAGGCAAAAGGGGGATCTTGAAGAATTTGTAAAAGGAGCAACATCAATTTCAAAACTTAAATCAGGAGATAAAATTTTAATTGCCGAGGCTTGTACTCATCATCCGATTGGTGAAGATATTGGCAGGATTAAAATTCCACGTTGGTTAACACAATATACAGGGAAAAAACTTGAATTTATTCACGTCCAGGGACATGATTTTCCTGAGAATCTTTCAGAATTCAAACTTATTATCCATTGTGGTGCATGCACTCTTAATAGAAAACATGTGCAGTCAAGAATTAATAAAGCGTCACAATCTTCTATACCAATAACTAATTATGGGATACTTATTGCTCATCTTATGGGAATTCTAAAAAGAAGTATCCGATCTTTTCCTGAAATGCAGAATCTTCTATCTGAATTGGAGTAATACTAAAAAGAACATTATGACAGAGCAATAATTTTTTGCTTTGAATAATTGCTTTTTTGATATACTTTACCACCCTCTATAAAGTAAAATTATCAGTTTTTTTATAATGTCAAAAGAAGTAAAAATAGGTATTATAGGTTTTGGTACTGTTGGTTCTGGTGTAGTAGCCTGTCTTCTGGAGAACGCAGAGGTTATATCAAGGCGAACAGGGATAAAACCCGTTGTTACAAGAATTGCAGATATAGATATTGAAAAAGATCGGGGGATACAAGTTCCCAGAGAAATTCTTGTAAACGACCCATCGGCAGTAATAGATACGTCCGATGTTATTGTGGAATTAGTAGGAGGAACAACTTTTGCAAAAGACATTATACTTAAAGCATTATCAAAAGGCAAACCGGTTGTAACTGCAAATAAAGCCTTACTTGCGGAATATGGAGAGGAAATTTTTGCAGCCGCTGAAAAATCAAAAGCTGATATTTATTATGAAGCAAGCGTTGCTGGAGGAATTCCGATTATCAAAGCTTTACGAGAAGGTTTCGTAGCTAATAAAATTCAGAGTATTCACGCCATATTAAATGGAACCTGCAATTATATTTTAACAAAAATGGAAAATGAAAATCGGAATTTTAATTCCGCCTTGTCTGAAGCAAAAAAAATGGGGTATGCAGAAGCAAATCCCACCCTTGATATAGACGGGACTGATACAGTTCATAAAACTGCAATACTCGCATCTCTTGCTTATGGGGAATGGTTTGGAATAAAGCCTATCTACAAAGAAGGCGTTGATAAAATATCGATAGATGATATAAGATTTGCCTCTACTCTTGGATATAAATTGAAATTGCTTGCAATAATAAAACAACAAAACGAAGATGTTCAAGTCAGGGTTCATCCAGCTTTAATACGTAAGAATACTATGCTGGCAAACGTATCAGATGTCTTTAATGGAGTAAGAATAAAAGGTAATCCTGTAGGAGAAACGCTATTCTATGGAAGAGGAGCTGGGCGTGATGCAACGGCAAGTGCAGTAGTAGCAGACATTGTTGATGTATGTTTAAACCTCAAATTTGGTTCCCATCGCAGGGTCCCTTCATTCCGCATTGGGAGACAGTTCAGGCATATTATTCCAATGGAAGATATCATTACCCGCTATTATTTAAGGGTAAATGTTTTTGATAAACCGGGAGTAATTGCATCGGTATCATCTGTTTTAGGAACAAAAAGCATCAGTATTTCAAGTATTTTTCAAACAGAAGAAAACCAGTCTAATGTAACGTCTCTTGTAATTCTTACTCATAAGGCGAAAGAAAAACTTATTCGTGAAGCGGTAACAGAAATTGAAAAATTTAGTTTTGTTCGTCAAAAGTTAACATTAATAAGAATTGAAGATTTGGAGTAGAAAATGGGAAAACATACTGTTGAAAAAATTGGTGGTACATCTATGTCTCAATTCGGAGACGTGATGAAAAATATCATTATTGGGAAAAAAACTGGAAAAGAATTATACAATAGAATATTCGTAGTATCAGCATATGGAGGAATAACAGATTTACTTCTTGAACATAAAAAAACAGGAGAACCTGGTGTTTTTGCGAAATTCGCAGCAGGTGATAAAAGCTGGATTTCAGCACTTGATGAAGTAAAGAGTAAAATGATTCAAATAAATACAGGGTTTGCCGATTTAGGTCTTGACCTTGAAAAAGCAAATGAATTCGTAAATGAAAGAATAGAAGGTATAAGAAGTTGCCTCAAGGACCTTATGAAACTGCGTTCTTTTGGGCATCTTAGACCTGTGGATTATTTACCAGCAACACGTGAACTTCTCAGCGCTGTTGGTGAAGCTCATAGTGCTTATAATTCAGTTCTTATACTTCAAAAGAGAGGGATAAATGCGATATTTGTTGATCTAACAGGCTGGAAAGAAGAAGAAGTAAAAAGTTTCGATGAAGAAATTAGAACTGCTTTTAAAAATATTGATTATTCGAATTGTTTACCAATAGCAACAGGATATGTCAAATGCCTGGAAGGAATTATGAAAACTTTTGATAGAGGTTATAGTGATATTACATTTAGTAAAATTGCCGTGATCACAGGAGCTAAAGAAGGTGTGATACATAAAGAATTTCACTTGAGTACCGGGGATCCTAAATTAATAGGAGTGGATAAAGTTAGAACAATCGGAGCTACAAATTTTGACATAGCAGATCAACTCGCTGATCTTGGAATGGAAGCTATACATTCAAAAGCTTCTAAAAAAATGGAGGCAGCAAACATACCAATAAGAGTAAAAAATACATTTGATCCTGCTGATCAGGGTACTTTAATCAGTAGGGATTATGTGTCTCCTGCACCAAGAGTAGAAATGATTTGCGGAAGGAAAGATATTCTTGCGGTAGAAGTATTTGATTCAGATATGGTTGGACAAAGTGGTTATGATTATTCTCTTCTTAAATATTTTGCAGAAGCAAATATAAGCTACATTGCAAAAAACACAAATGCAAACACAATAACTCACTATATTCCAGAAAAGTCTCCTGGACTTGAAAAATGCATAGAAGGAATAAAAAAAGGTTTTGAATCAGTTTCAGTAGAGGTTTCAAAAGTGGCAATAGTATCTGTAATCGGAAGCAATATGAAAATACCAGGTTTTCTTTCAAGAGCAGCTAAAGCACTAGCACAAGCAGGTGTGAATATACTTGCATTGGATCAATGTATGAGACAAGTAAATATGCAGTTTATAATTTCAAGGGAAGATTTTGAACGAGCTCAAATAGCTTTGCATGCAGAGTTAGTTGAAAAGGAATAATTTTATTTAACAGTAGATAAACATGAACATGAGTTATTATTCTTTATCATTTTTTACCTAACACCTTTTGAAATTCAATCAAACTTATTAAACTAAATTAAGTTAAGCAGTTGGCCGCATTTGCCGTAGATACCAGATTGCGAGACGAAGTATAATCTATAACAACCTTATTTTCATATACATAAAAATGAAAACGATTTTCAATTGTTTTTTTAGGATTAAACTATACTATTTTTACATATTTATATAAAAGTGAATATGTTTACAAAATCATGTTGCACACATTTCTTCATCTTAGTCTATATGTTGCGCAGGACTGCACATAAAAAAATATAGGAAAATAAGTTTTATTAAAAATTTGTATAAAAAATTTTTATTTTTCAAAAGTAAATATATGTTATTAATCTGAAAGCAAGGGTCAAAATGTCAGACACGACACCAAAAAAGTGGATGAAATATTTTGATGCACAGACAGTCAATCGCCTTGTGCACATTGGATTTAAGCCAAGTGGGATGGTAGAAGGTAATCTTGTAGGTGATCATAGATCTCCTTTTCATGGTTTTGCAGTAGAGTTTGCCGGACACAGAGCGTATGTTCAGGGAGATGATATAAAACATATAGACTGGAAAGCTTACTATAAAACAGGAAAATATCTCCTAAAACAATATGCTCAGGAAACTAATATGTTATCCCATATTGTGATAGACATTAGCGAAAGTATGTTGTTTGAATATAAAAGTGGTAGGAAAATAGATTATGCAGCATTTATTGCTACAGCCTTAAGCCAGGTAATCATTGAACAATCAGACAGTATAGGAACTTTTTTCTTTGATAGAGAAATCAAGGATTCTCTTCGCCTAAGTAACAGTGAAGAGATTGTGTATAAAATTTCTGATTTGTTTTCAAATATTGTTCCCAAAGAAAAAACAAGTATCGGAAAAGTTCTTTCCTTAATTGCCGAACAGATTGGCCGCCGTAGAGTTATTTTCCTCATAAGTGACTTTTTTGCAGATATTGATGAAACTTTTGATGGAATCAAAAGGCTTTTAGATGATAAGCACGAGATAGTTTTATTGCATGTTATAGATCCTCTCGAAATGAATTTTGATCTTCCAGGAAGAGTTGAATTAATCGAGTTAGAAGGTACCGAGAGATTAGAGGTAACAGGAATAGATATTCGTACTGAATATGAACGACTCTTTAAAAGTTACCTTAACGAATTTAGGCAAAAAGCTCTTGCATATGGTACTGATTATATTTTATGTGATATGTCAAAATCATTTGGTTATCATTTAGCAGAGTATCTTTCAGGACGTTCTTTCAGGAAATAATAATTATGTCTTTTGTAAATACATTAGCACTTACAGCACTTTCTTTTTTGGCAGTCCCTATATTGATACAATTTTTCGTAAATAGACGAAAAATTGTATTAAATTGGGCGGCTTTTGAATGGATGAAAAAGGCAAAAGTAGTAAAGAGAAAGAAAATAAAAATAGATGAAATCTTAAAATTAATTGCTAAATTGCTATTAGTTCTTATAATTGTTATTTTTATTTCAAGGCCTACTATTAAAAGAACTTCATCTGAAAAAGCTATAATTATAGACAATAGCCCAAGTATGCAGACTATTTTTCAGGACGGGACCAGGCTTGACGCTGCAAAGAATAAGGCACTTGAAATAATTAGATCAGAATCTGCTAAGATTGCTTTATATGTCTTTAATGATACCTTAATACCACTTATAAAACTTCAAGATAGCTCCACTATATCAGAAACTATAATACGTAGTATTAAAGTTTCTCCAAAGTCAGCTGGCCCAGAAAAATTGTTTGCAGCTATCCAATCAGAACAGTCATTAAATTCCATAAAGACTATTTACTTCATAGGAGATTTTCAAAAGCAATTTTATTCAGATAATAGATATCTTTCAGAATACACTTCTTTTTTAAAAGGGAAAAATATCGTTTTTGTTCCCGTTGATAGAAGAAAGTCTTTATTAAATCTTGCTATTGAATCAGTAAAACCAGTGAAGGAAGGTTTTTTCCCAGAAAGGGAAAATACGGTTGAAGTAGAGATAAAGAATTATTCATCTCAACCTGCAGAATCAATACAGGCTCTCCTATCTGTAAATGGAGAAAAGAAAGATGTAGCAGTAATGAATATTCCCCCGTATGAAAAGGTTAAAATAAACATGACAGCTTTTTTTTCCGGATCAGATGAATATAAATGTGAAATTTCATTACCACCTGATTTATTGAGTATAGATAACAATTATAAATTTGTCTTTTCGCCGGGGCAAAAAGTAAATGTATTATCAATAATTAGAGATTATAAAGATGAAGAATTTCCTCCTGACATCTTCTTAAAATCTGCTTTAAAAGCTATTTGTGGAGAAAACTATCTTAATTATAGGACAGTAAAAAAATTAGACCTATTAGTAGAAAATTTAAATACTTATGACATGATTTTTATCTTTGGAATACCTATTAACAAGAATGATAATTTCTATGATGCTTTACTTGAATTTATGAAAGAAAAAAAATCTTTAATTTGTTTTAGTGATTTGTCTGAGGAAAATTATTTTTCTGCTTTCAATATTGAAATGACCGCAGAAATAAAAAAAATGAATAGTTTAGATGTAAAAAGACTTTCTGGAACATATTTCGATTTTATGAGTACAGAGAAATTAGATCCAACAACAATTAATTTTTTCCGATATGCTTGTTTTAAAAATATAAGAGATGTTTCAAATGGAGGTAGGCTTTTTATAAATGAAGTAGATGATGCTTTAATGTTTTATAAGAAGATAGGCAAAAGTAATGTGATTTTGGCTGGTTTTATGCCTTACAAATCTTATACGGATATGTTTTTTAACCCTAATTTTGTACAATTTACAATGCGACTTTTTTCAGAATCATTAAGAAAAAGAATATTTTTTGCTTTTACAGGTCTTGAGTCGATGAAACTCCCGGTAGAGGAAGATATATTTATTGATTCTGATTGGAAAATCATTGATAGTGATAATAATGAAGAAAAAATTGAAGCAAAGAAAGATAGTTCAGGCATTTTTCTTCTAATGAAACCACGTCTTGATAGTGGATTTTACAAAGTTATTGCTGATAATTCAAAAGTTTATTCTTTTGCTTATAATCCTTCACGGGATGATTCAGCGATAGAAACAGTAAGTGATGGCATTACAAAGGAATTAAGTGAGAGTGGAATATCTTTTTTAGTAAATCAGGATAAAATGGCTGTTGTTAATGCAGGAACCGAAATTAATAAAATCGTAATATTTTTATTGCTAAGTATTATGTGCTTTGATTTTTATGTTCATTTTATAAGGAAACGAGGATAAAGGAAAGATGAATACAGTATATAAATTGCTTACAAGATTAACTACCAATAGTACAGCAAAATATATTACTGATTTTTCATCAATCAGGATTGAAAGTCTCTTACCATCTTGGCTGATTTTGTTTGTAGTAATTGGTATATTCCTATTATCTTTTAAAATGTATTTGCGAGATAAGTCTGTTTCTCTCCCAAACCGCATTATTCTTGCACTGCTTCGTTCTATCGCATACATAATAATATTTATTATGCTTATTCGCCCTATTATGGAAATTGAAGGAAGAGGATGTCCTCCCGGTAAAATTCCCGTCATAGTTGATGCTTCAGAAAGTATGAATATTAATGATATGAACGGGAAAAAACGTATTTCATGTGCGGATCTTGTTTTAGAAGAAATAAAAAAATCATCAAAAAGCATGGAAAAGTTTATTAAGCCTGAATATTTTCGTGCTGGAGCAAAATTTGAACCAATCTCCGGGGAAAAGATGAATCCCGGAGATGCAGATTATACTTCCATCAATCAAATGATAAACAAGGGAATTGATCAAGTATTAGGCGATTATTGTCCGGGGTTAATTTTAATCAGTGATGGAGCTCATAATACTTCTGAAGTTCCAGAAACGATTCTAGACAGTCTATGTGGAAATTCAATTCCTCTATATGTTGTGGGAATAGGAAAAGAAAAATCAAAGGATATTTCTATACAGTATCTAATAGGAGAAGATATTGTTTTTATAGATGAAAAGGCAAAGTTATTTGTCAACTATAAACAAAGTGGGTATACAGGAAAAAATTTTGAATTAGATATATCCCTTGGAGAAGACAAGGTTTATTCAGGAGTACACACTGTTGAAAAAGATGGAGAAAATTATCTTCCTCTGGAATATATTCCCAAACAAAAAGGTCTTTTGCAGTTAAAAGCAAGTATAAAACCATTTTCCGATGAGGTCACAGACCAAAACAATGTTTATATAAAAAATGTTCGTGTAATAGATGAACGTATAAGAGTCCTTTTATTTTTTGGAACACCATCATGGGAAATGAGATACCTAATAGGTGCGTTTGAAAGAGATAAAAGAGTAGATTTCAAAGTCTTCTTACAGGACGTAGATAAGAGGATTTTTAGAGCTAACTCTCCTCATAATGTTTACCTTCAAAAATTACCTATAAATACAGATGAAATTAATAATTCTTTTGATATTATAATAATGTCCAGAATAAATTTGTCATCTGAGTATAACTTATTTTTAGATTCTGTGAGTAAATTTGTTGAAGAAAAGGGAGGTTCACTTGTGGTACTTTGTGATCCTTACTATCTGCCTTATTCATTAAAAAATAGCGTATTAGAACAACTTCTGCCAATAGGAATTTCAGAAATACCTCCAAGAGCTTATCAAGACGAACTTTTTAATATTTCTAAAGAATCATTTGGGTTTGAATTAACCGATGATGGACAAAATCATCCCCTTGTTGCGTTTAGTCCCGACAAAGAGGAAAATTCGAAAATGTGGATAGAATTACCTTACTTAAACTGGATTTATGAGGCAAACCGCTTGAAACCATCAGCAATTAATCTTGTAAATCTTATACAGAAATCTACAAATCGAAGTTTTCCAGGAATAGTATTTCACTCTTATGGAAAAGGAATGGTATTTTTGCACACATTTGACTCGACGTGGCGTTGGAGAAAAGAGTTTGGGGATAGATTTTTTAGAGATTATTGGGCAAAACTCATACAATTTGCAGGGTTACCACATCTCCTTGAAGAAAGTGCGCGTTCCGCAATATTTGCTGGATCTGAAAACTGCTATGTCGGTGAAAGAATCAGTATAAGAGCGCGATTGTCAAATCCAGATTTTTCAGTTTTTACAGGTGATTCTGCAGAAGCTTATGTTACTGAAGCAGGTCTCAAGAAAACTGTAAAACTTAGTCCTGTTCAAGGAAGAAGTGGCGTGTATAGAGGATTTTTTATGCCAGAAATTCCTGGAATTTTAAAAATTGAAATGGAAGAAAAATTTTCTGCACCTCCTATTGAAATAGTTGTGTCGAAAAGACAAAAAGAATTTACTGATTCTGGAATGAACAAAGCCCTCCTTGAAAAACTTTGTACTAAAAGTGGGGGAAAATTTTATGACTTTACATCCTATGAAAAATTAATAAAAGATATAGTGAAAAACAGACCTAAAGTCTTAATTCAAGCAAAGGTTGAAATTTGGGATTCGTTTATACTTTTATTGCTTGTTCTCATTATTTTATCAGTAGAGTGGTTAATTAGAAAATTTAGATATCTTGACTAAAATTATGAAGATAGACAAATTATCAAAAGAATTGCTTGCAGCAGGTAGAAAGAAAGTCCAATTAAACAGACTTTTTATTAGCTTATTATCAGTTTCATTTATACTCTTACTTTATGCTATCTTTTTTATTTTTGATTATCTCACTTTTTTCCCTGCATTAATAAGAATAATTTTAAGTATTTCTATAGTATCAGGAACGTTATTTTATATTCCATGGAAAAAACGTTCCTTGCTACAGAAAAACAGTGATTTAATTCTTCTAGCAAAAGAATTTGAAAATATATCAACAGTTCTGCCTGGGAATCCATTCAATTCAACACTTATTTCTGCTGTAGAGTTTGCCCTAAATCCATCTATTCCGGGCCTGCAAATCTTCAAATATAAAACGATTGAAAAAGCTCATTCTCCTGAATATTCGCCCTCAAAATTGGTCTTGCATGATGTAAAGATCCAAAAAATGGCAATATATACGACAGTTTTAGCATTAGTGACATATCTCGTATTTTTTATATTTTTTAGAGAAGAACTTGGCGTGTTTGCTATGAGGGCATTGGGATTTCAGATAAAGTATCCGACCAAAACAAAAATAGTTTATATTGATTATCAAAAGAAGGTAGAGCAAAATAAAGATGCAGAAGTAAAAATAAAAGTTGAAGGTTTAATACCAGTTTCAGGTAAGGCACAAATCGCCTTCGAAGGGGAAGATTCTTTTAAAATTCCATTAATTACAGAAGAAAAGGGCATTTTTAATTTCTATGTCAAGTCGCCTATGAAAAGTTTTGATTTTAGAATTATAGTTGGGGACGCTGTATCAGATTGGAAAAGAGTTATGGTAATCCCCCCTCCACTTATAAAGAATGCAAAAATACATATAACTCCTCCTGAATATACAAAAATACCACCTTCTGAATCTAATTTACGCGATATTGAAGTTATAGAAAAATCATCCATAGCATTTTTCATAGAATCTGACAGAGAATTAAAACAGTGTATTCTCGAATTAAAGGAATTAAATGGGAATTTGAAAGAATATGTTATGGAGAAAAAAACTCCAAATATGTTTGAATTGCCGGTTATTACAGCAAAAGAAAATTGCTATTACTCTATAAAACTCACTGATACTGATAATATTCAAAATAGTGAAAGAATTTTTTATGAAATAGTAATACTTAATGATAAATTACCAATTATAAATGTTGAAAAACCCAAAGACGGGGGCTATTATTCCAATATAAGTAAAATGAAATGGTCTTTTTCTGCAACGGATGACTTTGGGATCAGGGAGGTTAATATGCTTTATAAGATAATCTTGCCAGGAGAAGGCGGGGAACAAAAAGTAATAAAACAAGGTGTTATACCAATTGTAAAACCTGAAAACAGTAACTCTCTCTCCCTGACAGGAACCTTCAATCTTTCTGAAATAAAACCTGAAATAGGTTCAATTCTAAATTTACAATTTGAAGCAAGAGATAATTCTCCATTCAAAACAAAAGAACAAACAGGAAAATCAAAAGCCATAAATCTTAATATTGTTTCCCCTGCAGAATTAAAACAAATTATCAACTCAGAACTTATATTAGTTGGTAAAATGGTAGAAGATATAAGAGCAGATATAAAAAGACAAATAAATATATTGAATTTATATCAGAAATCAAAAATAGGAGAATGAAAAATGAAAAAAACTCATCAAATCATTGCTGGAATCTTCCTGATATATCAGCTTTTTTTACATGCTGAAGATCAACTCACTTCGAAAGCGATTACACATGAGAAAGCATTAAGTGAAATTTCTTCTCGTTTAAAAGATATAAATTCTAAACAGGAAGAAAGTTGCGTTTTCGAACAAAATGAAATGAAAACAGTAAAAGAAAATGTAAAAATAGTTGACGAAGTAAAAGATGAAAATATAAAAAAAATTATAGAAACACTAAATGATAATAACTCTGATGAAATGCAAAAACATAAAATTGCTGAAAACGAATATGAAAAAGCAGCTAAAAAACTTGAAAAAGTAGTGATAAATTCTGAAAATGTGAAGAAAAATCTTGATGCTAATGATCTCCTCCAAAGACAAAAAGAATTACTTGAGGAAACAAAAAAAGCAGAAGAAGATAGTTCAAAAAAAGGAAATAAAACTGATTTCGAGGATCTTAATAAAACCGCAGAACTTGCAGAGAAACAAGAAGAACTTAAAAAAGATGCAGAAAATATAGTTTCTGAAGAAAGTAAAAAGAAAATGGAAGAAGCCGCTAAGGCCCTACAAAATCTTGATAAAAAAGAGGCAATAAAAAAACAAGAAGAAGCTGTGAAATTTCTTGAAAATGATATAGCAAAAAACGAAGAAAATAAGCAAATCGAAGATATAGAGAGAGCTGAAAAATTACAAAAAATGAATGAAGAACTTAAGGAAATATCAGATCAATTAAATGATTCTATAAACAATAAAGAAGAACTTGATAATGGAGAACGCCAGCAAATAGCAGAAAAACTTGATAATATCGCTCAGGAAGTTAAACATGATGAAAATATTTCTTCTGCTCAAGAAAATCTCAATAAAGCCATCGAAAACACTATGGAAAAAAAAGATTTACAAGCTTATTCTGAAGTCAGAAAAGCAATGGAAAAATTAGAACGAGCAGCAAAACAAGCCCAGCAACAATTAGCTCAGAAAACCAATGAACAAAAAACTGAAGGAAATAGGCAAGAAGATTCCCCACAAGAACAATCAAACACAGCAATACCAGGAAAATCTCAAGACACTACTAATGAATGGACGGCAAAACTTCCTGAAAAAGAGCGTTCAGCTCTTCTGGCCGCAAGAAAGGCTAAATATAATGAAAAAATAGATGATATTGTGAAGAAATATTTTGTAGAAATAGCAAAATGAAATCGGTATTATTATCAGTAATATTTTGTATTTCTGTATTGCAATTTTGTTTTTCGGATGAAAAACAAGGTTTTCTATTTGATGCATATGTGCCATTCGATAAAGAAACAGAAGCAACAATAGAAAAAGCTCAAAAATGGCTTGCCTCAAATCAGAGAGCAGATGGAGCGTGGAAGTATGATAAAGATACAAATAATGGCGTTAATGCCTTGTGTGTATTGGCCCTAATGGTAGGAGGCTCGGTTCCAGGAGAAGGAAAATTTGGAAAAGAAATTGCACTCGGTTTACAATATATAATAAATACTCAGAAGGAATCAGGACTTCTTGCGCCAGGTGAACTTGAATCTCACGCCCCTATGTACCAACACGCTCTTTCTGCAATTTTGTTAGCTGAAGCATATGGAATGACACAAAATCCCAGAATCAGAAAATCACTAATAGAAGCAGTAAACTTAATTGTAAGTAGTCAACATTCTCGAGGTGGATGGAGATATCTCCCCAAACCCTCTGACGGAGATATATCCGCAACTGTAATGCAGGTTATGGCTTTGAGAGCCGCATCTGAAGCAGGAATTTATGTCCCATCTGAAACCATTGACCGTGCTATAAAATTTATAAAACATTGTTACAATGAGAACGAAAAAGGATTTGGCTATATGGATGGAAGAGGAAAAGCTGAATTTCCACGAACAGCAGCAGGGCTTGTCTGCTTACAAACAGTCGGATTAGGAAATGATAAAATAATCCCTGATATTATTGAGTATATTCAGAAGAATGCTTTCGTAACAAAGCATGGATTTTATTGGTATGGACATTACTACGCTTCAATTGGAATGTATCATTATGGAGGTGAGCCATGGAAAACATATTATCCCAAAATAAAAAATGAGATAATGTCCAATTGGGGTGGAAATAATCCACGCTATGATAATTTTCTTCACACTGCATGGCAGATATTGATTCTCGGAGTTCCATATAGATATCTTCCAATATACCAGAGGTAAATATGCATATTCTTAGAGTTGAAATCCTATCAGTTTATTTTATATATTTTACGCTATTATTTACAGCTTATACAGATGAAATCTTCCTCAAAGAAGATAAAAGTATAAAATCAAAAATACTTGCTATCTCAAAAAACGAAATAATTATAGAAAATACTAAGATACAAATACCTGCAGTTAAAAGATGTGTTTTCGATGCATTTAAAGTAGCATCAAAAGATACAGGTTTGATATTGGATGATGGGACAATTTTATCCGGGATTGTTTTGAAAAGAGAAAATAAAGAAGTGTATCTTAGATCTACATCTTTTGGACTTTTAAAAATAAACGAAGAAAAAGTTGCAGCTGAATATTTTAATGGATATAAAGATTTACCTGCACTCAAAGACTTTCCTTGTACAATTGATAAAGGAAATAATAAATTTGTTGGTAAAATTTTATGGACAGATTCTAATACTACAGGTGTTATGACAGAAAGCGGATTAAAAAAAATTCCAACACCTGAATTGTTATATATAGCAAGACAAAATTTTAAAAGAGAGAAAAAAATAATTTTAAGAAATGGAGATATAATTAACTTTCCAGTTGAATTTACAGGTGGAAAAGTAAAATTTAATTTCGCTAATGGGCTCGAATTGCAACTTTCTGCAATCTCTGAAATAAATTTTGAAAAATAAGGAGAAAATATAATGTCAGAAAAAATTAAAGTAATCTGTTCGAAGTGTGCTTCCCAGTTTAAGGCGATGGATGATGAATTAGATAAACTTAGTTGTCCTAATTGTGGAGGAAAACTCCAACCAGCTTCTGATCAAAAAGTCAGTGTTTCTGTAACACAAGAACAAGAAAATAATAAATCACAAATTGAGGGGGCAAAAATAATATCAGATAGTTCTACTCCTGAAGAAAAACTGAAAAAATTAGGCGAAGCAGTAAAAATAATAAATAATGAGCTTGAAAAAGTAATAGTTGGGCAAAAAGAAGTTATAGAAGAAATCATAGTTGCGATTGTTGCAAATGGACACTGTTTGCTCGAAGGTGTTCCCGGGCTCGCAAAAACTTTACTAATATCTTCTATATCTAAAGCAATGTCATTATCCTTCAAAAGGATTCAATTTACACCGGACCTTATGCCTTCTGATATTACTGGAACAGATGTAATACAGGATGATCCTGTCACCGGGAAGAGGGAATTTAAATTTCTACACGGTCCAATATTTGCCAATATTATACTTGCTGACGAAATAAATAGAACACCTCCAAAAACACAAGCGGCAATGCTTGAAGCAATGCAGGAAAAACAAGTTTCTGTAGGAGGGAAAATCCATAAATTACCTAAACCTTTCTTTGTTCTGGCAACTCAAAATCCTCTTGAGCAAGAAGGAACATACCCTCTCCCAGAAGCCCAGCAAGATAGATTTTTATTTAAAATTTTCGTAGGATATCCAGAGAAAGATGAAGAAAAGAAAATCATAGAGTTAGTTACCGGACAAAAATTTGGAGAAATACAGCCTATCTTGAATGCAGAAGATATCATAAACGCACAAAAACTTGCAATCTCAATACCAGTTGCGGACACAGTAGTAGAATATGCTACGAACCTTGTTAGAAGTACAAGATTAAATCAACCAGATACTCCTGATTTTGTGAAAAAGTGGGTAGCCTGGGGATGTGGACCAAGAGCATCCATATCATTAATTTCAGCAGCAAAAGCTTATGCTGCAATAACAAATCAAACTAATGTTTCGTGTGAACATATTGATAGAATGGCTCATCCTGTAATGCGCCATAGACTTGCTGTTAATTATACTGCAAGAGCTGAAGGAGTAAATACTGATACTGTTATAGACAAACTTCTCGAAACAACTAAAAAATACTAATGAAACTTAAATTTACATTATATTTTTTATTGTTTGTTGTTTCTGCTTTTTCCCAGGAATATGCTGTAAAACCCGATTGGTGGGATAAAGTCCAGATAAGCCTTGAAAAAGGTCCTAACATCTACGATACAATAACAAAAACAGAAGCAAAATATTTGAAAGACTCAAATTGTAAAGAAATAAAAGATTGGTATCTATTGGGCCCCTTCAGTGATTATGGGCAAAATCCTTTTGAAAAAAAATATCCTCCAGAAGAAAAAATAGACTTAAATGCAAAATATCAAGGGTTAGAAGGGGAAATTTCATGGAAAGAATATCTTTATAAGGAACGTTTTTGGGAAAATCAACCCAAACCTACTAATTGTGTTTTTTTCTTTTACAAAGAGTTTAAAGAAGATATTCTTGATGCTAAATTTATATCGGTAGTTCATGATGATGGGGCTCAGATATTTTTAAATGGAAAGGAAGTTTATAAAAATCCTAATTACTCTGGAGGGGATAGTCTGGAAAATGCCTCATGTGCTCAAGTAACCATAAAAAAAGGCGATAAAATGTTGGTTAAATTACACCAGGGGGTAGGGGATTGGGGGTTTAAATTGTTTATATCAGACATTCCAATCGATTTTATGAGGATAAAAATCTTCACATTAGCTTTGCTTGAACATTCAGATGCCCCATTAAATGAAAAATTAATTTTTTCAGATAGAATATCATCATTATATGAAAAAAATAACGACTTTAAAAATTTATTATACTGGCGTAAAAAAAATCTATTGCTATCAGTAAAAAACATTTCTATTGATTTTGCAAAGAATTTGAGTAATAAATTTTTAAATGATTTTCCAGATGAACTCCAAAAATTCTTAATATCCGTTTTTCTTGAAGCAAATATAGGTGACAAGCAGAAGACAAGATTAGCTGAGATTATACTCGAGAATTTTATAGAAATTCAAAAAGTAGAACCTATGTTTCTTTTTATCTCTGAAAATAGAAATCTTTTAGAACGTATTTGTCCCAAATATCTAATATATGAAACACAAGCTTATATTATAAAATCAGACTATGAAAACGCTAAGAGAAATATAGAAAAAATGTTGAAGATAGAAGGAATTTCAAAAGTACATGAATTCCTCGTTCTTAAAAAAGCAGTTGAACTAATGAGTATGTCTTCTTTAAAAATAAATATTGATTGGGATGTAGAATCCAACATTCTTAAAATTAATGAAATTGCGGAAGAAAAAAATATTCCCAAACTTGCTAATTTTGCAAGGAATCTAATCCTTAATAAGTCATCAGCATTATTTGAAATTAACCCCTTTCTTTTCTCTTCTTCATTACGAAAATATAAGGAAGAACTAAAAAAATATTCTGGATTGCTTACCAAAATATATGAGAATTATTTGCAAGCTCTTCAAAAATCGATGCCTCCAGAAGAATTCGAGCTTATAAAAAATAAATTAGATTTCGAACAAAACCCTTCAGGAGAAAAAAAAGAATTTCCTTCAATTGACACTATAAAATTTTCCCAACTTAAAACAGGAGAAAAATTTTCACCTCTTTTATACATCCCTGAAGGATATCTTGAATTCATCAGAGGCATTAGAGATATTTCAAAAGATGAATATGAACTTATTCCAGCATTTTTAACGATATTAGATTCTAAATTATTTGTCCAAAATAGCAGATGTATAGCGACTTTTGATAATTCATCACCATGGTTTTTTAAAACTGAAAATTATAAGTTAGGTGAAGAGCTTGGCAGAGATGTATTCCCTTTGAAAACAACAATGAAAAGCGTTTTCAAAGATAGAAAAGTTTTTGCTCGTTTACAAGATAAAACGGCATTCTCCATCTTTTCATTGGATTCATCAAATGGACAACTGAATTGGAAAACTGACTTAAAAGAGTGGTCTTTCTCAAGCGACCCTATTATCTATAAAGGGAAACTAGTCTCAGTCGCCAAAAAAAATGCCATAATCCCTGAATATTGGCTTCTTTTTATTGATTCAGCAAGCGGGAAAATAATAGATAACATTTTTTTATTTTCCGGATCAAATGAGATTCCAACCGCATTCGGGCAGGCCAGAACAGATTTTTCAATACAGCTTACTTCAGATGGCGATTTTGCTTTCATTTGCGCAAATAATGGAGTACTATTGTCTGCAGATCTTTCTTCTTCATCTATACTTTGGGCGAGAAAATATCACCAAACCCCATTGCTGACAGACAGAAAATTATCTCAAAATGCAATAAATAGGGTATTATCGCCACCAATATGTGGCTCTAAGAATGTTCTTTTTGCTCCATTTGATTCAGTTTCAGTTTTTCTTCTTGATAAAAAATCAGGTGAATTGATTAAAGAAGAAACTTCATTCAATTGGCGACAGTTTCTACAATGTGGAGAAGACCATGTAGCAATGGTGGATTCATTGGGTAACCTTAATTTTGTTAGCCTTAAAGATCTATCTATTTTCTCCTCAATTCAAGGGAATTTTTTACTGTTTGATAGCCTTCAATTTTGTGATGGTTTGATTGCAAAAAATAACGAAATTTTAATGAAAATATCAATGAAAGGTAAAATAATTGAATCAATAAATATTCCAATAGCATTTATTCCACAGATTATTCATAATAATAATATTTATGGATACCTTAAGAAAAATAATTTACCATTAATAGGAAAACTTTGCCAAACTGCTGAAAATGCACCACAAATTGTAAACTCATATATAGAACAAAATGTTACAAATCTAATTTCACCAGTATTTAAAACAAGTCACACACACACATATATATCATCTGCAAACTACCTCCAGCGTTTAGGAAAAGATTTTAAGTTACGATGGGCAGTTCCTGTCTCCTATAGATCGTCTTCAATTATAGAATTAGAAAATTTTACTTTTATATCAAACAACTTTGATAAGACAGTAACTGTTCTGAATACTGAAACTGGAATACCTATAGCTCTTTTTCCAGAAAGGAAATTTTCTCTAGATTTTCTAAAAGCAACAATAACTAATGAAAACGGAATAAGGCTTTTTATAAAAAGAAAATACTCTAATAATACAGAAGTCTATGAATTTAAAAACAATCAATTTAATTTAGTTTCTGAAATAAAAAATAATAATCCACTTTTTGTTGCTGATCGTGGAAATTCAATCTACTTCAGAGAAAAAGATAAAAATTTAAAACTTTTTGAGAAAAAAAATGATAAATATGAACTCACTACAGAATTAACATTGAAAAACAATCCTTATGATTACGCTTCAATTGTATCATTAAAAGGAAATACATATTTGATAAATAGAGGGACAGGACTTTTTTCATTAAGTAAAAATAACTTTACAAATCTATTTAATATAAAATCTGACCGTTGGGATTGGAATACAGGTAGTCATGTCCGAATTTTAGATAGCCTTTTGTCCGTCTTATTTACTAATACGGATATTGTATCAGTTTATGAAGATGAAAAGGGGAAAATAATTCCTATTAATGAGTATAGATTTTGTAATTTTCCGTCTGTTGTAGATGGCATAATTACTGGAGCAGTGTATACAAAAACATCTAAAAATGACAAAACTCCCTTTGGTTTTGTTATATACGACGTAAAAAATAATAAATTAATTCATTATGAAGAACCTGATATTTATGAAGTCATGATAAAAAGTTGGGCAAAACCTTCTGTTTTTCTTTCTGCTCTTTGTGGAACAAAGGCATTATTCTTTATAGAAAATAATGATCAGAGAAATAGATTTGACGATTTTGCCCTTTTTACTGTGGATACCGAAACAAAAAAAACAAATTTGCAGCCATTTCCAGAACTCGGTTTCGAATGCTCGGGCGTTATTTCAACACAAGATGGTTTTGCCGCACTCATTGATTCAGAACTTAGATATTTCTCAAAAACAACAATTGAAAATGCAGGAAATGTACAAAAATATGTTTTCGAAGGCGAACTAAAAAGTGATTTTAACGCTCAGATAGATGGTTACCCTGATGAATGGGACCTTGATAATTTTGCCGACGCACAAAATGGAGTTAAGGTATCATCTATATTGTCAAATAAAGATAATAAACAGCTTATTTTTATTGCAATTAGTATAAATTCACCTGAAATAATAAAAAAGATAGGTGAAAAAGGAATAAATTCAAAATATAAATTGATACTACTTCATGGAGCAAGAGCTTGCTTTAATAAAAAGCGCCTCGAAGGAGCCTTCAAAGCTCCTTTTGAAAAAAACGATTTATGGAAATATGACTTTTCTATGTTACCAACAGGAGATAATTGCTTTATAGAAATTCAAATTCCGGCTACTATCTTTTATGATAATTTTATTCATACAATAAAAAGTACTAAAAATCTCCCAAGAGATATGAGAGGCGATATAGCATTTAATATTGTACTCGAAGAAGAAAATGGAAAACAATATTCTATCTTACAAAGAAATCCTCTTGAGCCAATAAATTGGATTAGGTTTAAATATCTAATTGATAACGAGAAAAAAATTAATAATAAAAAAGAAAAAAAGAAAAAATAATCTCTTTCTATCTTTCTTTAAATGCTATTATCGAGAAATGAGTTCTGAAACTCTTTGCATCAAACATCTTATTTAAGTGTTTTAATATTGTAAATGCAAATTTTGCAGATCCTTTCCAGGTAGTTCTTTCAGTTAGCCTGTATTTAATCTTTACATCAACAAAACCAATTTTCTTCATTATTTCAGAAAGTTCTTCTGGATTTATTCCAGGAGAAAAAACATTGTGATATTCAGCTAAATCGTTGGTTAAGTTTCCAAAACCATGTTTTTTTCTGTATTTAAACTTATAGAATAAACGGTAAAAACGATTAAAAAAATAATTGGGATCGTGATCAGTATAAATAGCTCCTTCTGGCTTCAGAACACGAAAAATTTCTTTAAAAAGTTTTTCGTGACTCACAAGATGATGTAAAAGTGCATTTGCAGTAACGCAATTAAAAGAATTATCTTTAAACGGTAGATTTTCAGCATCAGCTGCTACAAAATTTACTTCTGGAAAACTTTCTCTAATCTTAATTAAAATATTTTCACTAATATCAATCGCATATAACCTTTTAAAAATGCCTTGCGAAATTCGCAAAATATTTCCTGTACCAGTACCTATATCAAGATGACTTTCATTGCCAGATTTTTCAGAACAGAAGCTTAGTGTTTCTCTATATATTTTTTTGCGATCTTCATTAAATAGACTCTCATTCTTATTGTACTCTTCAATAGATAAGTTATTATAAACTTCTCTATTTGATGCTTTTACTATTTTGTTCAAATCTTCCACATGTCCCCGGACCTTTTTATCTCTTAGTTAAAGTAAAATTTTAAATTGAAGAATCAATTTTTTCTTTTAAACTCTTTGCAATCATCCATAGGGTTTACAAATTTATTATGAAGTCCACATTTATCATTAAAAGGATGTTTTATAAAATGTGAGCAATCCTTACAAAAGCGTTTTTCATTTTCATCGGACTTTATTTCAATCTTTGGTAACTTTTCATTTTCATTCAGGAAAGAGGCTAATTTGTCAAAGTTCTTTTTATCTTCCGCAGCGTTTTCTGATTTTAAATCTGCGATTTTCGCAGAGCACACTGCACAAGAAAGAACTTCACCTTTTTTAGTCCAGCCATCAATTATAACAGTTTTCTTAAGAAATGAGCTTTTTCCGCAATGCGGGCACTGAATTTCGTCACCAGCTTTCATAAAAACAAATCCTCTTGCCTGGATAATTCAGGGAAACAAGAATCCTTATCACTTATTATAGGAGATTTAACTTTCCAATCAATTGAAATTATAGGATCATTCCAGATGATGCCACGTTCATGAGAAGGAGAATAAAAATTGCTACACTTATAATAAACAATCGCTTCTTCCGACAAAACACTAAAGCCATGTGCATAACCTTCCGGAATGAAGAGTTGATTTCTTAATGGAGATTCCAAAATTATACTGAAGTACTTTCCAAAAGTTGGAGAATCCCTTTTGATATCTACAGCAACATCGAGAATTTTTCCCTTAAGAACACTTACCAGTTTTGCTTGAGCGTAAGGCGGAGATTGGTAGTGAAGTCCTCTTATAACATTTCTCTTTGATACAGACACATTATCCTGAACAAATTTACAGGTGATCCCGATATCCTCATACTTTTTTATGGAAAATGATTCACAAAATATTCCTCTTTGATCTGTGAAAATATCCGGTTCAATCACTAAAACTCCGCTTAGATTGGTTTTTATTACCTTCATTTATATTTGCTTTTTTTTTAATTTATACTACTTTAATATAGTTATTTAAATATAAATTGAAATATTAAAAAAATAAAAAAAACATTGCAAATGAACTGTATTTTATCAGTCTTACAGATTATTTTTAGTTTTATTTGTGCATGTATTTCCGGTTTTAGTTGCGCTGGTGTTTTGGATAAAACTTTGCACTTTTGCGCCGAAAACCCACATTTTTCGGTTTTACGTTTGAATCTAAGTTATTTTTTTATCGTAAAATTTTCTTTAAAACCTCTGTTGATTTTGCGAGACTGATATTTTCAGTTGCATTTGCTACTTTACAAAGCAATGGAACAAAGTCTTTTTGAAAATTTTGACAATAATTATACTTCTAAAGAAGAAACCAGAGAAGTTTTACCATTAGCAGCGAGAGTACGCCCACGTAATTTTTCCGAATATTTTGGGCAGGAACACTTACTTGCTGAAGGGAAATTATTGCGCAAGGCCATAGATTCAGATTCTTTCCATTCAATTATACTTTATGGTCCTCCGGGATGCGGGAAAACTACACTTGCAGAATTGATAGCTACTATTACAGGTTCTGCATTTGTACGCCTTTCTGGAGTACTTTCCACAGTTTCTGACCTTCGCAAAGAGATATTTACTGCGTCAAATCGTCTGCGCAATTCAGGAAAAAAAACAATAATATTTATTGATGAAATACATAGATTTAATCGTGCTCAGCAAGATGTTCTCTTACCTGATATAGAAAAAGGAACGATTCGTTTTATAGGCGCAACTACTCAGAATCCTTTTTTCTTCATAGTAAGCCCTTTGTTATCACGCTCTTTAGTGTTTAAATTAGAAGCTCTTGATAAAGAAAATATATCAAAAATTATTTTACATGTAATATCAGATGATAGAGCCTTCCCAGGAAAAAGTATAAAAATTAGCGAGGATGCTCTTAATTTTTTGGCTGAAAATTGCGAGGGGGATGCGCGACGTGCCTTAAATGCTCTGGAAATTGCAGTTCTAACATCTTCAAAAAATTCAACAGATATTTTTATCAGTAAAGATGATGCTGTATCATCATTGCAAGAAAAAGCTCTTGATTATGGCGACGATGGCCATTACGATACAATAAGTGCCTTTATAAAAAGCATGAGGGGCTCTGATCCAGACTCAGCAATATACTGGTTAGCAAAAATGCTACATGCTGGTGAAGATATAATGTTTATTGCACGACGCATTGTTATTTTCGCATCTGAAGATATAGGCAATGCTGATCCGAAAGCTCTTGAAATAGCTGTTGCTGCGATGAAAGCAGTGGAAATGATAGGAATGCCTGAAGCAAGAATTATACTCGCTCAGGCAGTAACATATTGTGCGTCGGCACCCAAAAGCAATGCTTCATATATAGCAATTGATGAAGCAATGAATCATATAAAAGAAAATCGTATACAATCTGTCCCATTGCATCTCAGAGATTCTCATTATAAAGGAGCCGAGAAATTAGGACATGGAAAGGGATACAAATATCCTCATGATTTTAACGGAGCATTTGTAGAACAAGACTATATGCCTCTGAAAAAGATTTATTATAAACCAAAGGATAGCGGATTTGAAATAAAAATCAAGGATAGATTGTCAAAATTGAGGAATGAAAACAAATGAAATGTTTAGAAAAAGAGAAACTTAGAACTGAAATAAAGAATAAAAGGAAAAGCATTTCTGCGAATTTCGCAAAAAAAGCATCCGTTAAAATATGTAATTGCCTGAAAAAAATGATATGCGGAAAAATCCCACGAGTATGTGCCTTTTACTCTTCCTATGGTGAGCCTGATATTATACCATTTTTAGATAGTTTCATTAATTCTGGAGGAAAGGTATACTTACCTAAATGGTCTGAAGAAAGTAAGAGCTATCAAATGCTTTCTGTGAGAAATTTCGGTGAAGTACTATCAGGGCGTTTTGGAATTCCAGAACCGTTAGGAGGGGAACTCCTTAGCGATTATAATGACAAATTCTTATTATGGCTTGTTCCGGGTGTAGTATTTTCTATTTCCGGAAAACGTATTGGCTATGGAACAGGTCATTATGATAGACTTTTAGCCCTTTCATCAGCTCCTAAAATTGGTATAGCTTATGAATTTCAAATTCTAAAAGATGTGCCTGCAGAAGGACATGATATAAATATGGATTATTTAATAACAGAAAAAAAAATTTATAAATGCAAATTAAAGGAGATAATTTATGAATGAAATTCTTCAACAAATAAGTTCGGCATCAGTTAATATTAAGTCAATAATTACATGTGTAGTTGGAATAGGAGTGGGAATATTATTTCATTGGTGGATAACAAAATTCTTTGGGGCAAATGCAAAAAAATATGCTGATAATCTTAAAGAAGAGGCAAAAAAAGAAGCGGAGCATATTATAAGAGAAGCTAAAGTGGCTGCCAAAAGTGAATTCCTTAAATTGAAAGATGAATTTGAAAAAGAAACAAAAGAAAAAAAACAGGAAATAATTACACTTGAAAAAAGAATAGCAGCTCGAGAAGAGCATCTTGAAAAAAGAGCTGATATTCTCGATGCCAGAGCCGCTTCTATCGAAAAAGAAGAAAAAGAAATAAATAACATAAAAGAAAAACTTATCCAAAAAGAAAACGAACTTAAACAACAAATAACAGCACAAATCAAAGAACTCGAAAAAATAGCCGAACTCAGCAAAGAAGCAGCAAAGGAACTTCTTCTGGAAAAAGTAAAAGGCGAGGTTAGAAATGAAATGGGCCATCTTATAAGAAGTGAAGTTGAAGAAGCAAAAAATAAATCTGATAAAGAAGCTCAAAAAATACTTGTATATGCAATGCAAAGATATGCTGGTGAATGCGCCTACGAACATACTACTTCAACAGTTCATCTGCCAAGTGACGAAATGAAAGGTAGAATTATCGGAAGAGACGGACGAAATATACGCGTAATAGAATCTGTAACAGGGGTTACTTTGTTGGTTGATGATACTCCGGAAGCAGTTGTACTTTCATGCTTTGAGCCAGTGCGCAGGGAAAAAGCGCGCCTTTTATTGGAAAAACTCATTTCAGACGGCAGGATTCATCCTACCAGAATAGAAGAGTTATACAGGAAAATAGACAAAGAAGTAGAAGGAGAAATAATAGAAGCTGGAGAGGAAGCCATACTCGAAGTTGGAGTTACAAATATTCCAGAACCTGTCGTAAAACTACTTGGCCGCTTGAAATATCGGTATAGTTTTACTCAAAATGTTCTAAGGCACTCCATTGAAGCAGCTCATTTTATGGGAGTTATAGCTTCTGAATTAAAACTGGACTCTTTAAAAGCAAAAAAAATAGGGCTTCTACATGATATAGGTAAAGCCCTCGACAGTGAGATGGAAGGAACTCATGCAATGTTAGGAGCCGAGCTTCTCAAAAAATACAATGAAGATCCGGAAGTAATAAATGCAATTGCGTCACATCATGAAGAAGTCGAAAAAAATACCATTTACGCTGTTCTCGCCTGTATCGCAGATGCAATGAGTGCTTCAAGGCCAGGAGCTCGTAGTGAAACGGCCGAATTCTACTTGAAAAGATTGGAAAAACTTGAAGAAATTGCCTCAAGTTTTAATGGAGTGGAATCATGTTATGCTGTTCAAGCAGGAAGGGAAGCCCGCGTGATAGTAAATCCTGAAAAAATTAATGATAATGAAGCAATGGTTCTGGCAAGAGATATATGTAAAAAAATAGAAAGCGAAATGAATTATCCCGGACAAATAAAAGTAACCGTAATAAGAGAAACGCGTTCAGTAGAATATGCTAAATGAAGAAGTTATATTTTAACATAAATTCTCTGTTTTTCTTGAAAAAAAGAATAGACAGAGTAATATTAAGACAAATTTATTTTCAGGTTTGAAACGCAAATTAAAAATAAATGGGGGCATATTATGTCTGAAATCTCTTCTCTGCAAAAAGAACGTTTAAATTATAAGGCAAAATTACCAAAAGCTCTCTTAAATGGAGCCATTGTAAAGGCAAAACATAAAAAAATAAAAGGAACTGAAGATTCTGAAAAAATAAAGGGACTCTTTCCAAATCTCTTTGAACATCCAGTAGTTTCATTTTCAGCAATGGGCGAACCATGCAATATAGAACCTGCTCTTAAAGTAGGAGTAGTACTATCAGGGGGACAGGCCCCAGGAGGGCATAACGTTATAGCTGGAATTTTTGATGGTATAAAAAGCGCAAATCCGGATTCAAAGCTTTTTGGCTTTCTCGGGGGACCAAGTGGCCTTGTCGATTGTAAATATAAAGAACTTACTAAAGATATTATAGATCAATATCGAAATACAGATCAGAATGACCGCCAAAACAATCTTGTTAAAATGCTTTTTCAAACAATCGCCTCCCCTAAAATTTACTTTACTAGTTAAAAACTTACGCATTCCCGTCCCATGTTTTAATATAAACGAATTGGCAATACTGGGGGATGTGATCCATTTCCGTCCATTTTCCCTGCAGTTTAAGGCGCGCAGCTGTCAGTTCAAAATGACACATGGCAA
>ERZ795060.1568-NODE-1568-length-26482-cov-6.071858_pt1 | contig 26482 bp, 24 predicted proteins | sample MGYA00375144_ERZ795060 | MGnify/ENA primary metagenome ERZ795060 (study PRJEB30189, sample SAMN05720157) | activated sludge metagenome | isolation source: anaerobic digester from wastewater treatment plant | place: Japan | collected 2015-05-15 ...
GCATCCCCAGGGGAAGAAGCAGCACCACGGTCGCGGCGCCGCGAACGACCACCGGTTGGCCCAGAAGCAGCGCAAAGACGCCTGGGAGCACGGCGCGATAGAGGAGCACCAGGATCACGATTCCAGTGGCCGCGGCGAAGACGCGCGCCGGAAGCGCGCTCACGGCCCACCGCTGGCTGCGCCGGCTGCCTGCCGCCGTTCCCAGGAGCAAGGCGAAGAGGACCAGGGTCAGACTAAGGACGGGATGGCCAAGGAAGAGGATGAACTGCTGGATGAACGGCACCTCCAGGAGCATGAAGCCAGCGCCTAACAGGGCGAAATAGAGCGTCCCCAACAGGCTTCGCAGTGGCGCCCCCGGCCCCCCCCTGCGGTGCCGGAACGCAAGCCACGCCCCGGCAAGGAGAGTGACCAGGCCTATCCCCCACAGCAGTCGGAGCAGCACCGGCGGCATCGTCGGCGAAAGGTCCAGGAAGAACGGCTGGTCATCCGGGCGCGGGGCGACGTTCAAATGCGTGCCCTCAAACTGATACTCCGCGATGTACTCCTCGAGCGATTGCTTCCCGGACGCCAGATCAGCGAACGGTGGGAGCTCCTCCAGCACATGGGGCACGAAGAGCGAGTGGACCCCGAGAGCGCGGATCCCATCCAGGACACGCTCGGAGTCCGCCGGCGTGAATGGCGAGCGGCGTACCAGAAGGATGCGCCGGTAGGGCGTGAAGGGGTGCATCTCGCGCGGGATCATCGCGGCCACCAGATGCCTGCACGCCTCTGGCACGCTCGCCCCCCGCTCCGCCAGCACCGACACCGCCGTGAGGAAAGCGCGCACCAGGACCGGCTCTTCCTGCACGACAAGCGCGTAGATTCCTTCGTCCGTCAGGTGATCCAGGTAAACCTGAAACGCCTCTCGGGTGTGGATGTAACTCTCCGCGAGCGCGATGCCCGCGCGGCTGCCGGTCGCCGATTGCGTCAGCGCCGAGAAGATCAGGTCGTGCTTCTCGCGCGACCGCGCCACGAAGGAGCGGCCATCCGCCACATGGATCGATACTCCCGGATGCTCGTAGAGGCGGCCGTTGAAGTCACGGTGCGCCTCCATCAGCCGGACAATGTCGGCGCTCACTTCGGCGCCGGTGATCCGCTTCGCCCCGCCCAGGAGCCCGAGAAGGAGATCCATCCCCCCGCCCGGCCCGATGCACAACACCGACTCCGGGCTGGAAACCGTGTAGGGCAGGAAGGCGATCTGTCGCTTCAGGCCCTCGACCTTCTTCAGATCGCCATCGAATCGGATCATGTTCGTGGGCGTGTCGCCATCGGTGTAGAGGTAACGGACGGATGGATCTCCCTCTTCCGTCATATCCGTGCGCGCGAAGGCGCTCCAGCGCGTCTCCAGAATGCGGATGGAGGGGTTGGCCCGCATCTCGCGCAGGAGAGGCTTGGTCCGCGATGGGTCGGCTCCCGCAGGGAGCAGGGGGAGATCCACCAGGCGCGTGCGCGGGTTCGTCACCAGAAGGAGCAGGCACGCCATGGCGGCGAGGGCCCCAACGATCCGGCCTCGCGAGCTCTCCCTGGCAGCGAGCAGCGTGGCTCCGATGCAGAGCAACACCCCCAGAAGAAGGCAGACACCGATCCCCCCGAGCCACTGCAACAGCGGGAGAATCAGGAGCGCCGCCAGCGCGGCCCCGCTGAGATCCGCGAAGTAGAGCGCGCCTCCTTGCGCCGCGTGCCGGCGGAACACCTCGGCCAGGAAGAGCCCCGCGAAGAGAAACGGCACCAGGGGCACCGCGGGAAGCCAGGGCGTCTCCACCAACCGCGTGGCAAGCGGTGACCGGAAGAGAAGCAGCAGCGTCGCCGGGATGGAGAGGCCAAAAAGAAGCGCCACGGCCCAGAGACGGATCCAGCGATCAGGCAGGTAGGTGCGGATCAGCCCTCCCAGACCCAGGCCGCAGACCGCCACCGAGACGAGGAGGAAGAGATGGTGGTAGCGGAAAAGGAGCGCGAAGACGCGCACGAGCGCCACTTCCAGGCAAACGCCCGCGAGCGCCACGAGGAAGGTGGCCGCCAGGACGCGCCCTGGAATGGCCGCGCCTCGGTCGTCGGAGCTGGTCGGGCGCTCGCCCATCGCGTCTTCCCCATGCGGCAGGCCGGCGGCGCGGCCCGAGGGCGTATCAGAGGTCATCGCTGCTTGCCGCGGGCGCCGGGGACGCCGGCGCGTCTTCGCCTCCCGCCTCGTCCGAGAGTTCGCCGCGCTCCTCCGCCTCGATCATCTCGTCCAGCGACTCCTCGAAATCCTCTCCCAACTCCTCGCCCATCTCTTTCCCGAGCGCGCGCGCCCAGCGACGCACATCGGCAGGATCTTCCATGTCGCCAAAGTTCGAGGGGTCGAGAGCGTCGAAAACATCCTCTTCCGACCGCACGCGCGATACCCGAGAGATGAGCCGCTTCAGCTCCGTGCCACCGCACCGCGGGCATTGCAACGGCGCCTCATTGGCAACCATGCCATGTAGGTGGCTGAACTTACGGTTGCATCCCACGCAACGATACTCGTAGATCGGCATCGCTCCATCCACTCCGCTTTTTTCCGCGAATCGACGCCACCCCACCGGGTGACAACTACGCGCCGGCGGGCGCGGCCCCGCCGGCGCTCTCCCTCACAACGAGGGGCTGCCGGAAGCAGCCCCTCGCCGAACGACCATCCCGCGCGCTCGCTACCGCCGGCGCAACCCCAACCAGAACCGCCGGGCCGCCTCCAGTGCGCTCCGCGAACGTGGCGCCGGGTTCTCATCCGATGGCTCGTTATCGATACCCGGCAGCACCGTGCCCGGCTCCAAATTGCCGTGCGGGAGCAGGGTCACCGTCACCGGCTGCACGCCCGTCCCGATCTCTGCGATCGTCGAGCCGCTGCCCATCACCTGCCCGCCCCCGCCGCTCTCCGACATGGCGAACACCTCGAAGCGCATGAGCCCGACCGGCACGCCATCAATCCTCAACCGCATCGGCTTCAACATATGATACGGCGCGCTGAGATCGAGGAGCGTCTTATCCCCTGGAACGGACGGCTGGGACTCCCCATCCTCGTCTTCCTCGGACACGCCAAACGAGGGCGGCACCATCACCCGCCGCAACGCGGACAGCTCCTGGTTGGTGTTCACCGAGTAAACCCGGATCACTACGCTGGAGACGATCTCGTACCCGGCGTCGCTTTTCCTCAGGTTCAGAGGCACATTCAGCATCGCCAGGTTGATGCTTCCGGCGCCTGTCTCGCCCTGAATGCGCAGCTCGACCGTCGCGTCGGTCGCCGCGCCGCTGCCCACCGTCACCGTCTTCGTTCCCACGGCGAGCGCGCCCGAGGGAATCGACGTCTTATTCTCACTCAGTGCCTGATCGAATGCGGCACGGTCAAACCCGGGGCCGCCATAGGCGGCGCAGACAATCGTATAGGGCCCGCCCGGCAGGGAGAAGGTGACCTGGCGCTCAGTCACGCCGGCCATACTTGGGACAACCGCCTCGCGGACACGCCCCAGGGAGTCGAAGGCCGTCACAAGGAGGAACTCGGTCCCCGCAGCGGTAATGTTGGTGGCGAGGACATTCACTTCCCCGTCCGGCTTGGGCGGCGTGCTCGTCTGGGCGGCGCCGAGGGGCACATCGAGGTTCACAAGCGCGCCCGCCTGAACAGTCCCCTGAACGGTGCCGACGCGGTTCACCGGATCGGCGGTCGTCGGCCCAGTGTGCGTCGTGACCACGAAGAGCCAAGGGCCGGCCTCAAGACCGCCCACCAGCACCGGCACGCGCGTCACCGGGAGGTTATCGCTTACGAACGTGCCTTGAAGCGGAACCGTGATCGGGCTGCGGTCCGCCGCGGTCCCCAGCAGGCTGGGATCACCCGGCATGGGGTCCACCACCACTAGCGCATCTCCCTGCGCGATGTTGGTGATGTTGAGCACGGCAGATCCCGTCGTCACTGGCGGCTTGCTCGTACCGGGCTCATCCCCCCCTCCCGGTTGGGATGTGACCAGCGCCACAGTCACCAGCGCCTCCGTGAGGGGATCGATCGTCGCGCTGCGCGAGCCCTGGGCGATGGCCGTGCCGGCCGAGTTGAACGCCGTCGCCTGGAAAAGGAGCGCCGTGGCCGGGAGCGAGGGGAGGAAGAATGGCACGGTCGTGAACGTCTTGGCATCCGAGAGGCTGATGCTCGGCGGTTCGCCCTCGTTGGGGATCACCTGGCCGTTTTGGAGAACCCGGAGCGAGACGTGGCTTGTCCCAGGTGGCACATCGCGCACGAGGACGACCGCGCTCCCCTTGCTGGCGATCTCCCCGGCCTTGCCGCCGTTTTCGACCAGTGTGATATCGACGCTAGCGCGCACTCCCCTCTGGATCTCCACGGTACGGCCACCCAGCGCGATGGGGGTCTGGGCGGCTTCCCCGTAGGCCTCGACTAGGAAGAGCAGCGACTGGAAGGGGAGGCCTTCGAGGGTGACGCTCTCTTTCGTGGAACCCGGCGTTCGCACGACCTCCTTGCGCAGATGTGGGAGCTCGCTCTCGCCCACCACCCGGATGACAATCCGCTTCGTCTCTGCGGGGATGACGCGGCCCTCAGTCTCCGGCCAGGTGATAGCGATCACGGCGCTTCCGCCGGCAGCCGCAGAGCTATCGGCAGCACGCCGGGCGCTGCCGCAACCTAGGATCGCGCCCAACAGGCAGAGGGTCGCCAGGGCGAGGGCCCCGCGCCAAGAGAATGGGCTCTTCTGAGGCTGCATACTCCCGTCTCCTCATGTGAGCAGGCGCCGGCATCAAGCCCCTGGAAAGCAGGGCCCGGCTCAGTTCAGATTGATCTCCGCCACACCGCCGGTAGGACTGCCGGTCGACGGGCCATCGCCCTTGTCGCGAACGGCGCCCATGACCACCAGCGCCACGATTCCCGCCCCCACCAGCGCGGCCCATGGGAACCGGAACCCGGAACGCTTTCGTGGCACCGGGATCTCCAAAACCTCCGCGCGGTCATTGACGCGAAGCGCCGCGCCCTGGCCCGCACGAATCACTCGCGCGTTGGAGGTGGCGAAGGAGGTCTCAAACACCTTCACCTGCGCGATCTCTTCGCCATGGCGCATGATGCGGAAGATGGTTCCATTCACGACGCCATCGCGCTCGCCCGCGCTCAGCACGACCTTGTTGTTCGACAGGTCTACTACCGCGGCCCCCATCCTGGCGACCACGGAGTCCGAGGCCGGCTTATCCGCGGCCCAGGCAGGCAGACGCGGGCAAAGGGTGCCCGCCAGCATCAGAACGCTGAGCCAGCGCGCCACGGACCGGAGGAAATGGCTATCGCTCATGGCATACCCCGTTCAGCCTCACGCAAGCTGGCGCAGGAGGTTGGCCATTTCAATCGCGGTGGTCGCCGCATCAAAGCCCTTGTTTCCGGATTTGGTGCCAGCCCGCTCGACCGCCTGCTCGATGTTATCGGTCGTGATCACACCAAAAACGGTGGGAACGCCCGTCTGGAGCCCGATCTGCGCGATCCCCTTCGTCACCTCCGCAGCCAGATAGTCGAAGTGGGGCGTCGCCCCCCGGATCAGCGCGCCCAGGCAGACGATGGCGTCGAAGCGCCCGGAAGCCGCGAACTTCTGGGCCACAATCGGGATCTCGAAGGTCCCGGGCACCCAGGCCACGGTGATGTTGCTGTCATCCGCGCCATGGCGGATGAGCGAGTCGAGCGCTCCCGACAGAAGCCTGCCAGTGATGAACTCGTTGAAGCGGCTGACGACGATGGCAAATCGCAATCCTTGCGCGTTTAGCTTGCCTTCTAGTGTGTTCGGCACGTTCTCGTATCCTCACCCGATTTGAGATACCGGTTGAATGGCAAGCCTGCCCCCGGCAAGGAGGCAGGAGGCGGTATCACTCCGTTCGTTATTCGCCAGGAGGACACGCCTTCCTTCTACGCGCTATAGCTCGATCAGATGGCCTAGCTTCTCCACCTTGGTCTTGAGGTAGCGCCGATTATCCGGCGTAGGCGTCACCGGAAGCGGCACCTGCTCTACCACCTGGAGGCCATATCCCTGGAGGCCGGCAATCTTCTTGGGGTTATTGGTCATCAGGCGGATGCGCGAAAGCCCCAGATCCGCCAGCACCTGCGCGCCAATCCCATAGTCGCGCAGGTCTGCGGCAAAGCCCAGCGCCTCGTTCGCCTCGACGGTATCCTTGCCATGCTCCTGGAGCTCGTACGCCTTCAGCTTGTTGATCAGCCCGATATCGCGCCCCTCCTGCTGGATGTAGAGGAGCACGCCCCGGCCCTCGGCGGCGATCACCTCCAACGCGCGTTGCAGCTGCTCGCCGCAATCGCAGCGCAGTGAGTGAAAGACATCTCCGGTGAGGCATGAGGAGTGAACCCGCACCAGGATATCGCCCTCCGAGATGTCGCCCATCACCAGGGCCACATACGGCTTGTGATCGAGCTGGCACTCATAGCCGTAGGCGGTGAACTGCCCCCAGGGCGTCGGAAGGCGTACACGCGCCTCCAGGCTGATCAGCTTCTCGGTGCGCCGCCGGTAGGAGATCAGGTCGGCCACCGTGATGATGCGCAAGTCAAAACGCGCGGCGAACTCTTGCAAGGCGGGCAGGCGTGCCATGCTGCCATCCGCGTTCTTGATCTCGCAGATGACGCCAGCCGGCTGGAGCCCGGCCAGTCTGGCCAGGTCGACCGCTGCCTCGGTATGCCCGGCTCGCGCCAACACGCCCCCCGGCCGGGCGCGCAACGGGTGAACGTGGCCCGGACGAACCAGATCGCGCGGCGCCGTCTGCGGGTTCACCAGGGCGCGAATCGTCACTGCCTGGTCTTGAGCCGAGATACCGGTCGTCGTGCCCTCGCGGGCATCCACCGTCACCGTATAGGCCGTGCCGCGCGGGTCGGTGCTATACTGCACCATCGGCGGGAGTTCCAGCGCCTCGGCGCGTTCCACCGTCAACGGCACGCAGATCAGCCCGCGCGCGTGCGTCTCCATGAAGTTGACCGCGGCAGGCGTCACCCTCTCCGCGGCCATCACGAGGTCTCCCTCGTTTTCCCGGTCCTCATCATCGACGACGATGACAAACCGGCCTTCCGCAATATCGACAACTGCCTCTTCTATCTTCGCGAACCCGGGCATCCGCCCTCCGTCTCCTTGGCAAGAACACACTCTCTTAGGAAATATACCCCTCTTCCTGGAGCAACCGCATCAGCTCCGCGTCGGCGCGGCCTGCGCCCGCCGAGTGGCGGGCCACGAAGCGCGCCACATACTTGCCGATGATATCTGCCTCCAGGTTCACCTGATCACCGGGCTTCAGCGAACCCAGCGTCGTCACCTTCAGGGTGTGCGGGATGAGCGCCACCGAGAAGCCGTTGGCATCCACGCGGACCACCGTCAGACTCACCCCGCTGATGGCGACCGATCCCTTATCTACCAGGAACTGCGTCACTTCCTGGGGCGCATCCACCTCCAGGATGTAATTGGCGCCCGCCCGCTGCAGTGCCCGCACGCTACCCACGGCATCGACGTGCCCCTGCACGAAGTGGCCCCCGAAGCGATCGGTCGGGCGCAACGCGCGCTCCAGGTTCACCCGATCCCCGGGGCGTAGCATCCGGAGCGTTGTCCGCCGGACGGTCTCCGGCACGACATCGAAGCACGCGCCCCGTGGCCCGGTCGTGGTCACGGTGAGGCAGACGCCGTTGACACTGACACTCTCGCCCACCACTGCGTCTGCCAGGAGCTCGGGCGCCTCGATGGTCAGCCGTAACGCTCCTCCCGTCAGGACCGCTTCCTGAACCGTTCCGATTGCCTCAACAATACCGGTGAACATAGCCCTCGATTGCCAGGTCGGCGCCGACGCGCCGCACTTCCAGTCCATCCAAGCGGAGCGCCTCGGCCATCATGCCGGCGCCCTCGCCCTCCACGGGGGTGGGTGCATCCCTGCCCCCGATGAGAAGCGGCGCCATGAAAAACAGCAGCCGGTCGATCACGCCCGCCTGCAGCGCGGCGGCGGCAACCGTCCCGCCACCTTCCAGGAGCATGCTCATCACGCCACGGCTCCCCAAAAGTGCAAAAAGAGCAGCGACGCTGACATGCCCCGCTTCCTCCGGCACCATCAACACCTCGGCGCCACGCGCGGCAAGCGCGTCCACGCGCTCTCTGGGCGCCCGCTCGGTCACCGCGATGATCACCGGGCCGCCCGGCCCGAAGAGCGCGGCATCGACCGGCGTGCGCGCCTGGCTATCCAGGACCACGCGGATCGGATCCCGCCGCTTGCCAGGCAGGCGGACGTTTAGCCGGGGGTCATCGCGCAGCACGGTGCCCACGCCCACGGTCACGGCGTCGCACTCCTGGCGCAGCCGGTGGACCCGGCGGCGGGCTTCCTCGCCGCTCACCCAGCGCGAGTCGCCGGTGCGCGTGGCGATCTTCCCATCCAGCGACACGGCGCACTTCAGGATGCCATAGGGCACGCCCGTGCGCACATGCTTGAGGTAGGGCTGCAAGAGAGAGCGCGCCTCTGCTTCGCACACGCCGACGCTCACCTCGACCCCGGCCTCGCGCAGGCGTGCAAAACCACGGCCGGCGACGATATCATGCGGGTCTTCTAGGGCGGCCACCACGCGCGCGATCCCGGCTTGCAGCACGGCGTTCGTGCAGGGGGGCGTGCGCCCGAAGTGCGCGCACGGTTCGAGGGTGACGTAGAGCGTGGCGCCGCGTGCGCGGGCGCCGGCCTCGGCCAGGGCCATCACCTCCGCGTGCGGTCCGCCAGGCGGCTGCGTGCAGCCTCGGCCCACCACTTCCCCCTGTCGCACCACCACGGCGCCCACCGGCGGGTTGGGGCTGGTGAATCCCACGGCGCGCCGGGCCTGGCGCAGAGCCGCGCGCATCCAGTGCTCGTCACGGGTCATGGCATTGAGGTTTTCACTCCCCGGCACGGTTGCCGTTCTCCCCCTCGGGCGCCGGGGATTCCCCGGCGCTGGTCCCGCGCCGTTGCCCGCGACCCAGCAAGATATCCGCGAACACCTCGTCCTGGCGCCGCTGGAAGACGCGGCGCACCAGGGCAACATCGATAAAGGTGAGCAGCATGATCGCCCCAACCAGCAACGTGATAAACACCCAATATGCCACCATCTCCGCGCTCGGCGGAGTGCCGCTCTCTGGTTTGGGAAGCACAAAGGCAACGCCTACACCGAGAAGCAAGATGAGGGTCATCAGAAGAGCGCCGATGAGCAGGCGTAGGGGCGCCACCAGCGCAAAGCTACCATCCTCGCGCCACTTGGGGACCTCTCGCCGGAGGAACCATGCCACGAGGCCATCGAGGGCAACGGCCGCGCCAAGGATGAGCCACGCCATCGAGCGACACCTCCCCGACTCATCTTAGCACAAAGCCATGGGAGGGTCAAGGCGAGTGGCATGCAATCTGCATTTCTACTCCTGGCGTTTGCCCCAGTGCCCGGCAACTGCAAGAAGGACCTGGGGAGGAGACGGCGCCGACGGCACGATTCGCGAGGCGCCAGTGGTACCCAAACGGGTTGGGCCGGCGTTCCGCCGGCGCGCGCAGCGATCGGCAATGAGGAGGAGTCGGCCTGATGAGAGATCTGAGGAGCTTCTGGATCGCGATAGTCGCACTCTCTTGTCTTCCGGGCGCCGCTCTGGCGGGCCCGATAACAGAGTTCATCCCCCAAGCACATGGTGAGGTGAAGTGGAGCGAAGGTGTACTGCGCGCCATCGGGTTCGGCGTGCGGCCCAAGGATGCCGAGTCGCCGGCCCAGGCTCGCCTCCTCGCCCGCAGCGCAGCGATCGCCGATGCCTACCGCAACATGGCGCAGGTGATCAATGAGGTGCGCGTCACGGCCAATACGACGGTCGAGCGCCACCTGACGGCGAGCGACCTGCTTCGCCTGAGCGTGCAGGCCTACATCCGTGGCGCCCAGGTGGTGGAGGAGCAGGATCACCCGGATGGCACCTACACGGTGGCCCTCCAGGTGGGGCTTTTCGGCGAGAAGGGCCTCACGGGGCTGGTTCTCCCAAGCCTGCTCCGCGTTCCGCCCAAGGTGAGCGCTGGCTCGCCGCCAGGGATCACGCTCGATCAGCCTTCGCTGGCCACGCCGGCGCCCGTCTTGGCATCCAGAGAGAGCCTCGCATCACCCGTGGCATCCCTGGAGGAGGCGCTGCTGACGCCCGCCACGGATGAGGGCCCCTTCACGGGGGTGATCATTGATGCCCGCGGCCTGAACGTCCAGCCCGCGATGAGCCCCCGGATCTACGATCCCACCGGCCGGGAGATCTATGGCACGGTGAACGTGGATCCCTCCTTCGCGGAAGAGGTGGGCGTCGCCGGCTACATGGGCACGATCCGCGCGGCGATGGCGCTCCCTCGCGTGGGTAACCACCCGCTGGTCATCCGCGCCATGGGAACGCCTGACCGTTTCCACCGCTACCTGACTTTGAGCGCGGAAGACGCGCAACGTCTGCTCGCTGCTGACGCGCGATCTCGCTTCCTGGAGAAGTGTGCTGTGGCCATCGTCGTGGATGAGCGCCGGGCGCGTGACGAGGCGAAGTAGGTAGCTTTCCGCCCGCGGAGGCATCCCCTCCGCGGGCGGTGCGCAGCCCCGCGAGGAGAGGAGCTACAGGAGATGATGCCCGTTGTGCAGTTGCTGGCCGGACTGACGGCGATAGGCTGGGGCCCGGGCGCTTGGCCTGTATGGAATGCCTCTCCGGGCATCCCTGCGGGAGCAGCGCCGGCGCAAGTGGCGCGCGTCGAGGGGATCCGGGTACCGCTGCCGACCCCGATCGTCCTGCCGGGGCCGCGCATCTGGACGCCCGGTTTCGCGCCCGTGCCGCTCGCATCCATGCCCGACTTCTGGCCGTCCTATCGAAAGGTGCCCCCCGGACAGGCCGGCATGGGCTACTATCACAATCCCGCGGCGCCTTTCGCTCGCCGGGCCTACTCGGAAGAGAGCGATCCGGTGCTGCAACAGCCGGATCAGAACCGGATGCAGGAGGTGATCGCCACCGGCAGCGCGCCCATCGGCGATGGCACCTACCAGGAGGCCCGGAATCGCGCCGTCCAACAGGCGTTGCGCACCGCCGTGGAGCAGGTCACCGGGGTCTACCTCTCCAGCACCACGATCACCGAGAAGTTTGCGGTTCTGAACGAGCGGATCTACCTGCGCAGCGAGGGCTTCGCCGTGCCCGGCGACGTCCTCGAGGAGAGCGTCACCCAAGGCGTCCTCACGCTCCGGATGCGCGTGCGTGTCAGCCTCCGACCGCTGATGGACTCTCTGCGCCAGCTCGGGCTCACGCGGAAGTGGCGCGTGGCCGTGGCGATTCGTGATGAGCCCTCGGGCCTGGAGGGAGCAGCCCGATTGGCAGACGCAGAGATCACGCGGCGCCTGGTCGATGCTGGCTTCCAGGTGGTGCGGCCTGCGGGCCTGGAACACCTGGATCTCGCCTCGCTGCCCCACTCGCTCGGTACGAGCGGGGGCGTGCCGGCGGTCGATGTGCTCCTTGCCGGCACGGCGGCCCTCCACCTGGCGGCGCGCGCGCCCGTCACGCTGGAAGGCCGGGTGATCGCCGTCATCCCGATCTATCAGGCACGGATCCATGCTCGTGCCATTCGCGTGGAGACGGGCGAAGTGGTCACGGTGCGCCATACCGAGGAGCTGGTCTCCGACCGCGTGGATGCGCTCGCGGCGACGGCGGCGGTGGAGGTGGCGTCACGGCGCGCGGCGCGTCTGTTCCTGGAGGATATCCTCACTTTGCCCGCGAGCCACACGCGGCGAGTGCGCCTCGAAGTGGATGGTTTTGAGAAGCGCGGGGACGCCCAGGCGTTCCAGGATGCCCTCGCCCTCTTCCCCGGTGTGCGCGGGATCCATCGCCCGGAATACGCCGATGGCCTGCTCACGCTTGAGGTAGAGCTCGAAGCAGATGCAGCCGAACGCCTCGGCACCGACCTGGAGCAGGCGCCCGGATTTAGGGAGTTCGCCCTGACGGTCGAAGCGGATACCAAGGCCCGAATCCGGGCGCGGGCGCGCAGCTCTCCGTGAACTCGCACGGCAGGCAGCGGGAGGACGCGTGGGTGGCACGAGGCAGGCAGGTGTGGTAGGAGAGCAGGAAGGCAAGACAGACCGTGCGAGAAGCCGGGGCGCGCTCCGCGCCCCGGCCCATTCTGCCTGGGAAGCTCCTGCCGGGCACCGGTGCCTTCCCTCCTCGTTCAGGGCTCTGTCCCCATTCCGCTCGCGAGTGGACCAATCTTCATAAAGGCACTGGAGGATTCCGCGCCCCACCCCCTAACTGGTTCCATAGCTGCCGGCCGCGCGGGCGCTACACCCACCCGAAACAGCAGGCCGGCCTGGAGCCACGCATGGTCATTGACTGTCACGCTCACCTATCAGGCCCGAAAAATGATGTAACGATCTCCTGGGGCGTCCCGGACGAGAAGGTGATTGCCGACTCCGAGCGCCTGGGGATCGACGCGATGTGCGTCTCGCTGCTGACGCGCGAGCGCCCGGCCACGCCGGATGGCTTCCGCGAGTGCAACCGTCTCCTTGCCGAGATCACCCGGCGCTATCCCGGGCGCGTGCTCGGTTACGCCTACGTCAACCCCGGCTACCAGCGCGAGGCGATTGACGAGGTGCGCCGCTGCATCGAGGAGTACGGCTTCATCGGGGTCAAGCTGTACAACGAGTACAAATGCACCGACCCGGTCGTCTGGCCCATCGTGGAAGAGGCGGTCGCGTTGCGCGTGCCGATCCTTCACCACGCCGGGCACAGCCACTACTTCGTGGCCACCCAACCGAACATGTCGGACGGCGGCGAGCTGGCGGAGCTGGCACGCCGATATCCGGAAGCCACGATCATCTGCGGGCACGTGGGCGGCGGCGGCGATTGGGAGTGGACGATCAAGGCGGTTCGCCCCGCGCCCAACGTCTACCTCGACACCAGCGGCAGCGTCTTCGACGCCGGGATGATCGACATGGCCGTGCGCATTCTTGGTCCGGAGCGGCTGCTGTTCGGGTGCGACCTCTCCTACACCGCAGGCGTGGGCAAGATCCGCGCTGCCGCGCTCGACGACGAGGCCCGCCGGCTGGTCCTGGGCGGCAACATGCAGCGGATCCTGGCGATGCGCGGAGGAGCCACATGCTGATCGACACCAACACCTACCTCGGCCACTGGGCTTTCCGGCCCCTGCCCTGGCGCGACGCCGACAGCCTGTTGCGCGCCATGGATGCCCACGGCATCGACCAGGCGTTCGTCTCCTCGGCCAGCGCCATCCTCTACCGCAACCCGCAGGCGGGCAACGAGGAGCTGTTCGCCGAGACGCGCGCGCACCCGGACCGGCTCATTCCCTTCGCGGTGATCAACCCCACCTACGCCGATTGGGAGCACGACCTCGCCGTCTGTTGCGAGGAGTTTGGCATCCGTGGGCTGCGCCTCTACCCGAAGTACCACCGCTACTCGCTGGGCGACGCCAACGGAAATGCGCTCATCGAGGCGGCCACGGCGCGCGGCCTGGTGATCTCGGTGCCCCTGCGCGTGGAGGACTACCGCCAGCGTTCCTGGCTCCTCGACATTCCCGACGTCACCGCGCACGAAGTCGCGGAGGCCGCCCGGGCGCACCCCAAGGCGAAGTTCCTCCCGGTGAACGGCATGGGCTACCTGCACACCGCGTTCGGGAAGCCGGGCGAGGCGCAAGGCGACTACGCCCTGGAGATCTCGCGCCTCACCGCCGTGCTCCAGGAGGAGCTGCAGAAGCTGATCGCCGCCGTCGGCCCGGATCACCTTGTCTTCGGCAGCGGGATGCCGTTCACGGTGCCGGAGGTGCCCCTGCTGAAGCTGGAGCTCCTCGACCTCCCCGAGGACGCGATGGAAGCGATCCGCTGGAAAAACGCCGCGCGGCTGATCGGGCAATAGCATTCCACGACGCCGTGCGTCGTAGGAATCTCCAGCTTATTGCCGAACAGATATTTGCATTTCAGCACACTGTCAGGAGCGCGGGCGCGGGTCCGGCGTTTCAACGCCCTCCCCCTGCGCCCGCGTGGAAGGAGCCTTTTGTCCAGAGTGCCGATCAGTGCTGTGATTCCAAACCGAGATGGGGCCGACCTGCTCCGGCGCACGCTACCGCCCCTGCTGCGCGAGCTGCCTACGCCCGAGAACGAGGTGGTCGTGATTGATGACGCCAGCACCGACGGCAGCGTGGAGATGCTCCGCGAGGAGTTCCCCGCCGTGCGCGCCATCGCGCTCTCCGAGAATGTCGGCTTCGGGGCAGCCTGCAACCTCGGTATGAGCGAGGCCCGGCACAGCCTGGTCCTGCTCCTCAACAGTGATATGGAGGTGACCCCGGGATCGGTAGCAATGCTCCGCCAGCACCTGGATGACCCCCAGGTGTTTGCCGCCGGGCCAGAGTATCGGAACCCTGATCCCTCGTGGCGGGCGCCGGAGCACGAGCAGGCGCGGCCTTCCTACATGCTCGGGGCGCCAGCCGGGGGCGGGCTTTTCCGACGCGAGGTATTCCTGGAACTCGGCGGCTTCGACCCTCTCTACGCGCCCTTCTACTGGGAGGACTTCGACCTGGGGTGGGTAGCCTGGCGCCATGGATGGAAAGTGGTCTTCGAGCCCAGGTGCCATTTCTGGCACCTGGAGAGCGCGACCATCCGCAAGCTCTTCCCCGCCGGCTACATCGAGCGGATCCGCACCCGCAACCGGTGCCTCTTTGGGTGGAAGAACCTTCTTGATCCTTGGATCTTGGCTCGCTTTCAGGCACGGTCGCTCCTCCGGGGTATCAGCGGCGTGCTGCGCCGGCACTCCTGTGCCTCGCTACTGGGCGTCCTCGATTCACTGCCCCGTGTCCCTGCGGCCCTGCGCCGGCGCCACCTGCCACCGGACGGTCGTGGCGATTGGGCCATCCTGCGCGAGACGAACACCAGCCTGGAACTGCTGCAGCAATTGTGAGAGGGAATCGGGCGACCGACTATCCGGGGGGAGCTTGCTTTGCTAAGAGAGACACCTGTGACGTTCGTGCTGCCCAACTACCGCGGGCGTCCGCTCCTGGAGCGCTTTCTGCCAACCATCCTGGAAGCAGCCAGCCAGCCGGGTCTCGACGCATCGGTCTTGGTTGTGGATGATGCGAGCCCCGATGATAGCGTGGAGTTCATCCGCCGGCACTTCCCCACGGTGAACCTGCTGATGTTGCGCCGCAACGTCGGCTTCGCGCGCGCCGTTAATGCCGGGGTCCACGCGGCCGCAACAGACCTCGTTCTCCTACTGAACACCGACGTGGCCGTAGAGCCGGAGTTTCTGCCGCCGCTCCTGGAAGCGATGGAGGATTCCCAGGTATTCGCCGCCGTACCGCGGATTCGCCGACCAGCAGCGGGGGGCACCGCGGAGAGCGCGATTTCAGCCACCTTCGAGCGGGGTCTCTTCCGCCTGCGTTTTCTGGGTGATGCCCCGTTCCAAGAGCATGACACGCCCTTCCCCACCCTCTACCCCGTGGGTGCGGCGGCATTGATCCGGCGCCCCCTCTTCCTGCAGCTGGGAGGGATGGACCCACTTTTTCGCCCCTACTATTGGGAAGATGCCGATCTTGGCTACCGGGCATGGAAAGCCGGCTACCAGGTGCTGTGCGTGCCGTCGAGCCGCGTCGACCATCACGCGGGCATCATCAGCGCCACCCAGTCAAAGCGCCGCGTCGCCCTCGCCCAGAGCGCCCACCGCTTCCTCTTCACGTGGAAAAACATCCACGACCCGGCGTGGACAGCGAGCCATTGGGCACTCCTGGTGCCCCACTGCATCGAATCGGTACGCAGGGGGCAGGTGGAGTTCGCGCGCAGCCTAGTGGCGGCACTTCCCCGCCTGCCAGAAGCGCTACGGGCGCGCCTCCAGGCCCGGCGCCAGGCGCGGGTCTCCGACCGCGAGGTACTCCGCCTGGCAGATCCGGGCGGGCTCCAGATGGGTTGACAACGCGGGATCCCCCCCGTATAATGTGCCTGGCCGGCCCGGGTGGAGAATCCGCTTGCACTCATGGGCTTGGCCGACAACCCGTCTCAGGAGGCCCGGCAGCGCTCCCATGGACTCCCTGATGGCCCGCGCGGCCAGACTGCTCATCCTGGCCGCTCTCTATACGGTGTCGTTCGTGGTGATGACCTATCCGCTGGCGCGCGATGCGGGGAACGCGTTTGTGTGCGCACCGGCCACCGGATCCACAGACGCCTACGTCTTCCTCTGGAACATCGATCAATTCACGCGGAGCATCCGTTCCGGCGGTCCTTACTTCTGGACAGACTGGGTGGTCCACCCCATTGGGATCAACCTCCTCTTCCACACCTTCTGCCCCCTCTATGGGCTGGCGGGCCTAATTATCCCAGACCCGGTGCGTGCCCTCAACACCATGGTGTTCCTCAGTTTCGTGGCTTCCGGGCTGGGGGGCTACGCGCTTTGCCGCCTCTTTTGCCGTAGCCGGGCGCTGTGCGCCGTCGCCGGTTTCGCCTACGCTTACTCGCCCTACAAGCTCGCGCGGCTGGAGGGACATTACAACCTGCTCCTCACCGGGGCGATCCCCTTCTTCATCCGGTTCGTGATACGCGGGCTCGCCTACGACGAGACGCGCAAGCGGTGGCGAGTGGCCAGCACACGTTCGCTCGCCGGGGCAGGGCTATGCCTTGCCCTCACGATCCTCTCCGACCACTACTACACCTTCTACCTGCTCCTCTTCCTGACCCTCTACCTCGTGTGGCCGCCGGCCCGCCACTCCAGGCTGGCGCGATGGGCGAAACAGCAGCCCTGGACGGCCGCCGCGATCTGCGTGATCGTGCCCACCCTGGCGGTGCTCATCCGCAAAGTACTCCAGCTACAGATCGCCATGCACGGGCAGATGGCGCTCACCCTCGACGTGCTCGGATTGCTCTTGCCACCCCGGAACGGCCTCCTGTTTCGTGGCCAGGTCCCGGCATCGTGGTACCACCCGCACGACCACGTCGCCATCCATGGCTTCTATATCGGCTACGCCATCCTTCTCCCCGCAGCGTGGTTCCTATTGCGCCGGCGCTTTGCCGCGGGGCCGCCCGCCCTCGCTGCGCTGGTCTTTGTCACCGCCGGTTTCGCCCTCCTGGCGATGCCGGTCGTGCGCATTCACCATCACCCCGTGGTGGCTTTGCCCTCGGTTTTCTTCTACTTCCTGCCGGGTGTCGGCGACTTCCGCGAGGCAGCGCGCGCCATCTCGATCCTCATGCTCTTCCTGCCCCTCTTCGCGGCGCTAGCCGTCGAGGAAAGGGCTCAGAGACTTTCGGCAGCGGCGCGCCTCGCGATAGCGCCCGCGTGGCTCGTGCTTCTCGCCCTGGAGTATTTTCAGTCGCCGCTGCCGATAGTGAACGTGCGCAACGTGCCAGCCGTGTATCGTGAGCTGGCAAGACGCGAGGAGGGCGTTCTCCTGGAGGTGCCCTTCTGGCTCTCGTGCGGCTACGGGAGCATCGGCGACCCTCAAGTTCAGCAGCAGCTGTTTCAGATCACCCATCAGAAGAAACTCGTGTCAGGCATCGCATCGCGAATGCCGCAGCGCGTCTTCGATTGGTACCTGGCAGACCCGGTCCTCCGGGAGCTCACGCACCTGGAACAGCATCCTGAAGAAAGGCCATCGCATCCCACCACCAACGAGGTGGACGCGTGCATTCGCCGGTGCTCTATCCGCTACGTGCTGGTGCCGGCGGAGTATCGGGCCACCGCGGCCGGTCGCTACGCTGAAGGTGCATTCAAGGCAAAGGCGGTCCGGCGCGAGGAGATCGATGGCGCGCTGCTCCTCACCCTGTATTGAGCCGCGCACCGGAGGATTTGCATGACACATGACATCCAGGGGCAAGAGAGACCGTCGCCGGAGAAACCGCACGACCCCTCGGAAGGCGGGCTGCTGCCGATCTCCGTTTGCATCATTGCGCACAACGAGGAAGCCGTGATCCGAGGCTGCGTCGAAAGCGTCATCGGACACGCGGCCGAGATCCTCGTCCTGGATGCCGGGAGCACCGATCAGACTGCCGCCATTCTACAGGAGCTCCAGAGTGAGTGCCCCAGGATCACCCTCTTCCGTGGCGAGAACGACCCCAATCTGAACGCCAACAAGATGCGCATGATCCACCGGGCCACCCAACCGTGGGTGCTCTCACTCGATGCCGACGAACGCATCCCCGAGGCGCTGTGGAACGAGATTGCCACCGCCATCACGCGCGAGGATGTGAACGGCTTCTGGATTCCGAGGAAAAACTACTTCGTTGGCCGATGGCTACGCTACGGCGACTTCTACCCCGACCCGCAGCGCCGGCTCTTCCGCCGGGGCCGGGGCGGGTTCGCGATGCGCCACGTCCACGAGTGGCTGGATGTCGAGGGCGAGTCGGCTACGCTCTCCCAACCTTTCATCCACTATGCGTTCCCCAACGTGCAGACCTTCGTTCGCAAGAGCTGCTTCTATGCCCAGTTTGTCGCGGAGATCTGGGCGGATAGAGGCGTGCGCTGGTCGCTCATCAACCACCTCCGCTACGGCATCTGGGGGCCCTCGCGCGCCTTTTTCAGGCGCTACGTGCGCCACCAGGGCTTCCGCGATGGCTTCCCCGGCTTCCTGGCTGCCTTCATCCTCGGCTTCCAGGACCTCCTCTCCTACGCCACCGTGAAGGAGCTGACGACGCCGCCCAACGACACGATCCGGCCCCACGCGCGCTTCGGAGTCTCAAGAGAGACGCACGGCAACCCGGACCTGCCCGATCCAGCGGATGAGGGACCGTAGTCGCCGCACGCCTGTCATTTCATCCCGGTGCCCACGATGGCGACAGAGCGCCCGATGGCGTTCTCGATTGAAAGCGGCGCGTAAGCCAGGTGCCGGAGACACCAGCGGAACGCCCGCTTTCCTGCCCGAGGCACCGAAGCGTAAACCTGGCCATCGAGAGACTCGCTCGCCGGCCTCTCATCGACCGGCGGCACGGTGATGCCTCGCCGGGCCAAAAGGAGGCCCCGCAGCCAGTAGAGCGTGCTCAGCTCAAAGATGAGGCCGCCCGACACTCCCGGCAGAGCCCGCGCGAAGACAGACCGGAACCCGGCGCGCGAGAGCGCGCTCCGCAGCGTGGCGGGCGAGAAATGGTAGAGGTGCCGCGGCACATCCAGTGCAAACCACCACGGGCCCATGAGGCGCGCCTGCAGCGAAGAAATGTTCGGAACCTTGGCCATCAGCATTCCCCCCGGCTTCAGCACGCGCCGCGCCTCCGCCAGCACGGCGACCGGGTCATGCGTGTGCTCCAGCACGTCCACCAGGGTGATCACATCGAAGGAGTCATCGGGGAAGGCCGCTTCCGCCAGATACCCGGTGACCACGTTGAGGCCGGCCTCGCGCGCGAGCTGCGCCGGACGCGCCATCGGCTCCACACCCATCGCATCCATCCCGCGGTCGCAGAAGTAGGCCACCAGGCCGCCCGTGCCGCACCCGACATCGAGGACACGGCCCCCGGGGTAGCGCCGACAGATCGCGTTCACCATGTGTCGGGTGGCCCTATCCAGATAGACGTCCGGAAGCTCGCCAACCGACTCGCTCCAGTATTCTTTGGGGTAGTAGGCCGCGATCCCCGCCGGGGAGGGGCGCGGGTTGAGATAGATCAGGCGGCACCGCCGGCACCGCACCAGGCAAAACTCGCCGGGAGTGAAGAACTTGAGGTCGCGAACCCGGGTCAGCGCGTCTGTTTCGCTATCTCCGCAAAAGAGGCACCCCACGCTCTCCAGGGCCGATGCTGCTGCTTCCATGTTCATCTACGCACCCCCTGGGTCCAAACGAACGATAGAGGAAAGCCGCCAGTGGCAGCATGCACGCGAGAAGCCCACCCATCACCAGGGCAGCCGCGCTGAGGGCAACCGCCACCCCCATACTGGCCAGTACCCGCAAAGCGAGCCGGCCGCGCCCCACGGGGCGGCATGCAGAGCCATCCGCCAGCATGTACAGTCGGCGAGCACCGCTGGAGAGCGCGAGGAGCTCCAGCATCAGGTTGCCGGTGCGCCGGGGGTTCTCGTAAGCAATCAGACACGCTGATGGCGCCGCCGCGCGCATGCGCGCCACCGCGCTCCGAAGCGCCAGCGCGGAGAAACCTCCCTCGCAGAGCTCCAGCACCTCCACGCCCACGCTATTCGCCGCGAGAAGCCGCGCTCCTTGAGCCGTTGTCGCCCAGATCACGCGATGCCCAGGGAAGGAACGTCGCGCGCACTCGACCAGATCCGGGTAACTCGCCATCTCTTCGCTGCGCACCATCTTCAGGAGCAGGAGCACAGGCTCGTTCACAGCCATGACAGCAGGTCGGCCTCCTCCCCCGTATCGCAGGTAGCATCCCATAGCGAGCGCGGGCAGCGGCGGCACGTGGCGCGCCCGGCGATGGCGCCCCCCAAGCGCCCGATCGCCCCAAGCAGCGCCGGGGTCATCACCCATCCCCCGCGCGTGAGCACGTCACTGGCGCAGTCGAGCGGCAGGCGCAGCAGCAGGTGCCGGAACAGCAGCCGCGCCGGCAGGTGTTTCCAGAGGAAAAGCAGCCGGTGGCGATGGTAGATCCGCTCGTACTCCACGTAGGTGAAAACCCGCCGTACAGTCGCCCGCGTGTAGTGAAAGACACGGCTCCGGGGATCGGTGACGATCCGCCCGCCGGACCGCCAGATGCGCGCGCCGAGGTCCATCTCCTCCCACATCGCCGGCGAGAAGAGGAGGTCGAACCCGCCCAAGGCCAGGAAACGGTCGCGATCCAAAACGCAGCAGTGCGATGGCACGCCGATCTGTGCGCGACGCGAGTCCGCCATGCCCGCCGGCGCCTCTTCCGAGAACGCCTCCTCGCGCGAGACCATCACCGAGCCCACGGCAAAGAGATCGTCTCGGTCCCATTCGAGAAGTGGCGCCAGGAAGTGGGGCGGTGCGAGGATGTCGTTGTTGATGAGGAGCACGCGCGGCTCGCGCGCCTCCCGGATGCCGGCGTTGCATGCATACGCGTAGCCGTAGTTGCGGTCCAGACGGATGCACCGCGCCGGCGCATCGAGCGCCGCCACCACTTCGGGCGTCTCGTCCTCGCTCCCGTTATCCACGACGAGGATCTCGTAGGGAACGCCAGCTGCCTCACACGCAGCAATGATCAGGGGAAGGCTCTCGCGAAGGAGCGGCGCGCCGTTCCAGGTCGGCATCACCACCGAGAGGCCGGCGGAACCCGGCGTCTCTCCCACCCCGCGCTGGCCCGCGTCTGGCCGCGGCTCACTGGCCATTCTTCTCCCCCACGCTGGCGAGGTAGCGCGCGACCACCTCCTCCGCCGGGCCATCAGCCTGCGCCTGACCGTGGTCGAGCCAGACCACGCGCGGGCAGACTTCCTGGATGGCGCGCAACTCGTGGGAGACAAGGATAACGGCGGCGCCGCGTTCGCGCGCCTGGTTCAGCGTGCGATACACCTTCCGTTGGAAGCGCTCGTCGGCCACGGCGAGCACTTCATCCACCAGGAGCACCTCCGGCTCGAAAGCCACGGCGATGGAGAAGCCAAGGCGCAGCGACATTCCCGAGGAGTAGGTACGCACCGGTACATCGATAAAGTCGCCCAGCTCCGAGAACTCGACGATGGCGTCATACCGCTTGCGGACTGCCGCCGCCGAATAGCCCATCAGGGCGGCGCTCAGAAAGATGTTGTCGCGCCCGCTCAGCTCCGGGCTGAAGCCGGCCGCCAGCTCGAAGAGGCCGCCCACACGCCCGCGCACGACGATGCTCCCGCTCGTCGGCCGGAAGATGCCGGCGATCAGCCGCAGCAGCGTGCTCTTGCCCGAGCCGTTGTGCCCGACAAGCCCGACCGCCTCGCCCGCGTGAATCGTCAGGTCGAGACCCTGAAGTGCCCAGAGCGTATGCGTGGGAAACGGGCGCAGCAGGCGCGAGACCAGCCGCTTCACGCTCGGTAACCGCTCGTGCCGGACGACGAAGCGCTTCCGAAGAGCGGTGATCTCCACTACCGGGGCGCCCATCAGCACACCTCCGCGAAGTGCCACTCATAGCGTCGCCACACCAGCAGCCCCACGCCCAGAAAGAGGAGCGCCCAGAGCGCCGAAACCGCCAGGTACGAGTAGTAGCCCGCTACCGGCCACTCCGCGCCATGCAGCAGCGCCGTGCGATAGCCGATGAAAAGCGGCGTCAGCGGGTTCAGCAGGATGTAAAGCTCCTTCCAAAGCGGCGAGAGACGCGTGCTCTCCATCACCTGCGCGATGGTGTAGACCGTGGGACAGAGGAAGAAGAGGAGCTGCACCACCGAGTTGAGGAGAAAGCGGATATCCTCATAGTACATCTGAAGCGTCCCGACCAGGAGCACCAGGCCGAGCGTAAAGATGAACTGGATCGCCAGCAGCGGGATCACCCACAGGAAGTGGCGGTTGAAGTGAACCGGCAACACCAGAAAGATGGCAAAGAGCACCAGAAACCCGAAGAAGAGGTGAACCAGGTTCGATGTGATCGAGGCGATCGGCAAGATGATCCGCGGGAACGCATACTTGCGCACGAGCAGGTTATCCTTGGCCACGCATACGGCGCCGTCATTCAGCGACTGCGCGAAGAAGAGCCAGGGCAGGAAGCAGGTGAAAAGCTCCATCGAGAAGTTGTTGATCCGCGACCCCATAATGTACTTGAAGACAATCGTCATCACGACGATCTGCATCAGCGGGTTGAGGAAGGACCAACAAAAGCCCAACACCGAGTTCTTATAGCGCACCTTCAGATCGCGACGCACTAGCTGGGAGACAGCCCAACTCCAGCGCAGCGGCGAGGCGGCCCCTCTGCCATAGCCCATCACGGTTTTCCAGATGACCCGGACAACGATTGCTCCTCTCGCGCGGCCCTACCCGGAAGGCAGGGCGGAGCGCCCGCCCACTCTTCCCTATGGATGCGACTATCATACCGAATGCAGACCCGAACGTCAAGCAGGCAGGCACTCATCGGCGCCGGGGCGCAAACTCACGCGCGAAGGCCGGATTGGGGCAAAGGTGATAGGCATTGGCCGAATAGTCGCGCAGCCAGGCGATCCGCATCCGGTCGCCCAGCGTGCTCAGGGCATACTCCAGCACTTTTCTGTCCCAGGAATCTGCCGGGCGCTCCACATCCACACACAGGCCGACGGCGTGCAGCGTGAGCGCTGGCACCTCTTCTCCATCCGAAGCGGCATCCCCGCGCGTTTGCTCGCGCGCGGCATACTCCACCGTCGCGGTCGCGCCGCACACCGAGAGGGGCGCGCGCCCGCCCTCCTCGCGGTAGATAGCCACCAGGCGTTGGAGCATCCCCAGGGCCTCGGGGCGAAGCCCGCGGTACCAACGCTCGTTCTCTGGATCGAGCGGGGCCAGCGTGCTCAGCACGAAGCCCTCCCCATCGTCCGGCAACGCGATCAGGCGCCCGCTTCCGTAAGCCGCCTGCAAAGCGGCCACGTCGGCAAAGGCAGCGTCCAGCTCGTTGGGATACCACGCGCGATCCATCGGGTAGCCAGGGGCGAGCGTCTCCCAACGCGCGCGGAACTTCTCCGGGCTCTCACGGTAGAGCGCGAGTGCCTCCTGCGCCATCTGCACACGCCAGGCGTAGTAGCGGTGGTCATCGGCACGCCCGTAGAAATAGGAGAAGGTCTTGGGCGTCTTCCGTGGCGACGTGCCAAAGTAAAGGTCGGCAAAGGAGACGGGTGACTTTCCCCCCTCGGAGAGGAAGTAGCCGAGAGTGCGCTCCGCGCCGCGCTCGCCGCCGTGGTAGGCCTGAAGCGCCCAATCCAGCGAGCCAAAGCGCCGCCACAGCCGCACCAGGTAGCGCGTCTGCGCGAAGATCGCCTTGCGCGGATCGCGACGCTCATCCGCCTCCAGGCGCTTGCGCTCCAACGCCGCCAGCTCGGACTCGTATCTTGCGATCCACTGGTCGCGGCCGAGTGGCGGGCCGCCCGGCTGCTCCGCGCGCTGCCACTCCGCCGGTTGCTGGCGCAACTCCGACAGCGCGGCGCGCAGCCGCCGCGCCCGTGCGACGATGCGCGCATACTCGCGCTCGTCAACGCGCAGGCCGGCCCGGCGGGCGGTATCCGCCAGCCATTGAGCCACACCCACTGCGCCCGCGGCAGAGACCGCTTCTGGGTCACCCCCGGACTCCAAAAGCAGGTCGGCTTCCTGCCAGCGGCGCAACTCCTCGCGCAGCTCCGCGACAGGCCGCCTTCCCGCCAGCGCCTGAAGGTCCGCCAGGATCGCTTTTTGCTCGACGCTCTGCGCCACCAGAGGCGCAATCGTCTCGACGACGCGGCGCACGTCGCGCAGCGATTGCTTCCGCCCCATCACTCCCTTGCGCTGGCCCTCAATCAGGAGCTCCGCCGGCGAGAGGCGCGCATAGTTCGGATGCTCGTAGACGAGCGCCTTCGCGGGAGCGGGCGTCTCACGCCGGCACCCGGGGAGTAGCAGGGCGACCAGCGCGGCAACCAAGGCCACTCGGGCGATACTCCGCCCCACGTGGCCAGCTTGCCCCTCCCATCGCCAGGGAACCATCCTTTTGCGGTGAGATGCGTGAAGGTGCATCAACCCCTCCCCCTCTGCCTGCGCGGGCTCCCGTCCACTCGCGTGCGGGCCACCTTGCCCCCGGAGCATCACGCCTTGCGCTTCCGCCACAAGCATTGTACCATCCCCCCTCCTACCGTCAACGACACGGCGCGAGCGTGCCTGGCTGCCCCCATCGCACTGAAGCGCCCTGGTCCGATCATTGACTTGCCCTCCCCGTGTATGTTAGTATTGCTCTCAAGAGAGGGAGTGACCACGTTCCTGAATTGCTTGCAGGTGCAGAGGATCGGACGCTGGGTGTTCATGGCGTTGGCATGGTGCTTCGCCGCTTCTGGGGCGTACGCCGAGGCAAAACCGGTGCCACCGCAGCCGCAGCTGCTCGTGTTGGTTTCCACCGGGCGAAACGGCGTGGATCAGGTTGCCATCAGCTACGAGGGCGAGGTGAGCGAGGCGAAGGCCCGTGCCGAACTGCGCGCGCTCCTGAAAGCCACGGGCTGGAAAGCGAGCGATGTGATGGTGGACTGCCAGGCGCTCTCCCCTGGCGCCGCCAGGATGACAAGCGTCTCCTTCGCCGCCCCGGTCGTCGTGCCCTATCCAGAGGGCACGCTTCCGGTCGCCGAGTTTGTCCAGGCTTACAAGGCGTATCGGCATCTGGTACTCGTGTTCCAGCTGAGCCGGCCCTTCCGCCTCACGGGCCCGGACTCCTATGAAGACCAGCACGTCAGCATCCGTCTGCAGCAAGGAACGGGTATCCATCGCTATGACGTGCGCGTGACGGATCCCCACTTCAGCAAGCTGGAGCTGCCGGAGCTTGCCCTCGCCAAGACCGAGGCACCCGGGGAGCCGTCCAGGCCAGCGACGCCGCTGGCACTCGTGATCATCCTCGCTCTCGGTATGGCGGTGAGCGTCGGCGCCGTTGTCTACCTCTTCCTAACCAGCCGTGGCGCAACTCCGACAGCCCGGCGTGAGGCAACAGGTGCGACCGCCCGCCGGAAGGGAACGGAAAAACGCGAGCGTTGAGGATCCTGTCCCCTTCCTGCAATTCCCCCGCTTGAGAGTCGCTGTCGTACCAGGAGAATGCCGCCGAATCGAGAAGCGTAATCGAAGAAGGGCATGGTCGATGGCGCTGCCAACTCCACATGGCAGATTGGCCCGGAATATGCCCGCTCCGCCGTGGGCATGAGGGCAGGCCGGTAGCAGTCGGCACCTACGCTCATCCTATCGGCGGCAGTATCAGGCGCATGGAATCCGAGGAGTTGCTATGCAATTGGACGAGCTGATTAAGGCGGCGGCCAATCAGAAGGCATCCGATGTCTTCATCCGGGAGATGACCCGGCCGGCGATGCGCATCAATGGGAAGGTGCTGCAGGCCGACCTCCCGGCGCTAGAACGCGAGCAGGTTCGAGCGCTTGCCCACTCCATCATGACGCCCCGGCAGCGCGAGCAGTTTGAGCAGCAGCACGAGATGGACCTCGCGTTTGACATCGAGAATGTCACCCGCATTCGTGCGAATGTATACCAGCAGCGGGGCGCCTATGGCATGGCGTTTCGCCTAGTCCCCTTCAAGATTCCGAGTATCGAGGAGTTGGGGCTTCCGGCGGTGCTCAAGAACCTTTGCCAGAACCGCCAGGGGCTGATCTTGGTGACGGGCCCCACCGGATGCGGAAAGTCCAGCACCCTGGCCTCGATGGTCGACTTGATCAACAGCACGAAGAAGGTGCATATTATTACCGTAGAGGATCCCATCGAGTTCGTGCACCCCGACAAGGTGGGCATCGTGAGCCAGCGCGAGGTGGGAGTGGACACGGAGAACTTCCAGGACGCGCTCAAGTATATGATGCGCCAGAGCCCCGACGTCATCATGGTGGGCGAGATGCGCGACCTGGAGACGTTCAGCGTGGCGCTCCAGGCAGCGGAGACGGGCCATCTCGTTTTCTCGACGCTGCACACCGCG